>Ga0082212_10003258_pt1 | contig 23146 bp, 24 predicted proteins | sample TergutNt197P3_FD_71548 | JGI IMG/M metagenome (GOLD analysis project Ga0082212, IMG submission 71548) | Neocapritermes taracua P3 segment gut microbial communities from Petit-Saut dam, French Guiana - Nt197 P3 | ecosystem: Host-associated > Arthropoda: Insects > Digestive system > Gut ...
AGGAAAGCATTTTCTCCGGCGTAAACAACATTTCAGTCTATACGGCATTAGACGAAGAGTATAGTGCCTACTTTGGCTTTACTGAGGAAGAGGTTGCAGCAATGCTCAGCTATTACAGCCTTGAGGGCCGCATGGCTGATATGAAAGAGTATTATGACGGCTACAGGATGGGCGCTTATGAAATGTTCAACCCCTGGTCAGTTGTGAAGCAGTGCAGCCGCATGCTTGTCAGCCAGAATGCCGAGCCTGAAAAATTTTGGGCTTATACAGCAACCAACGATTTAGCCCGCGAAATGCTTATGAGCGATGGCCTAGAGGCGCTGTCTTCAATTGAGAATCTCATTTCAGGCGGCGCAATTGAAAAGAGCATTTCAATTTTGGCAGCATACAGGGGCCTTATCGACACCCATTCCAGCGACGCTGTGTGGGAGATGCTGTTTATGGCAGGCTACCTAACATGGGTGAGGAAGACAGCTGATGGCATGTATGAGCTTAGGGCGCCAAATCTTGAGGTTAGGGGCGCTCTCCGAAAAGACGCGCTTTCATGGGCAAAGTCAGCTATGCCAATTAGAAGGGGAAAGGCTGATGCCCTATACAAGTCATTTTTGGAACGCAATGCGCAAGAGGCGGAAGCTATAATAAACGATCTTTTGGAGAATGTTTTTAGCGTCAGGGACGGGATAGCAGTGCATGGGGATTTTGTTATAAAGAATGAAAGAGACTGCCATCTTATTGCAACAGCCTTTTTTTATGCAGCAATTGGGAAGTTTCAAGCCAGCCAGAGTCTGGCGACGGGTATGTGGACACTTTGAGCACTAACAGAGGCGCCAATGCCGCAATCATTATAGAAGAGAAGTTTTCGAGAAAAGGCGATGATGATGAACGCCTTTTGGCTGGGGCCCAGGAAGCTATCGATCAGATTATTGACAAACGATACGCAAAGGGTGTTGAGGGCTACAGCACAGTTGTTGCCGTAGGCATAGCTTACGCAAGCAGAAAGTGCAAGATTATAATAAATCGGCTCAAGCAGGATGGAGTTTAGCAGCACTTTAGCTCTTAAGTGCCATTGCCTGAGTTTATTGCAGCACACTCGCTAAAGGTTTCTTGCAGCTGGATACGCTTTTCGTTAAGGCCAAACCCGATAAGCGTCACAGTGCTCTTTTGCGCCTCGCCATTGCCCCAATTTCTAGCAGAAATGCTGTAGGTGTTTCTGACAGACTGGAATTCATGCTTTTCACTCGAGCCGTGGCAAAACAAAAAACCTTTTCCGCGAATTAGCCTTATGCCGCTTTCGGTTACGAGCCAGCGAATAAAAGCTTCGATTGAAGCTTTGCGTAATGGCCTGTTTTCTGATAGTGTTATTGTTTGAATATCGCTCATAGCCCAGCTTTCAATAATTAAAGGCATTAAGCCACCTCCTTTTTTAAGGCGGCGGCTTAAATGCATAGAGTTCTTTACTCTTCTTTTATAGAAATTTCTCCCACTTTGCCTTTAGGCTTAACAGCCTGCTCTTCAAGCGACAAAACAGGATTGTCATGATCATAAGCAAAGTCGCCTATGTCCATAGTGATGTTTCTGTATGCGTCCTTATTTACCATGAAGTAATTGCGGCCAGCGCTGTAAGGAGGCAATAGGAAATCATCGCTCATCTTGGTCTCAGAGTTTACCAGCACATATTCAGAATTTCCGGTGCCATTGTACACAGCAGTATTTATCTGTGTCCATTGGCTAACTTTTGCCATGCTGGAGCAGTTTGTGAAACGCTCGGTATTTGGCTCAGCGAAGCCATACACTTCAGCAACAGACCCTGGTATGGCGAGCTGCGCTTCAGCAGCTTCAACACATGCCATATCTAAGGCAACAGGGTCTTTTGAGGCGAACATGCCTACATTAGGCACCATAACCCTGTCATGGAAATTCATGCAGTCGCAAGCTGCGCCGATGTCTAGAGCATAATTGACATAGATCATATTCTCAGCGCCTATCTTGTTTATAATCGCTGAGGCGGAATCAGATATGCTTGCCGCCCATGTCTTCATAATGTCTGTCATGACAAAAGCTCCAGCGAACATGGTGCCCATGCAGAATCCGCAAACTTTGCATTTGCTCTTGTCTGCTTTAAACTCTCCATTTTCGTCATAGCTGAATACATCATGGGGGCATCCGGCGATCATTCGATCTAAAACATTAGGCCGTGGCATCTCCTGCAAGCGCTTTACGCCGTCAGGGTTAAGCGCCCAATTTTTGATTCCAAGCTCAGGGTGGGTTATATAATGCACGCCAAGTTTGCCGCGCCCTGAAACCAGCCCTATGCCTACATTTTTAAGCGCTCCGCCAAAAACGCCCATGCCATGCCCTTTGAAGTGGCTGACAACAATTACTACGTCATAATCGAGCAGTCCCTGTGCCATATGCACATACTTTAAGTAAACGCCTTTTGGCACGTCAACACGGACATCCTCAATGCCATATTCTCCATCAAGGATCCTTATTGGGCAGCCCATAGTCTCTTCTGTGAAACCATGCGCTGCTGCAACGCGCAAGTGGTCTGAAGCGCGTGCTCTGGTGGGCACTTCTAGGTAAGGCGCAGTACATGTTTCTACTACCTCTGGGAGCCCTCCCAGCCTTTTTACCTCATCAACTATCGCGCTAACATTGTGAGGCCTCAAGTTCATTGTAGCTCCCCACTCACCGAAATGGGTTTTGATGGCAACTTTGCAGCCAGGCTTGATCATATCCTTCAAGCCAGCATCACGCAATACCTGAACAGCTTTAAACGGGCTGCTGTCTGCTGGGCCAGCTGCTTTGTCATCTAAAAAATAAACTTTTGATGGCATATCAGTGCTTCCTCCATTTGAATTATTTATGTTGATGCTGCATAGCTAGAAGCATTTAAAACATGCAGCAATAACTGTCTTTGCTATAGCAATGCCAATGCTTGAGCCAAAAATATAGATTCGTTTCGCAGGGGCAATAAGCGCCGCATTTGCGCCTTTTGCTTAAAAAAGCCTCGGCATTATTCCGCAAGCGAGCTAAATTCCCTTTGCATCTGCTCCCGGCCGGGCAAGCCGCTGCCAATAAATGCAACAATGCTTTCCCTTTCATGTGCATCTTTATATGCATCCCATTGCTTCATAGCGCTTGAATGAAATGATTTCCTTATAGAGTCAAACTCATATATGTAGCTGTCTTGGCTGAATGAAAAAAACCCTCTGCCGCGCATTATATTCCATCCGTAATTGCCATATATGCTGTTCACCCAATCTATAGCCTTGGCTTTGTCAATGGGGCGGCTTTCGCTTAAAATTACTGTGCTTGCAGCATATTTGCTTTGGCTTATGCTCTCTAGCGGGGCTTTGCCTGACAGCTGTTTAAACACATCAAAGCCTGCAGTGCCAAGCAAATCAATGCGGCCAAATTCAGTAGTGTATATCGGAGCAATAGCGTTGATGCTTCTTAAATGCCCAACAAGCTCTGCAATTTTCGCTTCGTCTGATCGATCCGCTTTGTTTATCACAATAGCATCCGCAAATGCGATCTGTTCAACAGAGACGGCGAACTCTTCCAGATTCAAAATTCCATACTCAGCATCCACTATAACGATATAGCCGTTGAATCTATAGATGTTTTGCATTGCGCCTACCATGAAGAGCTGCACAATGCTTTCAGGTGAATCAAGGCCACTTGTTTCAATGACCACTCTGTCAAAGTTGCGCCTATCGTGCTCAAACATATCGTGCATATAATCATACAGTAAAAGCTGAGGGTCCTGATGGACTGACATGCCAGGGAAAACGTGAATTCTTGACTTATCGATGCCTAAGAGCTGATCATCAATGGATGCTTCGCCATATTCCCGAATGATTACATTGGTTCGATTGTCATCACCAGTAGACAAGTAGTGGTTTAGGGTTGTTGTTTTGCCTGCACCCAGGAATCCGCCAATGACAATAACCGGCCTGCGGTGGCTGCTCTGGGCATGATCATGCCCATTGCTGGGTTTGTGGTTTCCTTGTTCCATAATCGCCTTTCTACTTATGCTTCTTTTTTAATGAAAGGTATAAAAAGTTATTAATGCAACAGACAAACTTTTAAGAGAGATTTTCCAATTGTTCGATAAAGCTGACATTTACTGGCTGCAAACAGTGCTCTACTATGCTGATTATACTACTATTTTTTGCTGTTTTAGGTTTTTATTAGATTAATTCAGTTATTATGACCGTTAAACGTTTGCCAGTCGCTACATTCTCTCGTAGAAAAAGCACTGTTGGTTAGTAGGCTTAGTGCCCGGCTATTGATTGGGAGAGTATATATTGGCAAATTCATATAAAGTTAAGATATTTCCTTTTGAAAAGCAATCATTTGCTCAGACACGCGATATTTGTGGTATACTTTTAGGCATATTTCATCAAAGAGCCAAACTATATAAATTTTCGCGCACCGGCAATACCTCTTGCACACAGCGCAAATGGGGCTAAACTGCCCTTGGTGTTGGCACTTTAGAAAAGCGAGCGAACATAAATGGGATGTAACTGTTCAGAAAACAAGAAGTGGGAATGCTCAGATTCCTCTATTGACATTGCATTGCTTGAGCCAGAGCTAGCAAAGCATGCTGGCTCGCCAATAAACCTGATAAAGGTTTTACAGAAGGCACAGGAATTATATGGCTATCTGCCGCTTGACCTTATAGTGTATATTTCCAGCGCTCTTGGCGTTAAGCCTGCAAAAGCGTTGGGTGTTGTAACTTTTTACACCCAGTTTAAGACGAAACCGGTTGGCAAGCATCTAATTTTGCTATGCAGAGGGACTGCATGCCACGTAAACGGGGCATCTGGAATCGAAGAGGCTGTTAGCGAATATCTCGGCGTAAGCGAAGGGGATATTACACCAAACGGTTTGTTCAGCTACAACAATGTAGCATGCCTGGGCTGCTGCAGTTTGTCTCCGGTAATGATGATAGACAACAAGGCATATGGAAATTTGACAAAGGACAGCGCAGTAAAAATTCTTAAGGAAATAGAAATGAGAGAGGCATCGCTATGCGGATAACGGTTGGAGAGGGAAGCTGCGGGGTTGCTGCTGGAGCCACAGAAATATACAGCTTGCTTGAGCAAGGCATAAAAGCCTTCGGCATCGACTGCATGCTAACCGTAACTGGGTGCATTGGAATGTGCTACCTTGAGCCTATTGTGAATGTTACATTAAGCGATGGGCAGCTGGCTACTTATGTGAGAGTCAGCGCTGAAGCTGTTGGCGAAATACTCAAGCTGCTTTGCAATGAGGAAAACAATGCTGAGCAATACCTCATAGCACAGCAAGACCAGGAAAACCTGGATGCCCAGCAGCGAATTGCCTTGCAAAACTGCGGCATAATCGATCCTGAAAACATCGATGAGTATTTGGATGCTCAAGGCTATCAGGCTATAAAAAAGTGCATTACAGAGCTGACTCCCGAGCAGGTAATCGATGAGATGCAGGCTTCAGGGCTTGGAGGCAGAGGCGGCGCCGGGTTCCCGACATGGTTTAAGTGGCAGTCTGCGCGCGGCTCAGAAGGCGATAAAAAGTATATGATCTGCAATGCTGATGAGGGCGATCCCGGCGCATTTATGGACAGGGCAGTAATTGAAGGCGATCCCCACCAGCTCATTGAGGGCATAATGATTGGCGCGTATGCCATTGGCTCTGATGAAGGGATTGTATATGTAAGGGCAGAATACCCTTTGGCTATTGTAAGGCTTGAATTGGCTATAATCCAAGCGCGCGAGCGCGGAATTCTGGGCGAAAACATTTTTGGCACGGATTTTTGCTTTGATTTGGCTATCAAAGCAGGCGCAGGCGCTTTTGTATGCGGCGAGGAAACTGCCCTAATAGCCTCCCTGGAAGGCGAAAGGGGCATGCCAAGGCTCAAGCCTCCATATCCGGCCCAAAAGGGGTTTTTGAAGCTTCCCAGCAATATCAACAATGTTGAGACGTTTGCCAATGTGCCATGGATTATTCGCAATGGCGGAAGCGCTTTTGCAGCTATCGGCACTGAAGACTCCAAGGGAACCAAGGTGTTCGCGCTCACAGGAAAAATCGCAAAAGGCGGTTTGGCAGAAGTGCCTATGGGGACAACCATACGCGAAATCGTGTATGGCGTCGGCGGCGGCATTAGAGGCGGCAAAGCGTTTAAAGCGGTGCAAATGGGAGGGCCGTCAGGAGGCTGCATCCCGGCAAAGCTTATTGATACAATGATAGACTACCGCTCCCTGGCTGCCACTGGCGCAATAATGGGATCAGGCGGAATGGTAATAATGGACGAAAGCACCTGCATGGTTGATATGGCTCGATTCTTTATTGAGTTTACCTGCAATGAAAGCTGCGGAAAGTGCACCCATTGCCGCATCGGAAACCGCCGCATGCTTGAGATCCTTGAGAGGATATGCAATGGAGAAGGCCAAGACGGGGACATCGAGCTGCTAAGCGCACTCGCAGAGCAAGTGAAAGATGGCTCACTGTGCGGTTTGGGCCAGACTTCGCCGAACCCTGTGCTGACAACGCTGAGGTATTTTAGAAACGAATATGAAGACCATATTTACAATAAGAAATGCACAGCGCGCCAATGCAAGCCTTTATTAACATATACCGTAATCGACGACCTTTGCATAGGGTGCAACCTGTGCGCTAAGAGGTGCCCATCAGGCGCTATCACTGGAGAGCTAAAAAAGCCCTATATAATCGACAATGAGAAATGCATCCAATGCGGCAAGTGCGCAGAAGTATGCAAATTTGCCGCTGTAGCGGTCGATTAGGTGGAGATGCAGAAAATGAATGAAATAAAACTGACGATAAACGGCATACAAGCTACAGGCCAGCAGGGGCAAACGATCCTGGATATCGCTAAAGAGCATGGCATTGAAATTCCTACCCTTTGCCATGACGATCGCACCGAAATATATGGCTCATGCGGCATCTGCGTTGTCGAAGCGGAGGGCAATCCGAAGCTGCTTAGGGCATGCTCAACTATGGCTGCTGACGGCATGTCGATAAACACCAATTCTGATCGCGTGATCCAAAGCAGGAAAGCGGCGCTTGAGCTTCTGCTAAGCGATCATAGCGGAGACTGCCGGCCGCCTTGCGCAAAAGCCTGCCCTGCAGAAACCGACTGCCAGGGATATGTCGGGCTAATAGCGAATGGCGAGTATAAAGAAGCGCTAAAGCTAATTAAGGAAAAAGTGCCTTTCCCGGCGTCTATAGGGCGCGTCTGCCCGCATCCTTGCGAAGACGCTTGCCGCAGGGAGCTGGTCGAAGAGCCTGTCGCAATAGCGGCAATGAAAAAATTCGTTGGAGACATAGACCTTTTGGAAGAGGCTGCTAACACGCCGCCAATAGCACCCGCCACAGGCAAAAGGGCTGCTGTAGTCGGAGGGGGGCCGGGAGGGCTGACCGCCGCCTATTTCCTCAGGCTAAATGGCCACGAGGTTACTGTATATGACGCCATGCCCCTGATGGGCGGGATGCTCAGGTACGGCATCCCTGAATACCGCTTGCCAAAGGCAGTCCTGCAAAAGGAAATTGATGCAATTGAAAGCTTAGGCATTAAATTTTGCAATTCAGTCAGAGTTGGCGCAGATATCTCCCTAAAAGAATTGCAGGATCAAAATGATGCAGTAATCGTTGCTGTTGGGGCTTGGTCAAGCATCAGCCTTGGCTGCCCCGGAGAGGAGCTAGGCGGGGTAATAGGCGGCATCGAATTCCTGCGTGGCATTGACATAAACAGCAAATCCCTTGCCGGAATGAATGTTGCTGTTGTAGGCGGAGGCAATACTGCAATGGATGCCTGCCGAACAGCTGTAAGGCTTGGCGCTGCCAATGTTTACAATATATACCGCCGCACAAAAAACGAAATGCCGGCTGAGGAAATCGAGATTAGGCAGGCAGAAGAAGAAGGCGTCATTTTTAAGAACCTCACAAACCCGATTGAGGTCTTAGGCAAAGATGGCACAGCACAGGCAGTCCGCTTACAGCATATGGAGCTCGGCGAGCCAGATGCATCTGGCCGCAGAAGCCCTGTGCCTATACAGGGCAGCGAAGAAACGCTGGCAATTGACATGGCCATAATGGCTTTGGGCCAGAGGCTCAACGGGATTGGCCTGCAAGAGCTTGAGCTGACTCGCGGCGGAACGATTCTTGCTGATGAGCACACTTTCGCAACATCAGTTGAGGGAGTCTTTGCTGTAGGTGATGCGACAAACCAAGGCGCAGACATAGCAATATCAGCAATCGGGGAAGGCAAGCGGGCAGCTGAAATGGTTGGCTTGTACCTCAAAGGCATGAAGCTTGGGCATTCATCAGAGTTTCTTTCCAGCACTGAAAAGACAGCTGAAGATTTCCTGGACAGGCAAAAGCAGCAGCGGGTATCAGCACATGAGCGCGACGCGGGCGTTCGCAGCAGGGATTTTGCTGAAATTGATCTGCCGATGCCTGAGCAAGAGGCTAAAAACGAGGCTTTCCGATGCCTGGAATGCGGTTGCCGCGATTACTTTGAGTGCAAGCTCATAGACTACGCCAATCGCTACAATGTTGAGCCAGACAAATACAGGGGGCTTGTAAACCACAACCCGAAAAAGGATGAGCACCCGTTTATTGTCCGGGATCCGGACAAGTGCATCCTGTGCGGGCTATGCGTTAGAGTCTGTGATGAGGTAATAGGCGCAACTGCGCTTGGGTTTGTGGACAGAGGCTTTGTAACATCAGTAAAGCCGGCGCTCGGCGCCGATTTAGCTGATGCCGGCTGCATTGCTTGCGGCTTATGCGCCCAGATGTGCCCTACAGGCGCTTTGACAGAGCGCCAAATGATAGCAAAGCAAGTGCCGCTTGCCGAGGAATATACTGAAGGCGCGTGCGACAAGTGCCCGATAGAGTGCAAGATGAAGATTGCCGTAAAAGGCAGCCTGAAGCTTCGCGCTTTGCCTGCAAAAGAAGGCGGGCTTCTATGCTATAAAGGAAAGTTTGGCTTTGCAGGCAATGCCGGCGAGCTGGAATCTCTAAAAGTGCCGGCAGGCATACAGCAAAGCCTGCTTGAAAAAATAGCGAAGGCTAATGGCTATGACGGCCCAATGCCTGAGAATTAGGCATAATGGGCGAGGCAGCTGTTTAGCCAAGCGCTTCTTCCATTTCTTGTACTGCTTGACTTAATGGCTAAAAACATTTATAATTCTGCACAGATAAACAAGGGCGTTTGTCAATAGGCTACTAACGCCTTTTTTTCAGTTTCACAAAGGAGTAATGCAATGTCTTATACAATGAATGTCCTAGAAGAGGTTAAGCAAAAAAACCAGGGCGAGCCTGAATTTATACAGGCAGCGACTGAAATACTGACTACGCTTCAGGCATATGTTGATGCTCGGCCTGAATATGAGGAGGCTGGCATTCTTGAGAGAATAGTTGAGCCAGAGCGTTCGATTATTTTCCGAGTCCCTTGGGTTGACGACTCAGGAAAGATTCGAACAAACAGAGGCTACCGAGTCCAGTTCAATAGCGCAATTGGCCCGTATAAGGGCGGAATACGCTTCCACCCAAGCGTATCGCTAAGCATAATGAAGTTTCTCGGCTTTGAGCAAGTATTCAAGAACTCTCTTACAGGCCTTGCCATGGGCGGCGGAAAAGGCGGTTCAGATTTTGATCCCAAAGGAAAATCCGATCGCGAAATAATGGCCTTTTGCCAGAGCTATATGAATGAGCTTTATCGCCACATAGGCGCAAACATCGATGTCCCTGCAGGCGATATAGGTGTAGCAGGGCGCGAGGTAGGGTTTATGTATGGCCAGTATAAACGCCTAACATCCAGCTTTGAGGGCGTTTTCACAGGCAAAGGCATTGTTTATGGCGGCTCTTATGCAAGAACAGAGGCAACTGGCTTTGGCCTTGCATACCTGGCTGATGAAATGCTTCGCCAGAATGGCAAGTCAATTGAAGGCAAGACTGTACTTGTTTCCGGCGCTGGCAATGTTGCTATATATGCAGTGCAAAAAGTCCAGCAGCTTGGCGGAAAAGTAGTTGCAATGTCAGACTCAAACGGATTTATATATGACAGCGAAGGCATTGATTTGGATGCAATCAAAGACATCAAGGAAGTTAGGCGCGCAAGGATTTATGAGTATCTAAACTACCGCCCGAATGCTGTGTACACTGAAGGCAGGGGCATATGGGGAATCCCGTGCGATATAGCAATGCCATGCGCAACGCAAAACGAGCTGCTCGAGCCTGATGCAGAGCTCTTAATCAAGAACGGGTGCTTTGCTGTCTGCGAAGGCGCAAACATGCCAACAACACTTGAAGCTACAGAGCTGCTCCAGAAGAACAACATCCTTTTTGCTCCAGGAAAAGCAGCAAATGCAGGAGGCGTCTCGACTTCAGGGCTGGAAATGAGCCAAAACTCCATGAGAACCTCATGGACGTTTGACGAAGTTGACCAAAAGCTTAAAGGCATAATGGTAACTATATTTAACAATATTGCCGCAGCCGCAAAAGATGCCGGCGCAGAAGGAAATTATGTTGTAGGCGCTAACATTGCCGGCTTTAAGAAAGTCGCTGAAGCAATGATGCTTCAAGGCGCTGTCTAAAGAGCGCATTCCATAAATGATTTGAATATCAATTTAAAAGGCTGCTGGGCTTAGGCCGGTTGCAGCCTTTTTTTAGCATTTATGCATATTTATGCGAAAGCGATAAAACGAAAAGATCGCTATGGTAGTATAGATATTGCTTTATTGCGCTTTATGCAAGCAAACAGCGCAGCATGCAGCAAAAACAAACATAAGGAGCAACCATGGATTACTCGCACGAAGTAGAGCAAATGTGCACTGTAGCAAAAGGCGTTAATTCCGGGCCTTCGCCTATACCCCAAGAAGGCAAATGGGTTCGGGCGAAGCAAATAGCTGACATTAGCGGCCTTACACACGGGGTAGGCTGGTGCGCGCCGCAGCAGGGGGCATGCAAGCTTACCCTTAATGTAAAAGGCGGAATTATAGAGGAAGCTTTAATTGAAACTCTCGGATGCAGCGGAATGACCCAATCCGCAGCAATGGCTTCTGAAATCTTGCCCGGAAAGACAATTTTAGAGGCTTTAAACACTGATCTCGTATGCGATGCCATCAATGTGGCCATGCGAGAGCTGTTTTTGCAGATTTCATATGGAAGAACGCAAACTGCATTTTCAGAGGGCGGCCTGCCGATAGGGGCCAGTTTAGAGGATTTGGGCAAGGGCATGAGAAGCCAAGTCGGAACAGTTTTTGGCACAAAAGCCAAAGGCGCGCGATACTTAGAGCTTACTGAGGGCTATATCAGCCGAATTGCCCTTGACGGGAACAGCGAAATAATCGGATATGAATTTATTAACTTTGGAAAATTCATTGAAGCTGTAAAAAAAGGCGAAGAAGCAATCCTGGCACTCGAGCAAGCCCGCGGCACATATGGCAGGTTTGCAGAAGCAGCAAAATACATTGACCCGAGGGAGGAATAGCGCATGCCATTATTTGAGGGATATGATCGCCGCATAGACAAGATTAATAGTGTGCTAAACGTATATGCCATCCCTTCGCTCGAAAAAGCAAACGAGGCCTGCCTAAACGCCGGAATAGATCCATACAGCATCGTTAAGGGCATTCAGCCAATTGCTTTCGAAAACGCTGCATGGGCATATGTAGCAGGCTGCGCTATTGCTCTCGCTAAAAATGCCGGCTCAGCTCAGCAAGCTGCACAGGATATAGGCATTGGGCTGCAGAGCTTTTGCATACCCGGAAGTGTGGCTGATGAGCGAAAAGTTGGTCTGGGGCATGGCAACCTGGCTGCTATGCTGCTCAGGGATGAGACAAAATGCTTTGCATTTCTTGCCGGCCACGAAAGCTTTGCCGCTGCTGAAGGCGCTATCGGCATTGCTATGAACGCTAACAGGGCAAGAAAAACGCCTCTGAGAGTTATTCTGAACGGCCTTGGAAAGGATGCTGCAAAGATTATTTCCCGTATAAACGGCTTTACCTATGTCCAAACAGAATTCAGCTATGAAAGCGGCATTTTGCGCATAGCAGGCGAGATTGCCTATTCACAAGGCGAAAAGGCGCAAGTAAAATGCTATGGAGCTGACGATGTGAGGGAAGGCGTAGCAATAATGCATTTTGAAGGGGTTGATGTTTCAATTACCGGAAATTCAACAAACCCAACACGATTTCAGCACCCTGTTGCAGGAACTTACAAACGCGAATGCTTCGAGGCAGGCAAGAGCTACTTTTCAGTTGCATCAGGCGGAGGGACAGGCCGCACGCTGCATCCGGACAACATGGCTGCCGGCCCTGCTTCGTATGGGATGACAGACACCATGGGGCGCATGCACTCTGATGCCCAATTTGCCGGCTCAAGCTCAGTGCCAGCCCATGTTGATATGATGGGCTTTATTGGCATGGGCAATAATCCCATAGTTGGAGCAACAGTAGCTTGCGCAGTTGCGGTTAGTGAAGCCAATTAGCATTTGCATCACGATAAAACGCAAAAATAATGCGAAGTGCAGGTTTGAGGCAGCAATATGCTGCTTCTTTTATTTGGTCATCGGCGGTTATAATAAAGCTGTGCCGCATTTTGGACGGAGTCAAATGCAATGGGATATATTAAGCGTGAAATTGAAGAAACTATCCTGGAAGTTTCAAAACATTATGCCTCTATACTGCTCACTGGCCCACGACAAGTCGGTAAATCAACGACCCTGCGCCATTTAGCAAAGGAAAACCGTACTGAAATATCTCTAGACGATATTGAGGCAAGAAGCATAGCAAAATCAGACCCGGAATTGTTTTTGTCAATGTATAAACCTCCTTTATTAATTGATGAGGTGCAGTATGCCCCTGAGCTGTTTTCAAGAATAAAGATTGAAATTGATAATGGGGCAGCGCCAGGAAGCTATTGGATGGCTGGCTCTCAGCCATTTCGGTTAATGGATTTAGCCCAAGAATCACTCGCAGGCAGAGTTGCAATACTCAACATGCATGCGCTCTCTCAGCGTGAAATATATGGCAGTGAAAACTCATATCCTTTCTCGCTTGAATTCTCCCGAATGCAAGAGCGTGCTAAAGGCGTACAGCCAATAGATACAATCCAGCAATACGAAAGAATCTGGGAAGGATCTTTGCCTGGCTTTGTCAGTGGCAAATTTCCAAGCGCGATATTTTTTATTCAAGCTTTGCTCGAACATATATCGAGCGCGATGCAAAATATGAGTCCCCTGGAATTAATTCAATAGCCTTTGCAGATTTTATCAGGGCTGCGGCTTGCCGGGCAGGGCAAATGCTTAACGTGCATGATATTGCGATGGATGTCGGAACATCTGACGATACAGCGAAGCGCTGGCTGGGAATTATGGAAAAGTCCGGCATAATCTTTTATTTGCGCCCATACGCCAACAATCTGCTTAAGAGGGCTGTAAAGACTCCAAAAATGTATTTTTTTGATACAGGGCTTGTTGCTTACCTGACGAAATACTCATCGCCGGAAATACTTTTGAACGGCGCGATTAATGGTGCGATTTTAAAAAACTATGTTGTCTGTGAAATAATGAAAAGCTATAGCAACAGGGACAGTGAATTTATTTGCCATTATTATCGCGACAAGGACAGCAAAGAAATCGATCTGGTTCTTGAGAGCGATGGCGAGCTTCATCCGATCGAAATAAAGAAGACTGCATCTCCAAGCCCTGAGCTTACAAAAGCTTTTTATGCTTTAGATAAAGCAAGCATGCCTCGAGGCTCTGGAGCGATTATATGCACGAAAAAGGAAATGTCAATGCTTGACAGGAATACAGTTATAATGCCGGTTTGGTCTCTTTAGAGGCATAAAAATGGTTGCTGGCAATTGAAGCTGCTATATAATAGCCAACATTCCGGCAATGCAATAGGCAGCGAAGCGCATCCGCAACAAAAGATGCGCATTTGAGCTCTTTAAAACTGGTGAGTAGAGCCTCAATGCACATCGTAAGCAAGCTGAATCTGTTTGCTTTGCATGTTATCTGCTCATCATGCCATATAACTCTTGGGCTTGTTTGCCAAATGCTATGGCCTGTCCGCATAAAAGAAGGAGGCACTCGTAAAGCCCGAGAGCACGGCTGGGCATTAAGCGCTTTGCCTATTATATTTTATTCAGAATTATTTGTGCGCAGTCAATTTGGTTGGGTATGTTGCCATCAGCATCTTTGACACGCCATATGTCTGGTGTGATTTCATCAGCTATATATAATTCTCCATCACTGCCAAACCCAAACTCCAGCTTGAAATCAATCAATTCAAGGCCCATAGCCTGAAGCTCTCCTCGCAAGATTGCGCCTGCCTTAACCAGCAGATCAAGGCATTCATCATATTGGCCCGGCTCAAGCAAACCTTTCATTAGGCAAATCCTTTCGCTTATTAGAGGATCGCCCTGCTCATCGTCTTTAAGCGTTACTTCAAGGTATGGAGGATCAAAAGGAATGCCAGGCTCGAGGCTGAATCTTCTGCACATGCTGCCTGCAGTATAGTAGCGCAGTACAAATTCAAGTTTAGGAACATCGACTTGCCGCACTTTCATTAAGCAAGCTTTAATATCAGCGCCTAAGTAGTGAGTTGGCAGCCCATTTGCTTGCATGACTTCAAAGAAATGCTTGGATATGGCAATGCCTGCTTGCCCTTTGCCTGCAACGCTGCCGCCAACAGTATTGTAGCCTGGATCGAAAACCCCGTCTTCACCGGTTGCGCTATCCTTGAAGAACAGATAATAGTCTCCGCTGCTTTCATCTCTTAGAACTTGTTTTGTCTTTCCATCGTACATTAGCTCCATTATTGCGTTCCTCCATTTTTCAATTTGCCATAAAGTTAAAGCGTCACATGCTGTATAAATCATTTGATGAAAATTCTGGAGAGCATGTAACATTTATACCAAGCTTTTTAAGCGTATCTTCGTCAGATTTAGATATAATGTGCGATGAATGGGCTTCGCACCCTCTTAAATCGTGAAGCTGCAACAGCCCCTTTTCTGCTGAAGGATCAGTGGCAGCGCATATGCTTAGCGCATTTAGCACTTCTTCAAGATTAAGAAGCGGATTTTGGTCATACATGATCTTTTCCTTAAGCATCATCATAGGCTCTAGCACGTGAGGCGCTATTAGATGGATATCATCAGGTATGCCGGCCAGGCTCTTTATGCAGTTGAGCACAAGGCTTGCAGGCGCGGCTAAAACGCTTGTAGTTCTTCCTGTAATTACTTTTCCATCAGGCAGTATCAATGCCATTGCCGGGCATTTGTTCAACTTGGATTTTTCCAAAGCGGGGCTTACAGCCGGAGCGTATTCCGGCGTAAGATTCAGCTGCTTCATTATAATCTCAAGTTTGTCAACAGCATATATTCCTATGCGCCCTTCTTTATATGCGCACCATGTTTTAAAATACCTTCTTACAATTTCCTGCTTTGATGCCTCTTTCACCAGATCCTCATCGATTATGCAGTATCCGGCCATATTTACGCCCATATCTGTCGGAGACATATAAACATCATCAGAGTCCATAATTCTTGAAAGAATCGCTTTTACAATAGGAAAGGCTTCAATATCTCGATTGTAGCTGACTGATGTCTCGCCATACGCATCCAGGTGGAAAGGATCAATGGCATTAACATCATTAAGATCAGCTGTCGCAGCTTCATACGCCAGATTTACAGGATGCTTTAGCGGGAGATTCCATATCGGGAATGTCTCGAACTTAGCATACCCTGCATCAATATTATTTTTTTGCTCATGGTAGAGCTGGGAGAGGCAAGTTGCCATTTTTCCGCTGCCAGGCCCGGGCGCAGTTACGACTATGAGCGGTTTTGTTGTTTCTATGTACGGGTTTGAGCCATATCCGGCATCGCTTACGACCAGATCGATATTAGTGGGATAGCCCTTTATGGGCTTATGGACATATACTTTTTCACCCCTAAGCTCAAGCTTCTGCTTGAACATATCAGCAGATGGCTGGTCTGCATACTGTGAAATGACGATGCTGCTTATGTACAGGCCCATTTTTCTCATGTTGTCTATCTGCCGAAGCGCATCCATATCGTAAGTAATGCCAAGATCATCGCGAACCTTGTTGCTTTCAATATCAGCAGCATTTATGCAGATAATGATCTCGGTTATATCTTTCATGCTTTCTAAGAGCAAAATTTTGCCATTTACATCAAATCCAGGCAGCACTCGGGCAGCATGGTAGTCATCGAAAAGCTTGCCGCCAAATTCCAAATACAGTTTGCTGCCAAAAAGCTTAACCCTTTTAAGAATTTGCTCTGTTTGTTTTTGAATATATAATTCGTTGTCAAAACCTGAATTCATGTTAACTCCTGCTCTGACGCAATTGCCTATATATGCCATCGAGCTGCGCTGGCACTTTGCGTATCGCATAATTATATCCTATTTCGAGCCTTTGTTAAGATGCGAGTTAATTAATTTAGCTTGTGCCTCAAAAAGCCATCCCTCTTTAAATGCGAAAAGCTTATTATGTTGCTGAGTATTCCCATAGATGCTGCTAATTGGAAATATAATGGAATGATTTTCTCATGGTGGACAACCTCCATTTCATCGTTCGATTGTATGGCCATTACGCTTTATTTATTCAAAAATGGATGGGCATATCGAAAATTGATTTCAATGCTCTTGTGATCAATCAACGCGATCAGCGATGGCAATAGGCGTGAAGCCAAGCTCAAAAGCAAAGATACATTGGAGTGTCGCAGGCCAAGAACAAGAATGGGTTTTATTTACAGCAAGCCCATAAACTCTCGCAGCTCATAACGCAAGAACGTTTTCTTGAGATAAAATAAAATCATCCAAACAAGCAGGATTAAAAGATATGGGCGAACCTGCACGAAAACATAAACAAACACCGGAGAGTTATTCTTCGAAAGCAAAACCTGAAACTCTTATAATGGCGCAATATGCGGCATAAGAAAGCATCGTTTGAAACAACGAAAAGGAAACCCCATAAAGGCGTTTAAATGCAAATAAAAAGAGAGCATTGGGATGATGGCAACCTCGAAAACTATAAGCCCGAGACAATGAACATGATGCAGCAATCAGCGTTAAAAATGAAATCGCAAACCGAAATACAGCCTGCCGCGTCCACAATCCCGCAAGACATGCGAAATAATGTGCGAATTGTAGAGTTGCCCTCCTGTAAGATGGTTACTTCCGGACCGGCAAAAAGCGAGGACGCTTTTGCGCCGGGAGGCAAAATGGAGCGTTTTGATAAATGGGCCACGGAATACGATAAACAACGAACCGACCGTTTTTATCCCCGCGATTTTATGTGGAGTCCGGTTAGCGGCGGTTTTGAATGGGGATCTGCCGTTGATGAGGTTCCTGATGATATTGGCGGGTTTGATGTTATTGACTTCCCTGGCGGCCTTTACGCTGTGGCAATCAGTGTTGACGCTGACGGCGCTGACCATGACCGGGTTTATAACGAGATATTGAAATGGGTAAACAACAGCGGTTGCTTCGTTTTGGACGAAAATGGCACACGCCGCAGTATGGGCAATATTACATCCCCACATTTAATAAAAGAAGTCATGGGGTATCAGCAAATGGATTTATACTTCCCGATTCGGATAAAGGAGGCGTAGAAATGATTAACGAAAAAGACAGAAATGCCGTCCGCATAATCGAGTTGCCTGCTTGCAAGATGGTTTGGTCAGGCGTATGTAAGGACGCTACCAATGATGCGGAAAGCTTACTGCTTAAACGCTATGAAAAGTGGATGGCTGCACAGGACGCATTGCGGCGAGACCGTTTTTACTCACGGGATTTTATGTGGTATGACGTAGAAGCGGGCGGATTGGCTTGGGGACTGGCTGTTTTAATACCCTTGGAAGATACTGGCGGCTATGATATGATCGACTTTCCCGGAGGGCTGTATGCCGTATTGAATTACGCGGACAATGATGCGGAAGGAGCGCATCAGCATATTCAAAAATAGGTTGAGGATAGTGGTTGCTTTGCCCCTGATGACAATGCCAATCGGCATTGCATGTGGCATTTCATCAGCACCGAAGCTGCGAAAGCCGCTATGGGTTATTACCAATACGATTTTTACTTCCCGATTCGGATTATTGAGGGGACGAAATGAGATAAGCGCATTTGAGCAGGCATGCCAGCGCTATAATGCACACCGTATGAGCTTACACTCAGATCGTGGATCGCAGTACACAAGCGGAGATTTAGGGCAAGCCCAGCTAAGCATGGAGCCATCCAAAGCATGTCGGGAAATGGGCGCTGCTATGGCAACGCGAGGTGTGAGAGCTTCTTTGCGACATTGAAGAAAGAAAAGCTATATCAAATTAATACTGCAAACCTGCCGATGGAAACTGTAAAGAGCATTATATGGCGCTTTATCGAGATCTACTGCAGCAAAAGGAGAGTCTATACGACAAACGGAGGCTACCCGCCGCTAGTGTACAGAAGCATGTATTATTCAGAAAGCAGAAAGCAGCATTGCCAAATTAGGGAAGCCGAATTGCCGGCCGCACCGGCCCACTCATTTCATAATGCTATCAGCCTCTGTGTTTGGGCTGTTTTATCGGTAAATATATCGCTCGTTTTTTCTATTATGAAAATAAGTGTACTCAAAATGGAGCCATAGAAATCTTGCCTTGATTATGCTGATGGCAGAATGTACACACTGATTGTCAAACAGCATTCTCGCCGTTGGGAAATGTCCTTACCGTGAAGATGCCCTTTTTATAGAAACAACGGCTGTTTACCTGATAAGAAGTATTCCAAGCCGAGATTTGCGCTGCCAATGATAAGGGAAAGAGCTTCGGGATAATGCTGCTTGAAAACTAAGCTTCCCCCAACATTCTTAACTCTGCCGCTTTTAACCTCTATGGCTGTAAGTTGTGCGCCTTTTTTGATGACAAAATCTACTTCGTTGCCCCGTTCGCGCCACCAATAGACTTCAAATCCTTCTTCTTTCCCTCTGACGAGTAAATACGCGCCTACCGCGCTTTCAACAAGTCGCCCTCTGTCTGTCGGGTTATCAAGCAGTCGCCGCCTGTTCACCCCGTCAGCGTATGCCATCAACGAAGTATCGTACACCATGAATCGCGGGGAGCTTTTACGGGTTCGAATTTGATTGCCGGAATAATTCTGCAAGCCGGTAAGCATATTCGCTTTTCCGAGAAGTTCTAAATAATGAGCCAAGGTCACCGTGTTTCCCGCATCCTGGAGTTGGCCGAGCATTTTTGTAAAGGATAACTCCTGTGCGCTGTATCCAGAACCGAGCATAAACAGTGAGCGCAGCAACGCAGGCTTTCGCACTTCCTCCATCATCAAAATGTCCTGCGAAATAGTAGGATCCACGATAGATGTCCCCATATATCGTGCCCACCGGTTTTCATCTTTGATCAGAGCGGAAGCACCGGGATAACCGCCAAAGAGTAAAAAATCATCAAGACTGTACCCAAACGCTTCCTTGCACTCAGAATAGCTCCAATGCGGGGAATAGAGAATTTCAAACCTACCCATCAAAGACTCCGTTAGTCCCTTTTGCAAGAGAAGCGGGGATGAGCCTGCAAGTACTACTTTCAGCGGTATATTGAACCTTGAGTCCTCGTCCCAAAGCAACTTGGCAATTGATGGCCATTGGCCTATTTTCTGTATTTCGTCAATGACAAGGATTATCTCGCCGTTTTTCGCAAGGGCACGGGCTTGCTCCCATTCATTGCGAAGCCACTCTGTTTGAGCAAGTCCCGGTTCGTCTGCACTGACAAAATGATTTGGTATTTTCAAGCTTTCAAGCGCCTGTAATACTGCGGTTGTTTTACCTGTTTGTCTTGCCCCAACCACGATTTGAATGAACCGGCGCGGTTCATTCAATCTTTCAGCAAGCTGTGAAACCAATAATCTTTTGAACATGAGAAACCACCAATACAAATTACTCATTATATTTTACTGTTTACTCATTATATTGGTTTTTTGATTTATTTCAAGAAGCTATAATGCTCATCCTCACCGTGAGGTTGCAGCTCTGATGAGTTAAGCGCATTTCCGATTAAAAAACTACGAAAACTGGCCTTATTGCACCCCATTCGAACACCCCCTTGCAGTAGCTTCTGGCATAAGGCATTCTTTAATAAGCATCATTTTGATGGCCGTTTCCATATTATTCGGTTCCTTGCGCCTCCTGGCTAATAGCTGTATTGCAATCAGTTGCGCATAGCCAATGCTATGCGCTGCGCAAATGCACTGCTTCCTCCCATGCCTCTGCTATGCCAAAGGAAAACTCGCACAGAGTCCACAATGGCGCCGACAACATACTTTAGGCCCATCGCCTCTACTGCCGCAGCCAGCTCCATTGCGGCTAGCTGTATAAGCATGTGCCCTATCTGGAGAAGCTCATACATGCTCTCGTTTGTGCTGCGATCCCAGCTCCAGACATGCTCCATCCCGTGGAAGCATTTTTGCATAAAGAAGGCCTCCTCAATCGCCCAGCGTCGGCGGCCCTGCCAGATGATCTCCATGCAGTTTCCCCTTGAAACAGTTAGGTTGGTGATGTAGGCAAAGCTCCTGAAGCATTCGTTTCCGCTTTCATCCTCGAAGCGCTCTATGTATTCGCATATGTTCGCTGTTCGCCGCTTTTGTCGCCTCTCAGCCATGCTTAAGCGATTCAGGGCGCGCTCCTCGCTCGGCGATGCAAAGCTTATGCGGAAGGTGCGCATCAGCAAATTCAAAAATGGGTTGAGGATAGTGGTTGATTTGCTCCTGACGACAATGCCAATCGGCATTGCATGTGGCATTTCATTAGTACCGAAGCTGCGAAAGCCGTTATGGGTTATTACCAATACGATTTTTACTTCCCGATTCGGATTATAGAGGGACTATGATTTTGTGATGGCCTTCTTCCCTGTCATTTGATCACAACATACCGCGTATTCTTCCCGCCGCCGACAGTGCGAATCTCGCCTTTGTCCACAAGCCCTTTCAGAACCCTCACCGCCATCGGTTGAGAAACGGACAACGCCGATTCAACGTCTTTCCTAACAATGGAGTCCTTTCCCTCAAATAAAGCCATCACAGCGCGCTCATTTTCGCTCAGGAGAGCTTTTGCTGCTATTTCATTGGTATTGGGCAGGGTGATCTTGAAAGCGTTGTCTGTGACCTCTATTTGCGGCTTGAGAGCAATCTTCTCATAACTGCGCATGATCATTGGTATACCCGTTCCATAATGCCAGCCAACTTTGCATTCCGTTCTGTGCCATCGAATAGGCTGTGTTCGATGATGTTGGTTGACAAAAACTGCTGAATATCCCACACTTCAATCCGGCCATTTAGATCGGCGTCGGCGGCTAAATCAAGAGCAGTCTTTACGCGGTCATATATCGTAATGATTATAGGCAGACATCCGGCGCGGATATTTGCATTGCATTTTTGTATCAACGGCTCTCCCGGCGCTGTCGTACAATGGAGAATTGTCGTGTTAATCACAAAATCACCGCTGCGATCCGTGGGCGAGTCAGCAACAGACGCGCCGTGTATTTGAAATTTATCTTGCGGAAGTATTACAGAGAGTTTGGCGCCTACAAGATGCTGCAATATAGCGCCTAAGTACTGCGTTCCCGGATTCTGTTTTTGACGCTTCCGCGCTTGCTCGAATAATTCCTCTAAACTCGCGCTAATCGTTCTGGACGGATCAGCCGTGAGCGTAAAAGGTTGATTGCGGAAGTATTCGCGAATCTGCTCCGCCCAATGATCTTCAAGAGCTTCCAAATCAACAGGCTCAATATCGTGCGCCTCATTCAGAAACTCGAAATACTTTATCATCAATCCCATATTACCGCGGCTCGTACGACCGCCTTCAGCAGCTAAAGTCTGGGTTATGCCGTGTTCGTTGAGTATCTTTTTTTAATTGCCGCCGCCTAATCCGGCAATCTGCCCTTTATTTTCAGTAAGAAAATCGTCCGGATTGAGAGGAAAGGGTTTTGTGCGGATCATTCTGGTCAGCTGGATAAGCAAAGCAAGCGGTCCTTTTGTGGAGGTTTTATATTCAGCTTGAAATTCGCTCACAAATGATGATTTATCAGCTTGGTATTCGTACTTCTTTCCGTTCGTGGCGCTCATTATAGGCAACCTCCATTAGCTTAGTTAAAAATGATTGTCCGATAAAAGTCGCAACAGGCATAGCAACAGCGTCCCCCATGGCTCTATAGCCATCGTTATATGTATCTGGCAATATATAGCTATCCGGAGCCCCCATCAGCCGTGCGGCTTCGCGAGGAGAAAACAGACGGGCTTGTACTTTGCCATTTTGTTTTACTATAAGGAATTGTTTGCTGCTGCCACCCTCCGGTGTCCGCAAACACCCAGCCACTCCATCGAATCGCAATTCCAAACATTGCTTTCCGTTGCGCGTCCGGCGATATCCAGTAGCAACAGCATTATCCATGCCATCAAGTTTCTCCTTGTGTCGCGGAGGGATAAGACGCAATACGTCGTTTTTGTCATAAGGGATAGTATAGTCGATAATATCGCTTAAGCTTATCTTGCGCTTCTCGGGTTTTTCAGTTTTCCACCATATCCAGTCTGGTAAATCGTTCCCAAGAACGGTAGCGGCTTTATTATGAAGCCAGTTCGGTTGAGTATCCGCCAACTCAAATGGAATATCAATGCCTTTACTCACGGCGATTACAAACACGCGGGGTCTTGACTGTGGTACAAAGTGGACAGCGTCGATCAGCATGGCGCCGCTTTTATAACCTAGATTATTCAAGACATAATGCAGTTTCGTGTAGTTTGTACCTTGATTGGCTGACAGCAATCCGGCGACGTTTTCTATTAATAGAACGGACGGACGCTGAGGCATTTCTTGTAAGATACGGAGCCATTCCCATACTAGGCCGCTACGAGCGGCGTCAATGCCGCCTAACGAGCCGGCTAATGATAAATCCTGACAGGGAAAACTTGCCCAAGACAAGTGAGCTTGAGGAATAGTAGCGCCGCTGATATTATCTGAAGAGTCGCGAGTTCGCGGACTAAGATTATGAATCGACACAATGTGCCATTAATAGCATGAATTCCAGCATTATGCATGCTATCCTATTGTTAACTCCAAAAAAAGGATAGCGC
>Ga0082212_10003259_pt1 | contig 23137 bp, 9 predicted proteins | sample TergutNt197P3_FD_71548 | JGI IMG/M metagenome (GOLD analysis project Ga0082212, IMG submission 71548) | Neocapritermes taracua P3 segment gut microbial communities from Petit-Saut dam, French Guiana - Nt197 P3 | ecosystem: Host-associated > Arthropoda: Insects > Digestive system > Gut ...
CGCAGGCCATGGCAGCTGTCCCCGTAATGATAGCGGTTGAAGAACGGCCAGAGGATGTCGAGTTTGTAGCCGTATGTGTAGGGCTGATAAATCCAGAGGGGGAAGAGGCAGTCGAGTCTCCTGTCGTGCCAGTAGAGCGGGGCGACGTGGAAATAATCCTTGCCCCAGAACACGGGGAAGACGTGGCTGCCGTTGCCGTTGAGGCTGAAATGCGCGAGCGGCCAGAGGGCGTTGACCTCGGAGTACGGCTCGCCGGGGCGGTCGCGGTAGAGGGAGAGGAGGGGGCGGAACGCGAGGCTGGTGTCGGTGCGCTCGCCCATGGGCCAGAGGACGGAGAGCGCGGGGTCGCTGTAGTAGGCGAGCGGCCAGAGGTTGACGCGATCCTCGGGCAGGCCCTTGGTGCCCGCGTACTCGCCGCTGTAGAAGGGCGTCCCCTTCATCGCCGTGGTGGCGCAGCCGTTCGCGAGCAGGAGGGTAAGCAGGAGCAGGCCCGCGGCTTTGGGCAGGATGCCCAGAGGCTCGCGGCGCGGCGCGGGAACGTCGTCATGCGTTGTCATTGCGGCCCCCCCGAGCGCACCGCCGGGAGGGGCGCGATGAACGTGTAGGTTCCGGAACCGACTTTGAACGTCATGCGGCCGTTCATCGGCAATATGGGCTGGGCGTCGGCGATGACCCCGTGGGTGCCGGGCTCGACGGGGAGGCAGACGGTGGCGGTGGTGTTGACGGGGACCTCGACCTCCAGGCAGAACATCCCGCTGCCTTTCGTCCAGATGCTACGGATGGTGCCGTAGGGGGACTCGTGCTCGGCCTTCACCCACGCCAGCCCCTCCACAGGCTCGGGCGCGATCACAAACGATTTGAACGCGACCTCGTTCGGGTTGACGGCGCCCTGCGCGACGGGCGAGGCGTTCGCCGCCAGCCGTATGCCGCCGAGGTACTGGAACCACCACGCGGACACGTCGCCGAACATGACGTGGTTGCGCGACGCGCCCTCGCCCCAGTCCTCCCAGAACGTGGTCGCGCCCTTGCGGAGCCATGCGCCGTAGGAGGCCTTGTCGTCCTTGGTCGCCATCTCGAACGCGAGGTCGGTGCGCCCCGCGTCGCTGAGCGCGCGGAAGACGTACTTCGAGCCGAGGATGCCGAAGTCGGGGTATGCGTCGTTCGCCTCGACGGCCGCAATCAGCCTCGCCTCGGCCTGCGCGCGCGCTTCCTCCGGCACAAGCCCTTGGTGCAACGCGCAACTTTGCGCGGTCTGGCTGCCGATGGAATACACGCCGCCGCCTTTGTAGAGCGCGGTGTTGTAGGCGTCGCGGATCGCGTCGGCGAGCGCGAGATAGCGCTGCGCGTCGTCGCGCTTGCCGAGCAAGTCCGCCGTGCGCGCGACGATCAGCGCGTCGAGGTAGTAGTAGCCCGTTGACGTGACCTCGACGGGCGTTTTCGTGTCCACGGGAATCCAGTCGCTCAGCCCGTGCGAGAGGATGCCGTCCTTGGCGCGGGAGGTCATGTAGTCCACATACTTCGCCATCGCGGGGTACGCCTTCTCCAGAATCTGGATGTCGCCCTGATACACGTACAGCGTCCACGGGATCGTCACGAGCGCACTGTCCCACGCAGGCCCGTTGCCCCATGCGTAGCCCCACCCGCTCGTCGGCACGATGCCCGGCAGGTTGCCGTCGTCGCGCTGCTCGTCCATGAGGTCGCCGACCCACTTCTCATACGCGGCCGTGTTCTGGAAATTGTACATCGCCATCTCGGCCGCGAGTTGCGCGTCGCCCGTCCAGCCGTTCTTCTCGCGGTGCGGGCAGTCGGTCGGGTAGCCGTTCGCAAAGTTGCCGCGATACGACCAGTTGATGGCCTCCTGCATCTGGTTGATGAGGTCGTTGCTGCACACGAACGCGCCCGCGGGCTTGAAGTCCGTCTGCACCACGCACGCCACGACGCTCTCCGCCGTGGGCGCCTGCCGCAGCCCGCTGATCTGCGCGTACTGGAAACCGTTGTAGGTGAAGCGCGGCTCATAGACCTGCCGTGCGCTGCCGTCGCACACGAAGCGGTCCACCTGAAAACCACCGCCCGGCAGCACCGCGTACGACGCCGGGTAGCGGAAATGCGCCGCGATGTCCTTGACCTCCAACTCGCCGTCCGCCGTCACGCGCTCGCCGTAGCGCACGGTGATCACGTCGCCCGCGTTCTGGCCGCGCACCTGCACGCGGATCCACCCCGCCATGTTCTGCCCGAAGTCGATCGTCCACACGCCCGGCCGCACCTCGCGCAGGGCCTGCGGCGCAACCTCCTCCGCGACCACCGACGGCGGCATCGCCTGCGCCGCCAGCCGCCCCGCGGGCGCCGGGACGACCTCCGCCATCAGCGCGTCCCTCGCCAAGTCCGGCGCGTTCGGCGGCGGCATCCCGATGACCTCGCCCTCGCGGATGCAGTCGAACCCGAGCGGGCTCGGCACCTGCCGCCACGTCGGCCCCGAGCAGACCATCTCCTTCGTGCCGTCCGCGTACAGCAACTCAAGTTGCGCGATCATGCGCGGGAAATCACGCCACGGCGCGTTGTCGAAATTCCACACCGCCACGCTCCGCACGTCATACCACCCGTGGCCCAGCAGCACGTTCAGGCGGTTCTGCCCGCGCGCAACCTCCTTCGTCAAATCATACGTCGAATACAGCACGCGCCTGTCATAGCGCGTCGGCGCGGGGTCCAGCACCTTGCACCCGACGCGCCTGCCGTTCAGGCTCGCCTCATAGAAGCCCAGCCCCGTGATGTGGAGCGTCGCGGACTTCAGCGGCTTCGACACCGCGAACGTCTTCTCGAACGCCGGCGACGCCGTCTCCACGCGCCGCTCGATTTTCCCCCACGGCCCCGCGTCCGCCGCCGCCGCAACCTTCGCCAGCCCGCGCCACGCCACCGCCGTCGATTCCGACAACGGCCTGCCCCAATCGCTCGGCCGCTCCGACCCGACCCACACGTTCCAACTATCGTCCGTCACGACCGACGTCCCGTCCGCGAAACGCAGCGCCGCCAGCAGCCCCGTCGGCCCCTTCCGCTGGCTGACGGCCTTCGCCGTCATCACGTTCTGCCCCGGGCGGATGTGCTCCGTGACCTCCACGAAACGCATCCAGCGCGGCGCGTTCAGATGCCCCCACGTCCTCACCGCCATCTTGCCGTTGAGCCACACCTCATACTCCTCATCGCCCGTGATGGCCAGCACCACCGGCCGCCCGCCGGGGTTCTCCGGCGCGTCGAAAAATTTGCGGAAGTAGCGCGTCCCCGGCTCGGCCTCCTCCACGCTGGACGCATCCCCCGGCCAGATCCACTTCGCCCCAGCCAAATCGAAGTCCGGCCGCGTCGCCGCGTTCGCGCCGATCCACTGCGCCTTCCAGTCCTCCGGCCGCACCACGCCCATCACCCACGACCCCGCCGCGCTCCACGCCGACGGCGCGTCATCCCCCTGCGCCCACGCCCGCACCTTCCAATAGCACCGCTGCGACGACTTCAGCGCGCGCCCCTTGTACACCACGTTGAGCGACTGCGGCGACGCCACGCGCCCGCTGTTCCACAGGTTGCCGTTGCCCTTCGCCAGTTTCTCCGGCGACGACGCCACCAGCACCTGATACGCCCCCTGCCGCAGGTTGCGCTCATCCGCCTTTGCGGCCGCGAGTTTCCAACTCAGCCTCGGCGCGGCGCAATCCAGCCCCACCGGGTCAGCCAGATACTCCGCCGTCAGCGCCTCCGGCGCGCGCAACGCCGACACCCCGCTGCGCTCCATCAGCACGCATCCCGCCGCAACCGCCAACATGACACCAACCGCCATCATCCGTTTCATCGCTACCTCCCGGTTCGCCGTTTTTGGAGAAAACCAATCTATCCGTTATGAAAAATGTTTACAGTATATCAGGCGTTGATACGGAGTCAAGAGAAACATAAAAGGTCGCCATATTGCATGGCGACCACGGGAACCATAGGGCAATGAGACCCTAGTATATGAAAGGAAGACAATAGTATCACAGTGGCGTAATCCGGCGCAAGTGTTTTTTGAATACGAAACACATTTTTTTTTTGACGGGGATCGGCGAGCGGCAATCCTGAACAAAATCCTTGCCTCTCGCTAGCCCGTTATAGTACATTTGTCCCATGAATACAAATACGAGATGGATTGCGTTGGGTTGGGTTGCGCTTGTTTCGACGCTTGCGGGCGCGGAATTGCCGGTGGGGTTTCTGCTGCCGCAGGATCAGGTGGCGGCGGCGGCGGGGGAGGTGACGGCGGAGCGGTTCGCGGATGCGGACAGGGTGCTGGTGGATGATTGTGTGTGGGAGCGTTATGAGAAGGATGGCACGTCGGTGACGTGGGATGATGAGTATGTCAAAATCCTGACCGAGAAGGGGCGGCGGGAGGGGGCGCAGTTCACGATGCAGTTCTCCGCGCATTACGGCACGGCGCTTGTCTATCGCGCGGAAATCATCAAGCCGGACGGGCGCGTGGTGGCGGTCGATGTGGAGGCGTATTCGAAGGTGGCGACGGAGTCGGGGCAGATGAGCAGCAACATCTATGACCCGCAGAATAAAATCCTGTCGGTGTCGCTGCCGGGGCTGGAGGTGGGGGACGTGTGCCATGTCGTGAGTTGCCGCCGCACGGTGAAGGCGCGGGTGCCGGACACGTGGTCGGACCGGGCGTTGTTTGAGTATGACCTGCCGATCGTGAAACTGGATTACAATGTCTCCGCGCCGCCGGGGTTGCCCATCATCCGCCGTCAGTTGCGGATGCCGGTCGGTGACTCGGTGGCGTATTCGGAGGCTGCCCAGCCGGACGGGCGAACGCTCCATTCGTGGCGCGTGCGGGACGTGCCGCAGATTTTCCCGGAGCCGAACATGCCGCCGATGGCGACGCAGGTGCAGCGCATGATCGTCAGCACGATCGGCGACTGGCGGGACGTGTCGCGCTGGTACTGGAACCTCTGCCAGCCCGCGCTGGGCAAGACCGTGCCGGAGATGCAGGAGACGGTCAACGCGCTCGTCGCGGGCGCGGAGACGCGGGAGGAGAAGATCGCGCGCGTGTTCAAGTTCGTCTCGCAGGAGATCCGCTACATGGGCATCACGACGGAGGACACCGCGCCGGGCTACGAGCCGCACGAGGTCGGGGTCACGTTCAAGAACCGTTACGGCGTGTGCCGCGACAAAGCCGCCCTGCTCGCGGTCATGCTCACCATGGCGGGCGTCCAGGGCTACCCCGTGCTGATCCACGCGGGCGCGAAGATGGACCCCGACGTGCCGGTGCCGTTCTTCAACCACGCCATCACGGCGGTGGACAAGCCCGGCGGCGGCTACATCCTCATGGACCCGACGGACGAGCACACGCGCGACCTGCTCCCGTCCTACCTCGGCAACCGCAGTTACCTCGTGGCGCGCCCCGAGGGCGAGACCCTGCTCGTCTCGCCCGTCGCGCCTGCCGGCGACAATATGCTGTTCATCGTCACGAACGGCTCGCTGGGCGAGAACGGGACGCTCCTGCTCGACACGCGCATCACGTTCAACGGCATCAACGACAACGCCTACCGCGGGCATTTCCTGCGCCAGAAAGCCGACCAGCGGCGCAAGTTCTTCGAGGGGCTTTTCAAAGCCCGCCTGCCGGGCGCGGAGGTGCTGGGATGCGAAATCACGCCGAATGATTTGCAGGACACGGAAAGCCCGCTGGAGGTGTCGCTGGTCACGCGCGTGCCGGACTTCCCCGTGCGCGGCGAGGGGCTGGACACGCTCTCGCTGCCGTGGCTGGGCGTGTCGCTCGGGTACGTCAACTTCATCCTCGGCGAGACGGGTCTCGACCAGCGCCGCTACACCTTGGAGACCGGGCTGGCGTGCGGCGTCCGCGAGCAAATCCAAATCGGAATCGGCAAAGGCATGAGCGAACCGCACGTCATCCCCGAGCCCGTCAGCGTCAAGCGCACGGGGCTGGATTTCGAACTCGCGCAGTCGCTCGAAAACGAAACCCTCATCGGCACCCTCAACTACCAACTCACCCAGCCCGAGTTCTCGCCCGAAGAATACCTCGGGCTCAAACAGGCGCAGAAAGAGATCGAGGCGGCATGGCGCCGCCGCCCCCTCTTCACCGCCAAGGACACGCACGCGCCCGACCACGAGACCCTCTTCACCACCACCGACATCACCCTCCACACCCCCTCCTCCTGGACCACCACCACCTCCTGGAGCAAGCGCATCCTCACCTACGCCGGGAAAAAGAACAACGCCGAAATCAAACTCCCCTTCAACCCCGTCTGGCAAGAACTCGAACTCATCTCCGCCACCGTCTCCAACCTCAACGGCGACGCCTTCAGCGTCACCCCCCAAGAGGTCAACGTCATGGACGCCCCGTGGGCGGGCGCCGTCCCCCGCTACCCCGCCGGCAAGATCCTCATCGCCAACCTCCCCGGCGTCGAGACCGGCAGCGTCATCACCGTCACCACCCGCCTCACCCAGACGCAAGCCCCCTTCTTCAGCACCGCCCGCCAATTCGGCGGCACCGAACCCGTCCGCGCCGAGACCCTCCGCCTCACCTTCCCCCGCGGCATGACGCCCGCCACCGAAACCTACCACGGCGACGGCATCGACTTCACCGCCGCCACCAACGCCGCCACCGTCACATGGCAATGGGCGATGGCGCGCCCCCCCCTCATCCACGCCGAAGAACTCCTCCCCCCCTGGCACCTCCACCAGCCCACCGTCCTCATCTCCTGCGGCACCTGGCGCGACTTCTCCCGCACCCTCGACCGCGCCCTCACCAAAGCCGCCGCCGCCAGCCGCGACGCCGCCCGCAGACGCGCCAAGCAACTCGTCAAAGGCATCCGCGACCCCTACGCGAAAATGCGCGCCATCCGCGACGACGTGCTCACCGCCATCCGCCCCGCCGGACCCTCCTTCCTCGACTTCCCCCTCACCCTCCTCACCCCCCCCGACCAGACCCTCGCCGACCAGTACGGACACGCCGCCGACCGCGCCCTGCTGATGAGCGAAATGCTCAACGCCGCCGGGCTCGACGCGCACATCGTGTTCGCCTCCACCGACCGCACCGGCTACCCCGCCTACTCCCAGCCCCAGCGCGACACCCCCCAGCGCGGCTACTTCTCCCAGCCCCTCGTGCGCGTCCGCATCAACGGCACCGACTACTACCTCAACGAAGGCGACCAATACGACCAGCCCGGCGCCACCGCCCTCCACCGCGCCCCCCTCCTCACCCGCAACGGCAAGATCGACACCGTCACCGCCCCCGAGGAAATGCAAGACCGATCGGATAACCACACCACAATCGACCTCGACGAGCGCGGCACCGCCACCATCACCATTATAAACAGATTCCACGGCACCGCCGCCGGACGCATCCGCAAGCAATACCAAGAGATGCTCCCCGAGGACCGCCGCCGCCACCACCTCGAACTCATCTCACGCATCTCCAAATCCGCCGTCCCCGCCTCCGACCTCATCACCGACACCGACTCCTACCCCGTCACCCGCACCTACGTCGTCACCGCCCCCGACTACGCCGTCATCGAAGGCGACACCCTCACCCTGCTCATCCCCGACATCTCCTCCCCCATCTTCCCCCTGCGCGGCGACACCCGCAAGAACCCCCTCTTCCTTCCCGCCAACGACGACACCACGCAGACCTGCCTCATCCACCTCCCCCCCGGCTACACCCGCCTCCCCCTGCTCCCCGAAAGCAAGCAATGGGAACTCCCCAACGGGCTCGGCACACTCAACATCGAGTTCAGCGCCGCCGACATCGGCAGCCACCGCCGTGTCACCATCGCCCGAGAGCAACACCTCACCGCCGGCGCCGCCCCCGCGCAACTCTACCCCGCCCTGCTCGAATACAACCGCCTCATCACCCACCCCTCCACCCGCACCCTCGTCGCCGAGCGCGACCCGCATGAAGGAAATAATCATGAATAACGTTTGGGTTTCGATTCTTTCAGCCGCGATTCTGGCGACCGCCGACTTTCAAGAACGCCGCGCCATCGCACCGCTCCGCGAGGCGGCCGAGGGCGGCAACAAGAAGGCCCAGTACGAGCTGGGCGCGCGCTACCTTGCGGGCGCGGGCGTCGGGAAGGATGCCGAGAAGGGCGTCAGGTGGCTCAGGATGTCAGCCGAACAGGGCCATGCGGAGGCGCAGTACGCCCTCGCCAGACATTACGCGGGTGACGGCAACGATGGCGCGGGCGTGGCCGAGGCGATCAAGTGGTTAAAGATGTCCGCCGGGCAAGGGTACGCGACGGCGCAATGGGTGCTCGCCCGGTACTATATGGCCGGCGACGTCGTGGAAAAGAACGTCGCGGAGGCGCACAGGCTGGTCATGAGAGCCGCCGAGCAAGGCGCCGCAGAGGCGCAGTATATGCTTTGCGTACTTTATCACTCTGGCGCGGAAGGCATACCCCCTGATGCCGTGGAAGCCGCCAGGTGGGCGCGGATGGCCGCCGGGCAAGGGTACGCGCGTGCGCAATCCTTCCTTGGCGGGTGCTATTACAGCGGCGACGGCGTGGCGAAGGACATGGCCGAGGCCGCCGCGTGGTGGCGCAAGGCCGCCGAACAAGGCGACGCGGCAGCGCAACACGGGCTGGGCATCTGCTACACCAGCGGCGAGGGCGCACCGCGAGACCTCGCAGAGGCCGCCCGGCTTTTCAGGAAGGCCGCCGAACAGGGGTACACGGAGGCCCAGCACCAGATCGCCTATTTCTATTACGAGGGTCACGGCGTGGGGCAGGATGACGCGGAAGCCGTCAAGTGGTTCAGGAAAGCCGCCGAACAGGGGTTCGCCGAGTCCCAGTCCTATCTGGGCGCGTGTTACTTCAACGGCCGTGGAGTGGATCAGGATATCGCCGAGGCAATTGTATGGTTCCGGAAGTCCGCCGAGCAAGGTAACGCGACGGCGCAATTCAACCTCGGCCTGTCCTACATGAACGGTGAGGGCGTGGGGCAGGATGACGCGGAAGCCGTCAACTGGTTCAGGAAAGCTGCCGAGCAAGGGCACGCGGAGGCACAGTTCTACCTCGGCTTATGCTACTTCAACGGTTACGGCGTGGACAAGGATGCCGCCGAGGCCGCCGCGTGGTGGCGCAAGGCCGCCGAGCAAGGCCATGCGAAAGCGCAAGGAGACCTCGGGGCGTGCTACCTCATCGGCAACGGCGTGGGCAAGGATTTCGCCGAGGCGGTCGCATGGCTTCGGAAGGCCGCCGAGCAAGGGTACGCGGAGGCACAGTGTAACCTCGGCTTGTGCTGCTATTCGAGAGGCGGTGGCGTGATCAAGGATGAGGATTTTGCCGAGGCGGTTGTGTGGTTCAGGAAAGCCGCCGAGCAGGGGTTTGCAAAGGCGCAGGTATTCCTCGGCACGTGCTATTACCACGGGAAGGGCGTGAAGGCGGATGCCGCAGAGGCAACCAAGTGGTTCACAAAAGCCGCCGAGCAAGGTGATCGCGCAGCGCAGATGGCATTAGAGATTTTCCGCTAGGAAAGGTTTTTTAGGTTGCCCCCAACAGATCATCGCGACGAGTAACCTCCCGCCTCATCACCCCCCCTCCACCCGCACCACCTTGGGCTGCGTTATGGCGTGCGGCGGGTTTCCCCCCTTTCGGGGGGCGCATATAGCCGCCGCTTTTAATTGCTGCCGGGGATGGCGGTCCCCACGACGCGCACGTTGAGCTTGGCGCCGCCGACGGGCGTGAGGCGCTTGGCGAGGCCGGAGGTGACGAACATCACGGGGGACTCGGGGGTGTCGGGAATCCAGAGCGCCTCGCACCCGGTGTAGCCGCGCAGGAATTCCGCGCCGCGCTCAACGCCCAGCACAAACAGCGCGGTGGAGAGCCCGTCCGCCAGCATGGACGTGGGCGCGACAACCGTGACGCTCGCCATGCCCGAGACGGGCATCGCCGTGCGCGGGTCCATGATGTGCGCGTAGCGCACGCCGTTGATTTCGACGAAGCGCTCGTAGTTGCCGGAGGTCGCGACGGCCTCGCCGTCGGCGAGCAGGAACTGCGCCTCGCACACGTTTTTGTCGAAGGGGTTGCGGACACCCGTGCGCCAGCCGCCGCGCCCTGGCGCGGCCTCGCCCAAGGCCCGCAACTCGCCCCCGAGGTCGATGAGCAGGTTCGTGTGCCCTGCGGCCTTCAGCGCGTCCCACGCGGCATCCACCGCATACCCTTTCGCGATGGCGCCGAGGTCAAGCCTCATGTCCTGCTTCGGGAGCAGCGCGGTGGGCGGCGAGGCGGCCGCGTCGAGGGCGACGTGCCGCCAATCCGCGAGCGCGATTGCCGCGTCGCGCGTCGCCGCGTCGGGCGGCGCGAGGGCGGTCGCCGCGCCGTTGAAACCCCACGCCCGCATGATGGGGCTGACCAGCGGGTTGAACGCGCCGCCGCTCGCGTCGCACAGCTCCAGCGCGGCGGCCAGCACCGTCGCGGTCTCGGGCGACACCGCCGTCGCCGCGCCTGTCCCGGCGGCCTTGTTCACGGCCGAGAGCTCGCTGTCGGTGCGCCATGTGGAGAGCGCCGCGTCCATACGCGCGAAGACCTCCCGCGCCGTGTCGCGCGCGTCCTGCGCGGCCCGCGCGTCCGCGCACTGCACCGCCGCGACCGTCCCCATCACCACCCACTGGACGCGCGTCAGACGCGCCTCCTTCCTGCACCCCTGCGCCAGCACCGCGCCCGCCAGCAGCAAGAGCCTCGCAATCCGTAATGTGTTCATCCGTCCATCATACCTGAGCGGGCGCCGCCGGGGCAACCAAAATTTTGCGCGGTTTTGCATTGTGCCGGGGCGGATAAAAGGATATGTTGTATGGACACAAATGAAAACGGGGTGAGTATGGACGCGGAGCATTTTTCGGTTGCAGAGGCGCTGGAGAGAATCCAGGGCGCGGTTGCGCAGGCCTGCGCGAAAGCCGGGCGGAGCGTGGGCGAGGTGACGATCATCGGGGTGACGAAGACCCACGGGCCGGAGGTCGTGCGCGAGGCCGTGGAGGCGGGCCTGCGCGTGTTCGGCGAGAACAAGGTGCAGGAGGCCGCCGCGAAAATCCCCGGATGCGTCGGCGGTCCGGAGTGGCATCTCATCGGGCATTTGCAGCGCAACAAGGTGCGCCACGCGCTCGCGCTCTTCCCGGTGATCCACTCCCTCGACTCCCTGCGGCTCGCGGAGCAGATGGAGCGCGTCGCGGAGGAGGACGGCCACCGCCCGCGGGTGCTGCTGGAGATCAACGTCTCGGGCGAGGCGAGCAAGGACGGCCTGCACCCCGAGCGCGCGCCCGAGGTGATCGACTACCTGATGGCCAGCCGCAACCTGACGTGGACGGGCCTGATGACGCTCGCGCCGTTCTGCCCCGACCCCGAGCAGGCGCGCCCCGTGTTCGCGCGGCTGCGGGAACTGCGCGACCGCTGGGAGCGCGAGTACGGCGTGGGCCTGCCTGACCTCTCCATGGGCATGAGCAACGACTACCCCATCGCCGTCGAGGAAGGCGCGACATGGCTCCGCCTCGGCACCGCGCTCTTCGGGAACCGACCCAAGTGGCGGCCCATGGCTGTGGATGAGGAATGAGGACTGTCGCGCTCGGCGACGGGGGTGCGGGCGGAGAGGCGGGTGATGAGGCGGTTTATTCGAGCGCGGAAATTGTGAATTATCAATTATACATTATGCATTGACACAAGGCCGAAAGCCCCTGGAGAATATCCAATATCCAACACGGAACATTCAACGTCCAAGTGAAATGCGCTTCGGTTTTGTGTCCCAATTGGAGGGCGAGCGTCCCCGCGAGCCGTGAAGGCTGAACGCCCTAGGGAACATCCAATATCCAACACAGGGGACCCCGTTGGCGCGACCGCGGCCAATGGGGCATGAGAATATTCAACGTCCAAGTTAAATGCGCTCTGGCGGGCGGGTATGCCAAATTAAACGGCTCTGTCCGCCCTCGTATTTTCCGCTTGACCGTGTCCGCGCTCGTCCCGTATCATGGTGAACATGAAAAAATTATGTTTGATGTTTTTGCTTGTGGCGGCGGCGGCGGCGGCTGTTCCCGTGGCGTATCGGCTGCCGGAGTCGGCGGGGGGGGAGAGGACGTGGCTGGTGTCGCTGGCGGTCGTGGACGCGCAGAACCCGGACTGGATCATCAGCACGTTCGTGGCGGGTAAGCCGGTGACGGTGTCGCCGGGCAAGAATACGTTCGCGGAGGAGTGGGACGGGCTGGATGAGAATTTCATGCCGGTGCCGCCGGGCGTTTATGGGGTGAAGGGTATCTGTGCCCCTGCGGAGAAGTGGGAGGTGGACGGGCAGTATCATGCGGTCACCGCGTCGTGGCACAGCGGGGTGGGGTCGTTCCTGCCAGCCAAGGGGACGCCGGAATTGTGGAAAATCCCGATGGCGTTCCACGGCGACCCGGTGAACTCGCCGATGCGGGACGTGGACGTGACGCCGGAGGGCGTGGCGGTGTTTTATTACCAGTATCTGGAGAACGGCAAGAACACGCCGATGTTCGACCTGTCCAAGCCGCTGGGGACGGCGCAGTTCTTGCGCGCGCACAACTCGGGCGGCGCGGGCGGGGGGCCGTGCGCGGCGACGGACGGGGAGACGGTGTGGGCGTGCAGCACGGATGGCGCGCCGTGGTTCGTGTATCGCGCGGACGGGAAGCCGTTCGGCAAGGATCACGCGCAGTACCGCCGTGACGTGTACCAGCCGGAGGGCGTGGTGGCGTCGATGGCGGCGTGGCGCGACCCGCAGTCGGGCAAGTCGTTCGTGTATGTGCTGGAGACGGAGAAAATCGTCACGGAGAAATTGCCCAACGGGCGCGAGCGTCACGTCGGGAGCAAAACGGAGCGCGTCGATCAGATCACGGTGCTGGCGGGCGAGGACGGGACGGTCTTGCGCAGGCTTCTTGTGCCGCCCTATGCGGTGAGCGTCGTGGCGCGGAACGGGCGGCTGTATGTGCTAGCCAAGCATTACACATGGGATGTCTATGACGTACCCATCGCGGATGAGTTTCGGCTTCCCGAGACATATCACGTAGGTCACGAGCACATTGAAAACGTGGATGGGACAGGGGGAGGGATTAGTTGGATTTGGAAACAGGCGCTTTTCTCTCTCCCGCTCGGCGCGGAGCCTTGCGACTTGGAGGTGGACGCGGAGGGGCGTTTCTATGTCAGCTTCCCGAAGGAGAACAAGGTGCGGCAGTACGACGGCAAGGGCAAGGTGCTGCGGAGCTTCGGGAGGCGCGCGGGGCAGCCGCCGGGGGGGTATGACAAGGAGACGATGATGGCGCCGTCGAAGCTGGGGGTGTGGAAGGATGCGTCGGGCGTGACCCGCCTTATCGTCGTGGAGAACGACGGGCCGAACCGCGCGTCGGAGTGGAACGCGGAGACGGGCGCGTTCATCCGCGAGTACACGACGTATCAGACGAAGGCGAACAACGGCTACGCGCCCGACCCCGCAGACCCGAGCCTCGTGTACCTGCCGGGCCACGGGGGCTGGATGGTGCGCTGGAAAATCGATTACGCGAAGGGGTCGTGGGCGGTGGACGCGGTGTGGCCGGGCGTGGAGGCGGGCCAGCGTTCGGGGCTGGACAAGCCCGTGGCGGTGCGCGTCGGCAAACGCCTGTACCTCGCGAGCGAGCAGAACACGACGGTGTACCGCATGAGCGACGACGGCAAGCGCCTCGTGCGCTCCGCAGGTATCGTGCGGCGCGGGGAGGGCAAGGAGCAGAAGGCGTTCTTCTGGAACGACGCGAACGGCAACGGCGAAATCGACGACGAGGAGCTGCGCCCCTGCGAGCTCCCGCAGCCGGGGTGGGTGCTGACCTACCACGGGCAGAAGTGGCTCGGCGGCCTCACCTACATCGCCGCCGGGCAGCACGGCAAGGACGTGTGGAGCATGAGCCCCTCGGGCTTCGACGCGCACGGCAACCCCGTGTTCACCGAATGGCGCAAGGTGCTGACCGACCCCGTGTTCGAGGCCATCGGGCGCGGCAGCCCCGGCGCGCTCTTCGGCGGCAACGAGCTCGCCAGCGCGTACGACAGCGACTGGGCGCAGGTCAACCGCGCCGACGGCGGCGACCTCTACGTCCAGGCGCGCGGCGGCAAGAGCTTCAACGCCAACGAGGGCGCACAGTACAAGCTCACCCGCTACGCCCCCGACGGCGCGGGCGGCTACGCCATGCGCTGGCGCGTCGGCCGCGCCCAGAGCGTCGGCGGCCGCGCCCCCAGCCACCTCTGCGGCGCGATGCGCGTGTTCCCCGCCCACAACGGCATCGTCAGCGTCATCGACCAGTCCCGCAGCGGCGTCGTGCTCTACACCGACGACGGCATCTACCTCGACACCCTCTTCCCCCCCGGCGAGACCCGCGAAGAGATCGGCGTGTACCGCCAGCCCGGCGAGTTCTTCGCCGGCACCATCTACCCCAACCCCGCCAACGGCCGCCTCTACTACGCCGCCGGCAAATACACCCCCTTCCTCTACGAGCTCAACGGCTGGACCCTCACGCACAACCCCGCGCGCAAGCTCGAAGGCCTCCCCCCCCGCATCGACCTGCGCGCCCGCGACATCGCCCCGCCCCCCGAGACCGCCCTCACCGTGCGCGGCGGCTCCGGCCGCGCCCGCCTCGCCACCTTCACCCCCGCCATCGGCGGCGCCGCCCTCGACGGCACCATGGACGGCTGGGACAGCGCCCGCCCCGTCACCTACGCCTCCGGCAACGGCAAGTCCATCGAAGTCCGCTGCCTCTACACCCCCGACGCCCTCCTCCTCCGCTACGCCGTCCGCCTCGGCGGCGACTTCATCCCCCGCCCCACGCCCCCCCCCGAACGCATCTTCACCCACGACCAGCAGGCCGACACCCTCGGCTTCTATCTCCAGGGCGACCCCGACGCCCCCCCCGCCCGCGACCCCAACGGCCGCCCCGGCGACGTCCGCGTCACCCTCGGCCTCTTCGAGAAAGACGGCCGCCTCACCCCCCTCGCCGTCGGCTTCCACCCCGCATGGGCGCGCGGCAACCCCCGCCCCCAGACCTACCGCACCCCCGTCGGCTCCGTCACCTTCCAGCACGTCGCCGAGATCGACGGCGCCACCCTCGGCCACGCCCTCCACGACGACCGCCAAGGCTTCACCCTCGCCGCCCGCATCCCCCGCGCCGCCCTCCCCGCCGTCACCCAGCCCTTCAGCCCCGCCACCGCCACCATGGTCAACTTCGACGCCAACCTCGGCGGCCACCACCGCTTCTGGTGGGCCAACAGCGACGGCACCGCCAGCACCGAGACCTACGACGAGCCCAGCGAAGCCCGCCTCTGCCCCGGTAGCTGGGCCCCCGCCCGCTTCGAAGGGCTAGGGCAAGGCGTCACCGCCCGCAACTGGCTCATCGCCGGCCCCTTCGGCGGCCCCGGCGCAGAAAAGTTCTCATGGAACCCCCAAGGCGAAGCCAAGGCCCAGGCCGAGGCCTTCTACGAAGCCGCCGCCTACCCCCCCGACGGCGGCGCAATCGACTTCACCGCCACCTTCAGCGGCCCGATGACCGAAGGCTGGTGGGGCAAGCCCGCCCCCTTCGGCTGGAAGCCCGCCCGCATCGACGACCTCGACACCCGCGTCGCCCAAGGCGGCAGCGGCGCCCAGGTCTGGTACGGCGCGACATGGGTGCACGCCCCCCGCGACCTAGAGGTGCAGGCCGAATTCCTCTCCCACGCCCAGACCTTCCTCCGCTGGCGGTGGGGCAGCGAAAGCGTCCCCCTCAAGCCCGCCGACTACGCCCCCTCCCCCGCCGGCCCCCAGGCCCGCGCCGCCACCCGCCCCATGACCCTGAGGCAAGGCTGGAACCAGATCCTCTGGCGCGGCTACTGCGTCGGCTACGCCCCCTTCCGCGCCGGCCTCACCCTCCACGCCGACGAAGCCACCCTCTGGCAGCTCAAACTCTCCGCCACCCCGCCCGGCGCGGGGAAGTAGACGCGGCGGCTTACAACGCCGCCGCGCCGTGCGACACGATCCCGACGGATTGAAAGGCATTATGATGACAAAACGTTTCACGCAAACCATGTTGCGGGCTGTGCTGCCGCTGATGCTGCTGGCGACTCAAGGGTGCCTTGTCCCCATCCCGTCCAAAGTGCTGCATGCCTACGGGGTGAGGGGGAGGGTGCTCGATGAAAACGGGTGTCCGATACCCCATGCCATGATCCTCGCGGAGACCGAGCAGAGCGCCAAGCAAAAGCGGCAAGCCGTCACTGGCCCCGACGGCTGTTTCGAGATAAAGCCGGTGAAGCGCTGGCATGGCGCTGTTTGCCTTGCGCCGCCTTCGATGATCTATCTGTTCCCAACTTTTCATCCCTCCTTCGCGCCTTGCGAAGAGATTTCCATTACCGCTGGCGGCTATCCCGAACAGAGCTTTACGCTCGACCCATTCGAGTGGAGAGCGCCGAAAGGCAGGTGTGAGGGTGATTACCTGATTGCGGATAAAATCATGCTCTTTCATCAAACCACCTCAAACTACCTTGCGACCGTGATGCGTGATTTTGACAATGACCAACAAGGCATCGCGTCTATTCTCTTGTGCGAGTGGAATAAAAATGGATGGCTGAGACCCATTTGCTCGACGACGGACACAAACCTGATTGCGATTATCCTCGATGAGCTGGCAATGCCAGCCGAGATGGCGGCGAGACCATCCGCAAAAACGCCCGACGAGGACATCTTGTGCTACATGGCGTTTCTCGACGCATCTTCAAACGTCATCCGCACAGGACACATCATCCATTACGACGGCACCATTAAAAACAGCCTTCTGGAGCCCGTTGTGAAAACCAGAACCACGCTCATCCCCTACAGTCCAGATACCACATGGCGCATCAGAAGCACGGCCATCTCGCGCCTCGCCTATGATGTGATAAAAAAAACCAGAAAGAAGCCGGAAATCCACCCGTGGAAACTGGAAGAAGAATGAGGGCATAGAACCATGCCGATTTACGAATACACCTGCAAAGACTGCAACGCCGTATTCGAGTACCTCGCGCGGCTACTGCGTCGGCTACGCCCCCTTCCGCGACGGCCTCACCCTCCACGCCGACGAAGCCACCCTCTGGCAGCTCAAACTCTCCGCCACCCCGCCCGGGGAATTAGGAATGAGGTGAAGTGTTTTCCAGCTTGAAATCCATGAATGGTTTGTGTAAATTATATCAATTAATCGCATACGATTTCGTGTAGGGATAAGAACGATGAACGACGGGGTTAATGCAGACGGATCAATGGATTTTTAACATGGGCAACATCATCGCCAGTTTGGAGAAGGAGACGGGAAGGGCGTGTTTCAACACATTCCGCCGTTGCCTTGACCATGATTGGTTTGCCCCGAGGACAAGGAAGTGAAGGTTCGCGCAATTCGCAAATTTGGGACGTATGTGGCATGAACTTTAATGATATTCTTACGAGATACCGTGCTTGTTCGTTTTCAGAGCATGACAAGGGCACCCGCTTTGAGCGTCTGATGAAGGCGTATTTGCAGACTGACCCCAAATATGCCGCGCGGTTCAAAAAAATATGGCTGTGGAATGAATTTTTTGCCAAGGACGATTTGGGCGGACATGACACGGGTATTGACCTTGTGTGCCAAACGGTTGAAGGTGATTTTTGGGCGGTGCAATGCAAGTGTTTTCAAGAGGACACCTATATTGACAAACCTGCGGTTGACACGTTCCTGTCCACGTCGAGCCGAAAATTTACTGACGAAAATGTGCAAACAGTCCGTTTTGCCCATCGCCTCTGGATTTCCACCACAAACAAATGGAGCGCAAACGCGGAAGGGGCAATCCAAAACCAGCACCCGCCCGTAACCCGCATCAGCCTGTACGATTTGCAAAATGCCCCCGTGGATTGGGAGAAGTTGGACAATGGCATCCACGGCAAGGCAGCCCGGGACGCGAAAAAGACTTTGCGTCCGCACCAAGCCAAGGCGGTAAAAGACACGCACGATTATTTCAGGGAGAACGACAGGGGCAAGTTGATTATGGCGTGCGGCACGGGAAAAACGCTTGCCGCCCTGCACATCGCCGAAACCGAAACCCAAGGAAAGGGCTTGGTACTGTTCCTTGTGCCGTCAATCGCGCTGTTGGGACAAACGCTGAATGAATGGTATGCAAACGCCAAAGAGCCGATCAACGCCATTTGCATTTGTTCTGACCCCGAAGTCTCCAAAAGTCGCAAGAAAAATGAAGATATGGACTCCACCTCGGTGGTGGATCTGGCGTTGCCCGCAAGCACCGATGTGCATGAAATTGTACGACAGTTCAAGGTGTTTCAATCACAAAAAGAGACGGGCGGACTCACCGTCGTATTTTCCACCTACCAATCCATTGCCGTCATTGCAAAAGCGCAGAAAATGTTATTGGGGAATGGGGAATGGAGAACAGGGAATGAGGGACAAGGAAATGATAAAAACAAGTGTACAGTCATTCAAGGATTTGACGGTTTGGCAGGAGGCAATGACCTTAGTGGAGATGGTTTATTCGGAAACGAAAAACTACCCGAAGGAAGAAATTTTCGGATTAACCAATCAGACTCGACGGGCAGCAGTGTCCATACCGGCAAACATAGCGGAGGGGAATGGGCGGAAAAGTCGGGCGGAGTACCTGAATTATCTGGCAATAGCCAACGGCTCGCTAGCGGAATTGGAAACACACTTGTTGATAGCCGTCAGGATAACGTATCTAAACAAACAGAAGATGGACATTCTCCAAAATCAACTCCATTCGGTGGGACGCCTATTGACGGCATTGCGGAAATCACTTGCCCCTCCTCCCCAACCGCCAGTCCCCAATCCCCGTTCCCCATCTTCGACTTGATCATCTGCGATGAAGCCCACCGCACCACGGGCGTCACCCTTTCCGGCGAGAATGAATCGGCGTTCGTGAAGGTCCACGACAACGCCTTCCTTCACGCCAAAAAACGCCTGTACATGACCGCCACGCCACGGCTCTACAGCGACGACACAAAGTCGAAAGCCGCGCAAGCCGATGCCGTCCTCTGCTCGATGGATGATGAAAAAATGTACGGCGGCGAAATTTACCGCATCGGTTTTGGCGAAGCGGTCGAGAAAGATTTGCTGACCGATTACAAGGTGCTCATCCTTACGCTCAATCAAAACGATGTTCCGCCCGCCGTGCAAAAAATGATTGCCGACAAGGAAAGCGAAATCAACGCCGACGACGCCTCCAAACTGATCGGGTGCGTCAACGCGCTTTCAAAAAATGTCTTGGGCGATGAAGGCTCCATCAAGGCGACCGACCCCGAACCGATGCGCCGCGCCGTCGCCTTTTGCCAAAACATCGCCGCCAGCAAAAAAATCACATCCGCCTTCAACACCGCCGCCGAAAGTTACCTCCAAGAACTTCCGCAAGAGAAACGGAAAACCACCCAGCACATTTCTTCAAAGCACATTGACGGGACGATGAACGCAAGCCAACGAAATGAATTGATGTCGTGGCTCAAGGACGACCCCGACGATGGCGAATGCCGCGTGCTGACCAATGTGCGATGCCTGAGCGAGGGCGTGGACGTGCCGAGCCTTGACGCCGTGATGTTTCTCTCCGCGCGCAATTCACAAGTGGACGTGGTGCAGTCCGTCGGGCGCGTGATGCGAAAAGCGCCGGGTAAAAAATACGGCTATATCATCATCCCCGTGGTCGTCCCCGCCGACGTGGAGGCGGACAAGGCGCTGGACGACAACGAACGGTACAAAGTGGTGTGGACGGTCTTGAACGCGCTCCGTGCGCACGACGACCGTTTCAACGCGACCATCAATAAAATCGAACTCAACCGCAACAAACCGCAAAACATCCTTGTGGGGCATCCTGATGTTTCGTTCGATGAAAACGGAAACCCCGTTGTTCACCAAAACACCGCCGATGGCACGCAGCCCGCAAACGAGATTGCCCGCCAACTCGCCCTGCAATTCGAGCAACTGCAAAATGTGGTGTTCGCCCGCATGGTGCAAAAAGTGGGAAGCAAGCGTTATTGGGAACAATGGGCAAAGTCGGTTGCCGAAATCGCCGAGCGGCAAATCGAGCGCATCAAATATATGGTGGGATACGGAGAACAGGGTACGGGGAATGGGGAACAGGGTGTGGAAAAAATCAACCCCCAACCCCATTCCCCAAACACCATTCCCCATTCCCCAATGAAGACCGCTTTCGAGCAATTTTTGACAGGACTTCAAAAGAACATCAACCCAAGCATTGCCGCGACCGATGCCATCGAAATGTTGTCGCAGCACATCATTACAAAACCCGTTTTCGAGGCGTTGTTCGAAGATTATTCATTTGTCAAAAACAACCCGATTTCCATTTCAATGCAAAAAATGCTTGACCTGCTGGAGGCAAGCGCCATTGAAAAGGAAACTGAAGCGTTGCAAAAATTTTACGATTTTGTAAAAACCAACGTCAAATTTGACAATGCCGCAGCCAAACAGACCGTCATATTACGGTTGTACGATAATTTTTTCAAAATCGCCTTCCCGAAGATGGTCGAGCGACTGGGCATCGTGTACACACCCGTCGAGGTCGTTGACTTCATCGTCCATTCCGTCAACGATGTGCTGAAACAAGAATTTGGCAGAACCATCAGCGACCCTAATGTCAATGTCCTCGACCCCTTCACGGGCACGGGGACGTTCATCACGCGCCTGATACAGAGCGGATTAATCAACACAAAGGATTTGAAACGCAAATACAGCCACGAACTCTTTGCCAATGAAATTGTATTGCTTGCCTACTACATTGCGGCGGTGAACATCGAAAACGCCTACCATGACATGGTGCAATCCGAAACATATCACCCCTTCGACGGTATATGCCTCACCGACACCTTCCAACTCGGGGAGACGGATGACGTTGGAGATTTTTATTCCAAAATGTTCCCGCAAAATTCCGCACGTGTGCAACGGCAAAAAAACACGCCCATCACCGTCATCATGGGCAACCCGCCATATTCCATCGGGCAAAAGTCCGCAAACGACAACGTCCAAAATCAATCTTATCCAAATTTAGAGACGAAGATTGCAAAAACTTATGTAGAAAAAAGTAACGCAATTTTAAGCAATTCGATGTATGATAGTTATATTAAAGCATTTCGTTGGAGTACCGATCGCTTAAAAAATAATGAAGGTATTATTGCTTTTGTTTCCAACGGTGCATGGATTGACGGAAATGCTTCAGACGGTTTTCGCAAATGCCTCGAAAAGGAATTTTCTGCAATCTATGTATTCAATCTTCGCGGGAATTGCAGAACACAAGGAGAATTAAGAAAAAGGGAAGCAGGTAACGTTTTTGGGCTGGGTAGCCGCACACCGATTGCAATAACGCTTTTGGTGAAAAAGCAAAATCATAACCAAAGCAAAGCCAAAATTCATTATTGTGACATAGGCGATTATTTGACCCGCGAACAAAAATTGGAAATAGTAAAGAAATATAGGACAATCAGCAACATGGAGTTATCGGAACTTATTCCCAATGAACACGGCGACTGGCTCAATCAACGCAATGATACTTTTTCCACATATATCGAAATAGGTAATAAGAGAGAAAAAAGCAATAATACTTTTTTTGAGCCTTTGTATTCAAACGGTGTAAAAACACAACGAGACGCTTGGTGCTATAATAGTTCACTTGAGAAAGTTAAATCAAATATGATAAATATGATAAACTTTTACAATGAACAAACAGAAAAATATGAAAAAGAATGTAGAAACAATCTTAAAGTAAAAATAGATGAAATAGTTGATACCGACGAGAAAAAAATAAGTTGGTCAAGAGGGCTAAAAGAAGAATTACAAAGAAAGAACAAACATTTATTTTCAGAATGCCCGATAGTAACGGGATATTATAGACCATTTTTCAAACAAAACTTATATTTATCAAAAGTATTTAATGAGTTAATATCCTTGATGCCCAAAATATTTCCAAATCAGAAATTAAAAAATTTGACAATCTGTATACCAAGCGCAGGAGATACAAAAGATTTTTCTGTCATAATAACTGATTGTTATCCAGACTATGGATTATTGGGTGGGGCTCAATGTTTCCCCCTCTATTATTACGAAGAGAACAAAGACCCACAAGCAACCCTTTTTGACGCGGCGAACGAAGAACAATACATTCGCCGTGACGCCATCAGTGATTTCATCTTAAAACGATGCAAAACACAGTACGGGAAGAACGTTACGAAGGAAGATATTTTTTACTATGTGTATGGCTTTTTACATAGTCCCACATATCGTAAAACTTTTGCAAGCGACTTGAAAAAGATGTTGCCGCGCTTGCCGTTGGTGGACGACGTACGGGACTTCTGGGCATTCAGCAAGGCGGGCAGGGCGTTGGCGGAGTTGCACCTGAACTATGAAAATGTGCGAAAGTGTCCTGGTGTTATTGAATACAACACACTCAGCGTCAGCGGTTCATTGAAACAGGCAAACGCCAAAGAGGTGAAATATTTTGACTACCGTGTCGAAAAAATGCGCTTCCCTAAGAAAGACCAAAAAGACACGATTATTTATAATTCCCAAATCACGCTCAAAAGAATACCGGCGGCAGCCTACGACTACATCGTCAACGGGAAGTCCGCCATCGAATGGGTCATGGAGCGTTACCAAGTCACCACCCACAAAGAAAGCGGCATCGTCAACGACCCCAACCTCTACGCCGAGGAACACGCCCAACCCCGCTACATCCTCGACCTCCTCCACTCCGTCATCAACCTCAGCGTGGAAACCATGAAGATTGTGGAATCACTGCCCAAATGGGAAGGAGAACAACCCAAATGACAGGTCGAAAATACCGTCGTTGGCATGAAAGAAAACGTTACCGTCGCTTCATGCGAAAGCAAATGCGCCAAATGCGACGAAAACCACGGGATCCAAAGTGCAACAGGACGCACAACAGAAAATACAAGACGAGGCGGCGAATCAGCATCAAAAAAGTGATGTCCTCTTTTACGCTAAGACAGGATGAAAAGGTTGTCGCACATTTCTTAAACAAGACGGACGAACGTTACCTGCGGAAATCTCATCGAGGAGGTCTCGTCATCGTTCTGCCTGAAGTTTTCGATTTAGAAGAGAATTACAATCACTCAGCCTTGGTCTTTCAAGTCTTTC
>Ga0082212_10003260_pt1 | contig 23128 bp, 16 predicted proteins | sample TergutNt197P3_FD_71548 | JGI IMG/M metagenome (GOLD analysis project Ga0082212, IMG submission 71548) | Neocapritermes taracua P3 segment gut microbial communities from Petit-Saut dam, French Guiana - Nt197 P3 | ecosystem: Host-associated > Arthropoda: Insects > Digestive system > Gut ...
AATCGCCCTGACGCGAGGCGGGACGGTCTATTACTATGTCCTGTCAAAAACAAGTGTATACGAGCGTATGCAGCATGTAGGTTTCATTGTGAGCCTGATCGATGTCAGCAATAACCAGAGAACGCTGCAGATGATAGAAGAGGTAAGGCGGAACAACATACAGCTTCGGGAGCTGAAGGATCTATCCGAATCCGCCAGCCAGGCAAAGAGCGATTTTCTGGCAAACATGAGCCATGAGATACGCACCCCGATGAACGCCATCATGGGCATGACCGCCATAGGGAAGTCCGCAAACGATATCGAACGCACTAAATACGCCCTGGGCAAAATAGAGGACGCCTCCGTGCATCTGCTGGGCGTCATCAATGATATCCTTGATATGTCGAAGATAGAGGCCGGCAAGTTCGAGCTGTCAGAAGAAGAGTTCAGCATCGAGAAGATGCTGGAGAGGGTGGTCAACGTCGTATCGTTCCGCATCGATGAGAAGAAGCAGAAGTTCGACTTGTTCATAGACCAGAAGCTCCCGCCCGTGTTTATCGGCGACGACCAGCGGCTGGCGCAGGTCATTACAAACCTGCTGGGCAACGCAAATAAGTTCACCCCTATTGAAGGCGCGTTGAGCCTCAATGTAAAACGTATAGGCGAAACCGACGGCGTTTGCGAAATCCAAATCGAGGTCACCGACTCGGGGATTGGGATCAGCCCCGAGCAGCAGGCGCGCCTGTTCCAATCATTCCAACAGGCCGAAGCCGGTACTTCCAGGAAATTCGGGGGTACAGGGTTGGGGCTTTCGATATCAAAAAGCATCGTTGAGATGATGGGCGGGAGGATATGGGTAGAGTCGGAAATCGACAAGGGCGCCACTTTTGCGTTTACGATCAAGATGAGGCTAGGCGACCCGAACAGGTATAAGCTCACGATAAAGGAGACGAACTGGAAAAACCTGCGGATACTGGTTATTGATGACAACAGCGGTATTCTGGGTTACATAAAAAGCTTCGTGGAAAACTACGGGGCCATATGCGATACCGCTGTTTGCGGCTGCGACGCTATGGATCTCGTCCATAAGAACGGCGCATACGACCTATACTTCATTGACTGGAAGCTTGCTGATATCGACGCCTTGCAGCTTACAAAGGGCATGAAGGCGATAGAACCCGATAAAAGCAAGATCGTGATAACAATGGTGTCAAGCCTTGAGTGGGGGGATCTGCAGGAAAGCGCCAAAAAGGCGGGGGTCGATGTGTTCCTCCAAAAACCCCTGTTCCCGTCCGCGCTGGTCGACACGATAAACGGCTGTATCGGAGCGGGTGCCGACGCAACGGCGGTCCCGTCCCAGAACGGGGCACATGAAAACCGTTGCGACTTCAGCAGCCACGCGATTCTGATTGCCGAGGATGTCGAGATCAACAGGGAGATCATGTCCGCGTTACTTGAAGATACGGAGGTCGTCATAGACTTTGCTGAAAACGGGAAGATTGCGGTAGCCATGTTTGAAAGGCAGCCGGAAAGGTACAGCCTTATCCTGATGGATATCCAGATGCCGGAAATGGACGGATATGAGGCGACGCGCGTTATCCGGGCCTCTGGTACGAATATGCCGATTTTAGCGATGACTGCCAATGTTTTCCGCGAGGATGTCGAGAAATGCCTGGCAGCCGGAATGGACGACCATATCGGGAAACCCATAGACACCAATGAGTTGTTGGGGAAACTCAACCAGTACCTGACTCCGGTAAATCCGGCCCCGTAAGTTGACGCCGTTTGCGGGTTGATAAACTGTAAATGGTATATTAATCAATGCCTATCGTATCACGGGCGCCTGTCTTTAATGGTCGCCTTCACCATAAGTCCAGCCGCTTTTCCTTGTTTCGGGGAGGATGATGCGGGTGATTATGCCGGCGGCCGTGTAACGGTACATGCTGCTGTCCGGGGTGAATGTCCCTAACTCGTCGTTCCCGGTCAGTACGCCCGCAGCATACAGCATCATTATCGACCCCAGGTATGGGTTCGGAAAAGACACGTCGGGTAGATCATGGACTATGTTTTGATGTGCGAACTCCCCTTCCGGCAGGCACCCACAGAAGATGTACGCCATCTCAGCGCGGGTGCACGGCCGGTCGATGTCGGGGAAGTCAGCCGCCTTGATAATCCCGTTGTTTAGCGCGTAGTCCACGAACACCTTGTACCACGGCTCGCCCTGCACCAGGTCCGCGCCTGTCATATAGATGCTGTGCACCCTCGCCGCCAGGGCTATCGCCTCCGAGACTTTGAAAGGGGCGTCGGGGGCGAAGATTGTCCCGCCCATCCCGTTTACGAGGCTGTACTCCCACGCCGTGGATATCATTTTCTGCCCGTTGAACGCATACCACGCGTTTTCATCGACGTCACTGAACTGGCCCGGCGTATATGTCCTGTTCCTGACGAAGTTGCCCATTCCCGCCGTTGAGGCTTCCGGTACCGCTGCGGTGATGACCGTCACGCCCTCCACTCTGAAGAAGCCTCCGTAGTCTTCTGCGCTGTGCTTATATACCACTCCGAAGTCGCCGGTTACCGGGTGTATCGCCCAGCCCGCAGTCGCTCCGGTGCTGACGATGAGGTCGGTTGCAGAGCCCTCGTCGTAAGTCGGCGCCTCGCTTGTCTTGTCCCAGCCGCATACCACAGCGCTGCCGCCTATCACAGGCGCCGGTGCGCTAGAGTAATAACGTATAACTGAACCAGATTCTTCTTCCCCGCTGATGGCGGTTCCGGGTCCAAACAGAAAGCCGCCGCTGATATTAACGGTGGTGTTTGCTCCCGAAGCCTGGATGGCAGAACGACTTCTTGCGCTCACAGTACCTTCGGTTATAATTACAGTGGAGCCTGTGTAAGCGTAAACAGCAGATCCGGACCCAATGTTCTCCACCTCACCGCCACTTATGTTAAGGAAACCTTGTCCTGATCTGCTGATGGCGGCTGCCATGCCGCTGCTGCTTACCACGCCGCCGCTCACATTTACGGTGGATGTTTCCTGTGCATAAATCGCGGCTGCCGAGCCGCCGCCGCTTACCACGCCGCCGCTCACATTGATAGCGGTCGTGCCGGAGGAGAGGATCGTAGAATCCGTCCCGTCATTTCTAATGGCGCCGCCAGACGCGACTTCAAACGTACCGCTGTCGAGTAAGGAAATCATGCTCATGTAATTATGATCGCTGATGCTGCCTGAGTAACGTGCCTTCCAGACGACGGTAACTCCGGGATCGATAAATAATCTCAAATGATTTGTCACCCCGGTGACGATGCCGGTAACGGTGACTCTGTTGTATGACGTCTCAGCTTCAAGGTATCCTTCACCGCCATGGACAAAGCCTTCTATAGCGTCTTTCAGCGTACTTACGCTTGCAGCGCCGGCTGTCAGCGGTATTGCCGCAATCAGCGTGAGCGCCATCGCCAATGCGAGTATTGTGGATAACAGCCTTTTCTTCAGTTGCTTCATAGTTGGGGTCCTCCCTTAAATAGTTTTCACTGTATAGATGCTTTGTAGCACATCCCGGTTTAACGGATTTTAGGTTTTTTTACTCGTGTCGTTGTGTTACTTTGCAACATGAAAACATCTTAACAGCACGTCTTCATTCAGAATCCCCGTATAGGAACCCCTTTGCCCTGCGCCCGTCCTGTATCTCCGCCCACGCTTCCCAGCCTTTGACGCGCAGCAGTTCGTTGTCGCGCTCCAGCACGGGCAGCCTTTTATGCATATCCGCAAGTTTGCCGCACGGATACTCGACGCACAAGGCACATGTTTCCACGCTTTTCTCTTTCGCGCACAGTCTTATGGCGCAACCGGGATCCCCACCGCCGTCGATGCACGATATGCACATACCTTCGTTGGCCATGCCTTTCAGAAAAGACCAGAACCCCTCGCCTCCGGGGATAAATGAAATAACGTCCTCAAAGCCCGCCGCTACCATTTCCCCATATAGGACCTTTGCCGCAGGTTCTACTTTCGCTTTGACCGCGCAATTCTCGCAATACAGGCCGCAGTAGCAGATATATTTTCTATCCATGTAAACAAAACCTCCGTCTTTTTTTCCATCCTAACACACTGTAATGCCTTAATCAAGAAACCCGTCAGATGCGAACAGCTACACTTCACACGGTCATTTTTGCAGTAGGCAGCAGCATTCGACATTTGCCGTCCTCGGGAACATGTCGACGGCGCAGACTTCCCTCACGCTATAACCGTCCAACAGGCGCAGGTCACGGGCCAGAGTCGCCGGGTCGCAGGAAATATACACGACGCGGCTCGGCGAGAGGCCTACTATTTTTTGGACAGCGCCCCGGGACAAACCCTTGCGCGGCGGGTCGACGATAATGCAATCCGGGTGCGGGGCGTCCGCTTCCCAAGCGGCGACGTCGGCGCATATGAACTCTATATGCGGGAGGCCGTTTCGCTTTGCGTTTTCCCTCGCCGCGTCGACGGCGGCTTGGTTTTGCTCGACGCCCAAGGCGTACCCAGCGTCCCGCCCAACAAAAAGCGTCAACGCGCCAACGCCGCAATACAGGTCCAGCAGGTTTTCGTCTTTCGTCATCGACGCGAACTCGCGCGCTTTTTGAAAAAGCAGAAGCGCAGCCGCTGTGTTCACCTGAAAGAAACCTTCTACTGTAAAAATCAGGCCGTCAATTTCTTCGGTTATCGTTCCGCCCGGGTGGGTTTGTCCCGAATGGAGAGTGACGTGATTTTCCGCTAAATGCGCCGGCGTGGCCTTTGGTTTTTTCGTCGCATAGCTCGTGGCATTTCTGCTTGTGGCCCCTTTCGGGGCAAGTCTGCTCAGCGCACTGTCAGTAACAGTATTGCTTGCGGTTTCGTTCCGTGTAAGTTTTCCCAGTTCTTTGTTCAGGTCGCTTTTCAGAAGCAGGCAGCTTTCTACCGGTATTATCTCCCGGCTGCCGGATCGGTAGAATCCCCATGATTTACCCCCGTAATGCAGCGTCGCCTTATTCCGGTAATGGTCGACGTCGCCGGTACTCAGAATACCGGAAGCGCGGACAGGCAATCCGCCGATGCGGGCTAAAGCGTCGTCGACCCGCCACAGCTTTGCGTCAAGCTCCTCCTCATAAGTGACATGACGAAAATCACACCCTCCGCACTGCGGGTATTCCGGGCAATCAGGCTCGATTCGGTATGGCGAAGGCGATCGGATACCGACTATCCCGGCTTTTGCGCTCCCACGCGACTCCTTTGTCAGGAATATATCCAAAACATCGCCGCGCGCCGCGCGTTGGACAAAGACCACCCTGCCGTCATCCAACCGGGCGACCCCATCTCCATTTGAACTGTATCCTGTAATAGTTACTATATGCGACTGCGTGTCAGTCATAGGCGTATTTCTTTCTCCAAAAATCCAGCGTGGCCCGGATTGCGTACCTGCAACGCATGCTTAAGGCGGTTCCGTACCGGTTGCGGGCATGCAATCGCCTGAGTTGTCGTCTGCGGCGCCGGCGGCTTTCCGCCGGGGTTTTGACGTTGCCCTGCATTATTGTAATACCCTGCCCGTATCATCGTCAACAATAATAGGTACTGCCTGTAATAACACTTCCGGCGGTGAGTCAATTTTACCCTTGCCAATCCCGCCGGACGGGAGTATTATTATTAAGAAGCGCAAAGCAGCGTTTCCAGTACCTTTTGCTTCGACGAAAGGCCGCACTAGTCGGGGAGTCAGCGGTGCCCTGTACCTGCAACCCGCTACAGCAGGGATGAATCCCGGCCCCCGGACTTGTGGTGTATTGTCAGCCCTTGATAAGCAGTGATGACGGGTCGGTCTCGCGCAACGCAAATTCGTGAACCATGTCAGACGGGGAACCGGGCAGCATTAAGCGAAACCTTGCGTGTGCCGCGAGGCTACCGGCCTCGAGCCGGCTGTCAGGCAAGCGGGTGTACCACATTTTCAAAGGCCGGTGTGCGGTCTTTCGTCGAAGCAAAGTCGACTCCGCTTCCGCCTACTGGCTTCGTCTTAAGGCGAAAACTATGTTCGACTCCGCTCCGGAGGCTATTATGTATCAGGCTCTATATAGAAAATACCGGCCCCGGAGCTTCAGCGACGTCGCGGGGCAGGATCATGTAACCGAAACGTTGCGGCGCCAGTTGGTTAGCGGCAGGCTTGCCCATGCGTACTTGTTCGTCGGGACGCGCGGCACAGGGAAAACAACTTGCGCAAAAATCCTGTCGCGCGCGGTCAACTGCGTCGAGCCCGCGGATGGGAATCCCTGTAATAAGTGCCCCTCATGTGTCGGAATCGAGAACGGCAGCATCCTGGACGTTCTGGAACTCGACGCAGCTTCAAACAATGGCGTCGACAGCGTGCGCGCACTTCGCGAGGAAGCAATCTATTCCCCCGCCACCGTAAAGAAACGGGTATACATCATCGATGAAGTACACATGCTCTCCACGGCGGCTTTCAACGCGCTCCTGAAAATACTGGAAGAGCCTCCGGAGCATCTTCTGTTCATCCTTGCAACGACCGAACTGCACAAGGTCCCGGCGACTATACTCTCAAGATGCCAACGATTCTCATTTAAGCGCTTGTCGCAACCCGTAATTGCGGAGAAACTCAAAGCCATAGCTTCGGAGGAGGGCTTCTCCATTACCGAAGAAGCGGCTGAGAGGCTCGCCGCGCTTGCGGACGGGTCGATGCGCGACGGGATATCCCTGTTCGACCAATGTGCTTCCGGGACTGAAGTGGGCTTGCAGCAGGTACTTGATACAGTCGGCCTTGCCGGACACCGGGAGTTATTGGGGTTAGCGTCCGCCATTGCAGACCGGAATTACGGTATGGCGCTGCAAATCCTTGACAGACTCTATGACGATGGTAAGGACATATCGGCGTTGCTTGGTGAGTTGGCGTCGATTTGGCGCGACTTGCTGGTATACATGCTTTCCCCTGACGCCCCTCTTTTGAGCGGTAGTTTCAGCCGCAATGAACTTTCCAAACTTTCGGGCGGATTTTCTGCGGAAAGGCTGTTTTCAAACCTTGAAACTGTCCGGGAAGCATCGGCCGGCATTTCCCGGAGCAGAAGCACAAAGCTTACGGCGGAAATGTGCATTATCAGGATGTGCGATGAACGGCTTATGGACGACGTCCCTGCATTATTGGCGCGCATCGTCGTGTTGGAAAGCGGTTCGAAGTCATCAAACCTTGAGCCAAAGGCGCCCGGGAGGGCAGAGGTTGTCAAGACCGCCGGGCCGGTAGATACATCCGACGACGAGCATCAGCCCGAGGTAGGCAATCCTGAAGTGGTAGATAAGACTTCCGGGCAGGTGGATACATCCGATGACGAACATCAGCCCGAGGTAGGCAATCCTGAAGCTGTAGATAAGACTTCCGGGCCGGTAGTTACATCCGATGACGAACAGCGGCCCGAGGTAGGCAATCCTGAAGCTGTGGAGGTTGCCGCCTGCGATTGGCAGGCGATACTCGACCGGCTCAGCGGCAATGCTTTCATACATACCTTGCTCAGCGACAGCGATAAAGTCCGGGCAGAGTTCACGGACAATGCGCTCATTATCCGCGCAGGGGACTTTTTTACCGCAGGTTCGATTGAGTCAAAGGCAACTATGGAGATCCTTAAGGAAGCAGTACGAAATGTCTGCGGGCGTGAGCTGCTTATAAAAGTAGAAACTGCGAGTTCCGCCGGGAGCCCTCGCAGTGTCGATAAGCTGGATAGCCTGAGAAATATACCGATAGTGAAGTTTGAGTAAAGGCATTACAGAAAGGAATGGTTCATTGATGGCAAAAGGCGGGTTTAGAGGCGGCGGCTATAGCGGCGGCGGCATGAACATGAACATGGTCAAGCAGGCGCAGAAGATGCAGGCTGACTTAATGAAGATGCAGACCGAGATGGAAGAAATGACATACTCGGCGCAATCCGGAGGCGGCGTTGTTACTGCAGTCGTCAATGGGAAGCATGAACTGGTCGAGCTTACTATCGAGCCTGACGCGGTAGATTCCGAAGACGTCGAAATGTTGCAGGATCTCATTCTGGCTGCGGTAAATGAAGCTATGCGTAAGGCGAGTACCAGCATGAGCGACTCCATGTCAAAAATCACAGGCGGTTTGAATTTCGGGATATAGCGACTTGTGAAGGTCAGGGAGTAATGCGGATCCGCCTTTGGACAAATGCAACCGGGGGCCGAACCCTTGCCGCATGCCAATGGCGCTTACCGGTCGCTCATGCCTGCGGCATGATGATGTCGAGCGAGGCAAGGACCTCGTAAAGGTTTAGCTCATTCATCTCGTTGCCGGTCTGGTAGCTTGCTACGATCGCGAGTCCTGCGTTATCGACCTCTGCATCCGGGAAAACGAGTATCCAGGCTTCGTATGTTATGTCATCTTCCACACCGATCACCTTTATACCACTTAATGGTGAATCCCCGATTGGTTGCTCCCTTTGATTGGTTGAGCCGTCCACCTCATAATTAAGGCTCAAGAAGCTGTTAGCGTACGCGCTCACACCCTGCGGCATGTATGTGGATATTATCTCAAGTTTCGCCGCCCCGCTGCCTTTGAATGTGAAAACGCCCCTGACGTCTTCTAATTCCGGTTCGGAGAACTGGAATATTTCATCATTTGAGTAGACGACAAGTTTAATGCCGGCGAAAATTGTTAACTCGCGCCTTGTGCCTTCAGGCTCGGGGCGCGTTTCGTCGTGTCCATTCTGGTTCCCGGTTTGGCTCCCGCTTTCCGGTTGTTCCATACCCGGCGAGGTTGCCTGCCCCGGATTGGAAACGTCCCCGCTGTTTGCCGGCTGGCCCGATGAGTTGGTCGGTTCCGGTTCTCCGCCCCCCTCATTCTCGCTGTTAATAACCAGCAACTCTACGAGGAATACAACCAATATTACAACACACAGCATCGTGAACGCTATGATGCCGTTTTTTACTATCCTGTTCAACTCCGCTGACCTCCCTATGCATGGGACGATGGCTATCGTCCCGCCGGCTCATGTATGGGTTTCCGCCAACCCCTACCGGTTATTCAGAACACGCAGCGCTGAGCTTCCCGATTCCTGCGGAAATGCGCCTTATCACCTCATCGCGCCCCAGTATCCAGGCAAGTTCCACGGCGCCTCCCGGCGTCACAGCCTGACCCGATATTGCGATGCGCACAGGCCACATCAGCGTGGCATTTTTGACGCCCAGCTTCTCTCCCAAGGCCACCAATGTATCGTGTATCGACTCGTGTGTCCACTCCGGCATAGTATCGAGTTCCGCCAGCGCGGCGCGAAGCATGTCAAGCGATATCGCTTCGTCGGTCTTTGACTTTTTATGTACAAAGAGTTCCGTCCCATATTCCGGCAGTTCGTCAAAAAAACCTATCATCGAGGGGATATCGTCGAGTTTTCCGCAGCGAGCCTGGAGTATGGAGGCAATGGCGCCGGCCGGGTACTTCTCGTTTTTGACGGCGCTGCGGATGTACCGTTCCGCGATTTCCGCAAAACGCCCCGGGGCCAGTGCGCGGATGTATTCGCTGTTGAAATGGTTAAGCTTGTCTATGTCAAATATCGCGGGGGATTTTGATATCCCGCCGATGTCGAATATACCGCATAACTCAGACAGTGTGAAGATCTCGCGTTCTCCTCCCGGGCTCCACCCCAGAAGCGCGATGTAGTTTAGCACGGCTTCCGGCAGATATCCCTGCTTTAGAAGGTCGTCGTAAGTCGGGTCGCCGTGCCGTTTCGACAGCTTGTGGTGTTCGTCGCGCATTATCAGGGAAACGGTAATGTACCTGGGTATTTCCCATCCGAACGCTTCGTACAGCAGGTTGTATTTGGGCGCGGAGCTGATGTACTCGCTCCCGCGAAGGACATGCGTGATGCCCATCAAGTGGTCGTCCACGACGTTCGCGAAGTTATACGTTGGCAGGCCGTCGCGTTTGAGGAGCACCATATCGTCCAGTTCTTTGTTCTGTGTAACAACCTCCCCGAAAACCATGTCGGAAACCTTCGTCGCGCCTTCCCGAGGCGCTTTCATCCGGATAGCAAAAGACTCCCCGGCGTCTGCGCGGCGCTTTGAGTCATTGTAGTGGAGATTGCGGCAAGGATCGGCTTCCATCTGCCCGGATGGAAAACCATCCGCCCCCGGGGGATCGTTCCCCGCGTCGTCGCGGTTGCAAAAGCAGTAATAAGCCGCGCCTTTTTCGCACAGTAACTCTGCGTATGGGCGGTAGAGCGCTTTCCGTTCGCTCTGCGTGTACGGCGCGACAGGCCCTCCGACGCCCGGGCCTTCATCATATTGCAGGCCGGCCCCATCCAACGTTTCGATTATAATCTCCGTTGCGCCCTCGACGAATCTTGCCCGATCCGTGTCTTCGATGCGCAGGATGAACGTCCCGCCCTCCTTTTTCGCAATCAGGTACGCATACAGCGCTGTCCGCAAACCACCCACGTGCATGTACCCGGTCGGGCTTGGGGCAAAACGTGTACGGACGCCGCTGTCGCGCGGGATTTTTGCTTCATTTTCTTCAAACCATTCTTTTGCCAGAGCCATTTGACCCCCCTGTTACGAGCTCCGGGCGCATTCCCGCTTCGCCAGTTCCTCTTTCTCAAACTCAAGATAGGCGACTTTACCGACAAGCGTCCTTGGTAACTCTTTCCGGTATTCGAACTCACTCGGCATGGCGTATTTGGCTATGTTTCTCAAGCAATGCTCATAAATAGACGCTTTGATTTCTTCTGTAGCCTCCATATTATCGCGCAATGAGATGAATGCCTTGATCCGCTGGATCTTGTAATCATCCGGTATGCCGATGACGCAACTGATCAGCACGCTCTCATGCGACTCGATTACATTCTCAAGCTGCGAAGGGTATATGCTGAAACCGGACGAAATTATCATTCGTTTTATCCTCTGGCGAAAATAGATGAAACCATCCTCGTCCATCATACCCAAGTCGCCGGTGTGCAACCATATACGACCATCCGCGTGGGTCTGCAGCGCTTGCTCTGTCTCCACCTCGTTGTTATCATAGCCCTTCATCACAGTCGGGCCTGAGAGGACTATTTCCCCCTCTTCACCGAATGGCAAGCTATCGCGGGTCCCGTGCTTCACGATTTTATAATATGTATCCGGGTATGGTATCCCTATGCTGCCCTCCTTGTTGAAATCGCGCGGGGTCAGGCAGCTCGCCGTAACGCATTCTGTCAGTCCATATCCTTCGCGCACCTGGACCTCGGCGCCGTGCGCCTTCAGGAACTTGTCCACTTTACGCTTCAGTTCGACTGTCAGGGAATCGCCGCCTGAGAACACGCCCTTCAGTTGCGACATGTCAAGGCTGTCGATATTATCAAGCCTGAGAAGCGCCTCATATAATGTCGGCACGCCTGCAATATAATGCGGCCTGTGTTTTTTCAGAAGCCCTGCGTATGACGCTACGGAAAACTGCGGCACCAAAATTGCTGTAACGCCTGTTATGAGCGCAGTGTGTATACAGACGCCCAGGCCAAACCCGTGAAATACCGGCATTATCGCCAGCATTTTTTTGCCCTCTTCGACGCAGTTGCCCGCCGCCTGGGTCTGCATCGCGAGCGCGTTGAAGTTAAGATTTGACAGCAGTATGCCTTTTGTAGTACCGGACGTCCCGCCGCTGTAGAGAATGGCGGTCACGTCCCCGCCGCTTGCCGAGGCGTCGTAATCCCCAAGGTATCCCTTTCCCTGCTCAAGCAAATCGGTGTATCTGAGCAACTGCCCCCCGGAACGCTTGCGTTTGATTTTCCTGCCACTTGTCAGCTTGTACAGAGGTTTCTTTATGCCTTTTAACCCATCCTCAATACCTGCCATGATGATTGTCTGCGCGCCGGTCCTTGGCAGTATCTCTTCGATTTTCGGGACGAACTGGTCTAGCGTGAGCACGGCTATGCTCCTGCTCTCGTTAATATAGCGCACCAGTTCCTCCACTGCGGAAAGCGGGTGTACCATATTGGCGACGGCCCCTATAAGGCTCAGCGCGTAGAATGTTATTACAGCCTGAGGTGTATTGGGCATGCATATCGTGATCCTGTCGCCTTGTCCGATCCCGATTCCCTTAAGTCCGCGCGCGCACAGGCGTATCTCGTCCGCGAACTCGCTGTAAGTTTGCTTACAGCCGAAAAAGTCGCACGCAATGTTGCCGGGGTATGTTTCAGCCGCTTTGAAAACCAGGGAGGTCATAGAGCAATCGGGGTAGTCGAGGTTATACGGCACATCGCCGTATGATTCCAGCCACGGTGCTTCAACTTTCATTCCATCTTTTCCTCTCGTCTTTTATATACGCTGAACATGTATAGCTATCCGATCCTGCGCTATTTTCCAACTCCGCTCAGACACCTTTATGGATAATAACACATTTTTTTTACATCTACAACAGAAACTATTCTCCAAATCGGAGAATAGTTCCATTGGGCGTCACAGTTCACGCGGTCCGGCGTTCTTATCGCAACTCGGGACTCTGCCGGTTATCGTCCAGCCGAAACACTTTTGCCGCATTCCGGTAGAACACCTTCTCGTGCGCCTCCGGCGGTATCAGCTTTTTGCAAAACTCAATATACGCGCCCATTGGCGCGAGGGGCCAGTCGGAACCATACAGAATCTTGTCGTAGTCGTCCAGGTATCCAAGGGCCTGACGGTAGCGGTCGAGCAGCAGGGGGGTATCGGATATGCGTTCGACATACGCTGCGTCGCCCTCGAGCATACCGGACATGTCAATGTACACGTTCGGGTTTTTCCCCGCGACCTCGCATGCGTCGAACAACCATGGCGCCCCCATGTGACAGGCGACTATCCTCAACCCGCGATGCCTGACCGCGAGCTCGTCAATGCGCAGAGGGTGGGCATATTTCAGCAAGCCTCTATCGGAGTATGTGTCGCCTGTGTGCACAACGACTGTCAGATCGCGCTTACCGGCAAGTTCATAAACCGGGTCATAGACAGCGTCGCACACATCAAAATGGTAGTACCCTGCATATATTTTAATACCAACAATGTCGTAGAGACGACGCGACATCAGCTTTTCCATGTCCGCAAGGCTGCGCTTGTTGAGCGTGTGAGGGTTAACGCCCATGCAGAGCGACATCCCTCGGGGGAGCGACTCTGCAATATCTGCGATCATGGGGGTTTTTGCGCCGTAGTCAGGGAACCCGCCCGGCAGGTATTCGCTCAGCCCCATGCATATTGAGCCGACTACGCCGCCGGCCTCTGTTTCCCCCAGGTACCCGGCTGCGGAGTAATCAACCATCGAGGTGTTTTTTGCGCATTGCTCAAAAGATGCGATGCGCGAGTAGTGGACATGGGCGTCAATAATTCTCATGAAACTCAATGCGGCTGAGATCCCCGAGGGACTCGGGATCCAAGTCCTTTTCCGTAATGATGCAAAACAGCGGTTTTGTCGTGTACTGTCCGCCATCCCTGACGAAGCCTTTCATGTTTAGATCGCAGTAAACGATATTCATGTCGCCTTCAACACTGAACTTCCCCCTGTTCCTCTTTGAATCCATATAAACGTATAGCTTCTCCTGCCTTGAGGAGCATCCCTCACGGGAAAACGCAGCAAAGCGGTCGACCAAAAGATTATGTTCCTCACCGCTCATCCGCAGCCGGTACGTAGTTTTTTGCCCGGTCGTCGCAGATGCGTACAGGTCGGTCAAGCCTTCTTTGCCTGAAAGATACATCATCGAGTATAGTTCCGCGTCGAAACTGCGCCCGGTACCGTTTGAGAGCCTTGTGAAATGGCACATCACCGGGACCCCCGGAAGAGTCATGTAATACTGCGAGTAGCGCATGCCTTTATACTCGTCGAAGTCCTCAATAGCCACGTCAGCCCGTATCCCGCTCCAAATGTTGCCGAAACAGTCTGTTTTTGATTCAAACGACGCTGAAATCCTTTCACGCAGGACAAGGCTGTTGCCCATGCGTTCCAGAAACGTTTTAAGGCCGCCTACGAAGGGGTTCCACCAGGAGTACGGCTCCAGCAACGGGTATCGCGAGTACAGCCACTCGTTCCCATTGTACCGCATGGAGTACACAGCATCAGAAAACCCCGGCGCAACAGAGAAGCGGAGCTTATCGTTAGTCACGGTCAGAATGCCGTCCTGCTCACTGGATTCAATACTCGAACCGTCGGTTACCAACAGCGCGCGCCGGACGTCCTGCTCGAAACCGGCGAAGCGGAGTTTGAATTCTGTGATTCCGATACCCGATCCCCCCGCTGTGACAGGGACGTTAAACGCATTCTCAACCCACATATCGCCTTGGAGGTTATCACGGCTTTCGCCGGCAAACAAACCGTCGGGCGAAGATACTTCAACCGTTCCCTCCCACGCTTTGAGCCGGTTGTTCTTTACCGAGAGCGCGAGATTTCCCTCGGATAGGACAGGGTTCCCCTCGTTGGCGTTGACCTCCAGATGATTATATGCAAATGGTATATCCTCTTCTTCAAGCCCAAGGACATAGTTGCGGAATCCGTGGTAGTCTTTGAACACACCGCTCATAAATACGACAGGCTCGGTCACGAAGCTGCATCCCGGCGCCAACTCGCCAACCGGGTATTCGAACTGGAAGTCATTGCCCCAAGCAAAAACCGGCTTGTATTGGGTTGGCCAGAAGACTCCGGTTGGATTGTCAGCGTTCGAGTCAAAGATCCAGTTTTCGTCGAACTTCTCCTGCACAATATTGTCAAATCCGTATGACATGTCATCGGCGAGCTCGTGGATGCGCCCGTCATAATGAAATACAGGCCTGTTACCAATGTTGGTGAAGAATTCCGCTTTCAGCGAGAGGTCGAGGGTAGAGCTTGCGTTGTTTGCGACCCGATGGCTTACCTTCAGGGTGCCCGCCGCGTCGAACTCGAATACTTCTGTCAGGACTGCCCCTGCGAACTTGCCGGAGGCGAACTCCGCCTCGAATCTGGTAAACTCCCCGTCATGCGTTACCCTTACACCGGACGGTTGCATGATATTGAACTCATCATCATAGGGTTTCCCTAATCTGGAGACAGGGAACTCGCCGAACCCTGATGGTACAATCCGTTCGAAGTTAACTGTATTGCCCTGCTTACTCAGGCGCAGACGCCAGAGGCCATTTGCGGCGCAGTGGTGTTCTTCGGTCTCAAACCCGAACCGGCCGTTTACGCCTTGATTCACCAGATGCAGCGGCCGCGTGAAGCTGATATCCCCGCCATTATCCATGGCGATATCGTATGTCACAGGGACGCAATCATAGCCGCATTCCAAGATATGCGCCCGCGTCGTCTGCGTAGTGTCTATGCCTTTGCTTAGTTTGATATCGAACTTCGTCTGCTCAAACCGGGTCAGTTTGTTCCCCGGGAGCGTGAACCTGACTGACGCGTCTTGAGGAAGATTGTTCTTTATGTTGATATACACATCCCCTGCCGCGCCGGGTTTGGAAACCTTACTCTGACCGGCAAGGCTTATGGTGATCGGGAATTTTGGCTCGATTCCAAGGCCAAAACGGGCCTGCTTCCCGTTGACGCGGACGTCGGCAAGAACGCACGGGTGCATACGCATCGGGTCTTGCGCATCAGATATCTCTCCGACGAAAAACGTACCCTCAAAAACAGCCGAATCATATACCTGTTCCGCCCAGGATCCTTCAAAGCGGATGACCCCGTCGCTTACGGCGTCGATTGCGACGTCGAGTTCTTCTCCGGACTTATTGGTGACTTCGAACGTGCAACGATACCGTAAACCGAAAGCCAGCTCATGGTTCTCCGCTGTCATTTCGATTCTATAGTCGTCGGTCTCGACAAGCCTGATGCCCCGCCCCGTTTTCTCGAATCCGACCAGAAGGCTTCGCCCGTCTTTTTCCCATGTATAGTCGAAAAACTCGAACTTGTCCTTTTTTATACCATCCGGCTTGATTTCGATTTTGCGCGACGAGTCGGCATACCAGTCCGCTTTGCTGAAAAACCCGCCGAACAGCCCGGTCGAGAGGACTGTGGGGATAAAATTGCACAGGTGCGTAGTGTCGGAGCGGTCTTCCCATTGAAAACCGCATTTTTTGTACAGCGGGACAGACTTGGTGTTGCCAGGCCAGGTGTGTATATCGACCCTGGGCATGCCAAGCGCTATCGTCTCATTGACGCACATAAGGACAAGCTCTTTGCCGATTTTCCTGCCGTGATGGTCCGGGCGGACGTTGAGCAGATGAACATAGGCGGTGTCGGCGTCCTTGGTGTACCTGTCAAAACTACAGTATCCAAGGGCTTCGCCGTCCTTCATGGCGATAAAGATATTGAAAAAGGAGCCAACAGCGCTCTTCGCAATCACTTGCCCGGCGCTCCAGACCGTGCCGCTGAACGATCCGCCCCAGCCCTCCCCGCTTTTGTTCCACATATCGGCGACAGCCTGCGCGAGGGAGTCTTCATACTCTACGATTTGCATCCCGTCGGGGAGTGTCTTATAGATTTTCACGATGTTCCTCATTTTCTACATAAAACTGTGTAAGTTATAATAACCACCGTGTTTTTGAATGTCAAATTACATTTACATTTCAGCATACACTACACACGGTCCGGTCAGGCGTTGTGAGTGCATTCCGTAAGCGTAGCATGGATGCGGAGCGCCGCATGTATTAGCCATGGATGCTTATCCATGCGGGAAGGAATGCAGTTGCAACGCCTGACGCAAGTGACCGTGTGTAGTGTAAACATATCACCAGTTATATATTATTGCATTCCCCTTGTTCATATGGTAAAATTCGTTATACAAAAGCACACTTGATGAATTACAGCAAAGGAGGAATTATATGAGCAAGCTACTGGTCGTGAACCCCGAGAAATGCGTAAGTTGCCGCACCTGCGAACTGATGTGTTCTTTTGGGCATATCAACACGTTCAACCCCCGCCTCTCTGCCGTGACCGTCATGGATTACGAGGCCGCGCTGACCTCTGTGCCTGTCATGTGTATGCAGTGCGACGAGGCCTGTTGCCTCAAAGTGTGCCCCGTGGGGGCAATCTCCCGCGACGAAGCAGGAATAGTCTCAACGAACCAGGACAAGTGCATCGTATGTAAAATGTGCGTGAGCGCATGCCCGCTGGGCAACATCAGCTACTCGCCGTCCGCAAAGAAAGTGTTTAAGTGCGACCTTTGCAAGGGCGACCCGAAATGCGCAAAGTACTGCCCCTCCGGCGCTATCCAGTTTGTTGACCCATCCGAAATCCCGGACCGCAAAAAAGCCGTAGCGGAGAAATTCAAAGACGTATTCGGAGAGGAGGGCACATTATGAACGCCTGGAAAGGTATGATATTGAGGGTTGATCTAGCTTCCGGCAAAATCGCAAAAGAGCCGTTGAACCTCAAAGACGCAAACGACTACATAGGCGCACGGGGGCTTGGCACGAAATATTACTGCGATGAAGTGTCCCCGGACATCGAGCCGTTATCCCCGGAGAACAAACTAATATTCATGACCGGACCCCTGACCGGCACGGGCGCCGCTTCCGGGGGGAGGTATAACGTTGTTTCGAAATCTCCGCTCACAGGAACGATAGGCGCTGCAAACTCCGGAGGTTACTTCGGCCCGGAGTTGAAGTACGCAGGCTATGACGGGATAATATTCGAAAACGCAAGCGCAGAACCGGTATATCTCTATATCAACAACGACGTCGTGGAGCTCCGCAGCGCCGTTGATATCTGGGGCAAGACCGTATTCGAGACTGTCGACCTCCTGAATGAGTCTTGCGGCGATATGTTCAAGGTTGCTTGCATAGGCCCGTCCGGCGAGAATGGTTGCCTGATCAGCGGCGTTATGAACGACAAGCACCGGGCAGCCGGCCGCGGGGGCATGGGCGCCGTCATGGGGTCCAAGAAGCTCAAAGCCGTCGCTGTCCGAGGGACAGGCGCCGTCGACGTTGCAAATCCCGACAAGTTCCTGGAAGCCATCACTGATGCGCGCGCGAAACTAAAAGCCCACCCTGTCGGCGGGACGGGCCTTGCCGCTCTGGGGACCCAGGTGCTGGTCAACATCATCAATGAAAGCGGCTCCCTGCCAACGCGCAACTGGCGCGACGGCAGCTACTTCCCGGAAGCTGACGCAACAGGCGGCGAATCTCTCGCCGCGTTGTATCTGGTAAAGAACAAAGGTTGCTTCGGCTGCACGATTGACTGCGGCCGTGTGACGCGCGTCCCTGACGGCCCCTTCAAGAGCACCGGCGAGGGCCCGGAATACGAGGCCGGATGGGCTTATGGCGCCGACTGCGGCGTTTCCGATCTGGCAGCAATCTGTAAAGCCAACTTCACGTGCAACGAATACGGCATGGATCCCATCTCCATGGGTTCCACTATCGCCTGCGCGATGGAGCTTGCCGAGATGGGCGCGATTCCCGAGGAGGATATAGGGTTCAAACTCCGCTTTGGCGACGCTAATGCCATAGTATCCTTGACCGAAGCCGCCGGTAAATGTGAAGGTTTTGGCAAGACCCTTGCCCTTGGCTCCTACCGTCTGGCTGAGAAATACGGCCATCCCGAGCTTTCAATGAGCGTCAAGAAGCAGGAGATGCCCGCGTACGACGGACGTTGCCAACAGGGTATGGCCCTCGAGTACGCCACTTCCAACCGTGGCGGCTGCCATGTGCGCGGATACATGACCTCCCCGGAGATTCTGGGAGTCCCGTTCAAAATCGACCCACTCGAGACCGAGGGCAAAGCAGGGGTGCTGAAGCTCTTCCAGGATCTCACCGCCCTTATCGACTCTGCGGGTATATGCCTGTTCACTACATTCGGCCTCGGCCTGCCGGAGATAGCCGCGCAGTACCGGGAAGCCGTCGGCACAAACGAGTCGGATGACGAAATACTTCTAAAAGGCGAGCGTGTTTGGAATCTCGAGAAGCATTTCAACATCGCCGCAGGCGTGGAAAAAGACACGCTCCCCCCACGCCTGTTACGGGAGAAACTGCCAACGGGCCCCGCTGCCGGCAGAGTCGCGGAACTCCACACCATGCTGGGGGAATACTATGAACTGCGCGGTTGGGACAAAGACGGCATCCCCACTGCCGATAAGAAAGGCGCTCTTGGAATCGCCTATGAGGGTTAAGTTCTTTGCAACATTCAGGGATATCACCCAATGCAAGGAGGAAAGCGTCCAGGCAACCGGCGACGTCTGGGAACTGTTGCAAAGCCTTTGCGACCGTTATTTGGGCTTCCGGGCAAAGCTGATCGATCCGGGCGGCACGGAAGTCCACGCGGAAGCGATTGTTCTTGTCAACGGCAGGGATATAAGCCATCTTGACGGTAAAGGCACGCTTCTACGCGAGGAAGACGTCGTCTCGCTTTTCCCCGTGGTTGCCGGAGGGTGACAAGGGACCTGACTGGAGGGTGCGGAATGAACTCTATTGCGATATCACACGATCAAATAGCGGGCCTTATCGGCGCATACCCCAAGGAGCAGCGGTACGCGCTGGCTGTCATGCAGGATATGCAGAAGCTTTTTGGCTACGTTCCCAGGGAAGGCCTTGAAAAGCTGTCGGAGCATCTGGACCGCCCGCTTGTCGCGCTATATGCGCTCGCAACCTTTTATAAAGCCTTGAGCCTCAGCCCCAAAGGGAAGCACGTCATAAAAGTCTGCGATGGGACCGCTTGCCACATCCGGGGGTCGAACAACCTGATAAACGATATCGGGCGCACGCTTGGTATCGGCCCGGACGAGACGACGGAGGACGGGGTGTTCTCACTGGAGCTGGTAAACTGCGTCGGCGCGTGCGCCCTCGCCCCTGTCATGATAATCGACGGGGCTTATTACGGGAAAGTGACGATGGAGTCGCTGCCAGGGATATTCAAGTCGGTGAGGGAGGGGGCCGCAGTATGAAAAGGACAATACTTGTCTGCTGCGGGACAGGCTGCATCGCTACCGGCAGTTATGGCGTGGCAGACGCGCTTCGCCGGGAGCTCACCGATTCTAAAGCAGACGCCGTGGTGGAAACTGCAATTAAAGAGACTGGCTGCAACGGCTTTTGCGAAAACGGCCCGATCGTGACGGTCATGCCGGACGATATATGCTATTACAAGGTGAAGCCTGAGGACGCCCCCGCTATAGTCAAGAGCCTCGGCAACGACCCTGTCGGACGTTTGCTCTACAAATTCGACGGCAAGACGGTGCGCAGCCGCAACGAAAATCCCTTTTACGCAACGCAGCATAAAGTCGCGTTGCGCAACATTGGCTTGATTGACCCCGGGGAACTGGGCGACTATCTGGAGCGGGGCGGGTATGAAGCGCTTCGTAAAGCGCTCGGTATGACCCCCGATGAGATTATTAGCGAGGTGGAAACATCACAGCTTCGCGGGCGTGGCGGCGCGGGGTTCCACACCGGGCGCAAGTGGCGAGCTGCCGCAGGCTACGATGTTTTCCCGAAGTACGTCATTTGCAACGGCGACGAAGGCGACCCCGGCGCGTTTATGGATCGGTCCATCCTCGAGGGCGACCCCCACGCGATCCTCGAAGGCATGGCTATCTGCGCCCTCGCGATCGGGGCCAAAGAAGGATTCCTGTATATCCGCGACGAGTACGGGCTTGCGCTGAGACATGTTGAGAAAGCAATCCACGACGCCGAAGCAGGCGGGATACTTGGCGACAAGATTTTCGGAAGCAATCAATCCCTCCGTTTGAGCATCGTTCGGGGAGGCGGCGCGTTCGTCTGCGGCGAAAGCACTGCGCTTATGGCTTCAATAGAAGGCCGCACCGGGGAGCCGAGGGCAAAATACATACGTTCAACCGAGCGCGGGCTTTGGGATAAGCCTACTGTTCTCAATAATGTGGAAACATTCGCGAACATTCCGGTTATCATAAACGACGGAGGCTCGAACTTTGCAAAGCTGGGCTCGGAAAGATCCAAGGGGACGAAGGTTTTCGCGCTCGTGGGCAAGGTGAAGCGCACTGGGCTGATTGAGGCGCCCATGGGCGCCACGCTAAAGCATCTGGTCTACGATATCGGAGGCGGCGTAATCGGGGACCGGCCATTTAAAGCCGTTCAAACCGGGGGGCCGTCCGGAGGCTGCATTCCTGCCGATATGCTCGACCTGCCTGTAGATTTCGAAACGCTGACTGAGCGCGGCGCTATGATGGGTTCGGGCGGTATGATCGTCATGGACGACAGGAGCTGCATGGTCGAGGTCGCCCGCTACTATATCAGCTTCCTCGCGGGCGAGAGCTGCGGGAAATGTACACCCTGCCGTGAGGGGTTGCGCCAGATGCGGCAAATCCTTAATGACATATGCGAAGGCCGCGGTAAGGAGGGCGACGTCGAACTGCTTGAGGAGATAAGCAAGACTGTCGTCGGTTCTTCACTCTGCGCGCTTGGGAAGACTGCTCCCAACCCTGTGCTGACGACAATCCGGTACTTCCGGGACGAGTATGAAGCCCATATACGCGACAAGCACTGCCCGGCAGGCGTTTGCGCCGGGTTGACCACTTTCTTTATCGATTCCGGGACATGCAACGGCTGTACGCTCTGCAAGCGATCCTGCCCTGTCGACGCGATTTCCGGGGAGACGAAAGCCCTTCATTCGATTGACAAGAGTACCTGCATTTCTTGCGGGGTATGCCGCGAGGCCTGTAGGCAGGATGCGATACTCGTGGCCGCGCCGGAGGTTAAGGAGGCATCGTCATGACGATTGTTATCGATGGGAAGCCCTGCGTCTGCGAGCCGGGCGAGTATCTCCTGGAGATTGCCAAGCGGAATGGGATAGTCATTCCTACGCTCTGCCACCATGATGGCTTGCCCGGGCAAGCGTCATGCCGCATCTGCATAGTGGAGGTTGAGACCAGTGGACGGCGCGACATAGTGACAGCTTGCGTATATCCTGTCGAAACGGAGTGCGTGGTGTTTACGAACAGCGAAAGCGTTTCGGAGCAAAGGCGGATGATACTCTCCATGCTGCGTTCCCTGGCGCCTGAAAGTCTCGAAATCGAACGACTATGCAATGAGTACGGCGCGCCGGTTTATGACAGATTCATTTCCAGTCATGAAAACGCCAAGTGTATACTCTGCGGCTCATGCACCAGGGCATGCGAAAGCCTCGGGACCGGAGCAATCGCAATGGCGAAGCGCGGCATCCTCAAGACTGTTACAACGCCGTATAGCGAGCCTTCTCTCGTCTGCGTCGGTTGCGCGAGCTGCGCGGCCGTATGCCCCACCGGCGCCATCGAGGTCACGGAAGCGGGTGGCCGGCGCCGCATCTGGAACAAGGAGTTCCCCATAGTAACCTGTAAGGGCTGCGGCGCGGAGATGGGGACTATGATGGAGCTGTGGCGCGCGACGAAAAAGGCAGGCGCGGACAAGTCGCCTGAGCTATGCGAGTCGTGCAGGAAAAAGGCCATAGCGGACGTGATGGCCGCAACATACGGACGCTAATAACATACGGACGCTAATTTTGATTTTTTTGCTGTTTCATATCAAGAATGAGCATTTGTATCAAAATGATACAAATGCTCATTTTCATCCGTAGCAAGAGCAGGGGGACGAGCAGGGGGACGGTTCACATAGCAGGGGGACGGTTCATTTGCTTGACATGTCATAGCAGGGGGACGGTTCATTTGCTTGACATGTGAAAGCTGAAATGTTACTCTGGGCGTGGGGGTACGTGAATATGCCAAGAGCAGCAAGAAAAAAGAGTTCAACAGTCAACAGGAATCTATCATGTGATGCTGAGGGGGATAAACATACAGTCAGTATTTTTGGACGATGAAGATGATGATATGTTTCTGCAAACACTTTCGGTCATGTATCATAAAGAGTTGTTCGTCCCATCTAGCACAAAGTACTCTCGTCATTACCTCCCATATTCTCGGCAGCTTTAACCTCTTTTGGCGATGGTAAGACAACTTTATCACTAAGCTCAGTTGGCAACTCCAGTGACTCGACGTTGATGTCTTTTGCAGTATAGCTAATTACTGAGTAGGCGGTATCCCTTACCTCTTTTACGAATACAGCCAGTATCCTTTTCTGTGGGCTTGTTGTGACGTCTCGGATGTCTTCGCTTGACACTCCCCACGGCTGAAGCCGGGGGATTCTTGGGTGCGTGCGCAAAGAGCAAACGCTCTCTATCCGTTTCCGGTAGGCTTAAGCCCCAAGCTAAGCGGCGTGCCATCGCCGCGTCCTGAGCCAGCGCATATA
>Ga0082212_10003261_pt1 | contig 23125 bp, 30 predicted proteins | sample TergutNt197P3_FD_71548 | JGI IMG/M metagenome (GOLD analysis project Ga0082212, IMG submission 71548) | Neocapritermes taracua P3 segment gut microbial communities from Petit-Saut dam, French Guiana - Nt197 P3 | ecosystem: Host-associated > Arthropoda: Insects > Digestive system > Gut ...
GGCCTGGACAATGGAGAAGGCGGTTCGGCGTAAATGGGGGCCAAGGCCGGACGATCTTGCAGGGGGGCGCTTTCCGCTCCCATATCTTTCAGGGCTTCCAGCCCCTCCAGCGGTTCGCCGAAGGCATCAAAGGCCCGGCCCAAAAGGCCCGGCCCCACCGGGAAAAAAGGCGGCAGACTGGAATTGCGGATCAGGCTCCCCGGCCGCACCCCCCGCAGGTCCCCGTAAGGCATGAACAGGAGATTGCCCTCTCGAAAGCCCACCACCTCCGCGGGAATTTCTTCGCCCTTTTCCCCGTGGGGGAGGATATGGCACAAAGAACCCAGCGGCGCGGACAGGCCGCTGCCCTCGGCCACCAACCCCACCACCTTGTTGACCTTGCCGTAGCGCAAGAGCGGATCAATGCCCCGCAAAAGATCCATCGTCTGCCTGGGATCCGGACTCATGAAACAACCCTATCACCATCCGGTCCGGCTTGACAAAGGCTTTTTCCCTCCATAGGTTTCGCTGTATCCGGGCCGTTGACCGCATGCGCGCCGGGAGGCGGCGCGGGCCTGAGGAGGGGCAAGGTGAAACTGGAGAACGAAACCTTGAGCCGGACGGAAGAGGCGGACCTGCGGGCGCGTTTCGACCGGGTGCGCGAACGCCTGGGCAAGGCCTTGCGGCGTAGCGGCCGAAAGGAGGAAGAGGTCCGCCTGCTGGCGATCTCCAAGTCGCAGAGCCTGGAAAAAATTCTCTGTCTGGCCCGTTACTGGAAGGAAACAGGCGGCTTTCCCCTGTTCGGAGAAAATTATGCCCAGGAGGCCCTGGCCAAACAGGAAGCGGCCCTGAGACAGGACGCCGGACTCGGCCCCGCGAACTGGCATTTCACCGGCCAGGCCCAAAGCAACAAGTCCCGCCTACTGGCCGGCCGCTTCGGGCTGATCCACAGCCTGGATTCTCTAAATTTGGCCCAAAACTTGCAAAAAAACTTGGAAAAGGCGCCGGGATCGCGCCAGGCGGCGCTAATCCAGGTAAACTTAAACCAGGAAACGGGCAAGGCCGGCGTCAGCCCGGAGGATGCGGCGGAATTCTTGCTCCGCCTGCCGGACTTTCCGGCCATAGAGATCCGGGGGCTGATGTGCCTGCCGCCCTATGCCGGAACTCCCGAGGCCAGCCGGCCCTGGTTCATCCGCCTGCGTCAAAAACGTGACGCATGGGAGAAAGAACTGGGACTGGCGCTCCCGGAGCTGTCCATGGGCATGTCCCATGATTTTGAGGCGGCGGTGGAAGAAGGGGCAACCCTGGTGCGGGTGGGCACGGATATTTTCGGACCCCGGATTCGCCGGGATTCCAACCTTTAACTGGAAAAACTCAGGGTATAACAATGGATTTTGCAACCCTGCTGGGCTTGGCGGTTTCCTTCGCGCTGATGGGGGAAGCCATAAATTTGGGCGGCGACTTCACCATCTTCCTAAACGGCCCGGCCGCCATGATCGTTATGGGCGGCACCCTGGGGGCCACCCTGACCAACTATCCCATGCCCGCGCTCTTCAAGATCGGCGGAATCATCCGCAAGACCCTGTTCCACCACGCGCCTTCCCACCGGCAGGTCATCGAGCAGTTTATCGATTTCGCCTTACTGGCCCGGCGCGAGGGCATCCTGACCCTGGAAGGGATCATTCCCAGCCTGGACAGCCTGTACCTGCGCAAGGGGCTACAGCTTACGGTGGACGGGCTGGAGCCGGATTCCATCCGCCTGGTCCTGGAAACGGAAATTGACAACACCCACGCCCGGCACGCCACCGGGGTGGAGATGCTCAACTCCATGGCCACCTATGCCCCGGCCCTGGGCATGATGGGAACGGTCATCGGCCTGGTGCAGATGTTCCGCAATCTCAATGACCCGGCGGTCATCGGCCCGTCTATGGCCGTGGCCCTGATCACCACTTTTTACGGGGCGGCGCTGGCCAACCTGGTGTTTCTGCCCCTGTGCGGCAAACTCAAACACAAATCCCAGGCGGAGGTCCGCATCATGGAAATGCAGATGGCCGGGATCCTTTGCCTGGCCAAGGGCGAAAACCCCAGGGTCATGCGTGACCTGATGGAGAGCTTCCAGCCCCCGGCCACGCGGAGGCCCAACCCGGACTACGCTCCCTCCGGAGCGGGCGGAACGGACTGATGCCTCCACGCGCAAGAGACTTTCCACAGCCCGCCCGTCCACCCTGGCTGATTATCTTTACGGACATCGTCACGCTCATGCTGACCTTTTTCATCATCATGGCCGCCGTTTCCGTGGTGGATTACCAGGACATGCAGCGGGCGGCGGCCTCGGTGCGCGGCGCCTTCGGCCTCTCCAGCCAGGAACTCTGGCAGAATGAACAGGAGGCGGGATCCGCCGGACGGCTGTATACCCGCCCGCACGGAGCGCACACGCCGGACGGCGGGGTTCCGAACGAATCCCGGCTCTTCGCGGATAACCCCCATGTGGCCGCGCGCTACACGGAAACTGAAATAACCATTTCCATGCCCGCCCACATGCTCTTTGAAGGCGGCGAATCCGAACTGGGCGAGGCCGGAAGGCATACCCTGGACCGCATCTCTCCATTTTTGCGGGAACTTACCCACCCGGTGCTGGTGGCCGGCTACAGCGCGCAGGGCTTTGGCGAAGGCTGGAACGTCTTTTCCCTGGACGGACGGACGGTGGATTTTTCCTGGGCCATTTCCCTGAACCGGGCCCTGGCCGTTTACCGGCATCTCAGTGCCAGGGGAGCGAACCCGGCCATGCTGCGGGTGGAAGGCTACGGCCGTTACCGCCCGGACTTTGACAACCTTACCCCCGAGGGACGGCGCAAAAACCGGCGCGTCGACCTGGTGATTGACCGGCGCAACCCCAACCTGCGCGGGCTTTTGGGCAACCTGCGGCTGCCTCCGGAACAGGGGCAGGAGTATCATTTCCGGGATTTTCAGTTCAACCTGGATCTGCCCGGCGGCAGCCCGGCAAGGAGGCCGGAAAACTGATGTCCAGAGGCAAACGTGTCTTCAGCCAGGCCGGAAACGGCTGGCTGGTCACCTTCGCGGACCTGGCCACCCTGCTGCTGGCGCTCTTTGTGCTGATTTTCAGCATGTCCTCCGTGGACAGCGCCATCCTCCAGGACATCAGTTCAGGCCTGGATAACCGGGAAGCCCGGAGCAGGGGGAAAAGCGGACGGATTACGGAAAACCTGCGCCTGGCGGTCGACCTGATGGCGGACACGGAAAACCTGAGCCGGCAGGAAAGCCGCCTCAAAGAGCTGCTCTTTCCTCCGGAGATCTTGCCCCCCGGCCACGATAGAGGTACAATAGACCAGCTCGTCCGCATTTTTGAGCGCAAGGAAGGCCTGATGTTCACGCTGAACAACGCCCTGCTGTTTATGCCGGAGAGCAGCGAGTTCACCCCCGGCGGCCGGAATATCCTCCTGGCCCTGGCGCCCCTGCCGGAACTCCTGCCAGGCCGGATCAGCATCGCCGGACACGAGGAAAAAAATTCCGGGCCGGACCCTTACCTGGCTTCTGGCCGGCGCGCCCTGGCGGCCCTGGGGGTTTTTCTGGGCCGTGGACATACCCCCGCGCGCTTCAGCGTAAGCGCCTACGGGGCGGACCGCCGCCCGGATCTTCCGGAAGGCTTTGAAAATGCCGCCGAGTTCCCCCAGGGCCGGCTGGAAATTTTATGGGAGCTGCCCAGGTCCCTTCCGAAAACCGGACAGGGCGTTTCGCCTTGATTAAACGGCTCCTGTAGCCGCTTACGGAGAAGATATGGCTCAAGAAGACGAATTGCCGGCCAAGAAAAAAAAAGGCTCGTCCAAGTTTCTACTGTTCTTTTTCCTGCTCCTGCTTCTGGGCGGCGGCGGATTCGCGGCTTGGCGCTTCGGCATCCTGGACGACCTGCTGGGGCAGATACTCCCCACCTCCGGAGACGCGCCCGCCGCTCCGGCTTCGCAGCCGCAAGCGCAGGCCGGACCGGGGAATACTTCCACCGTGCCCCTGCCGAGCTTCATGGTCAACCTCTTTGACCCCCTGGGCCGGCGTTATATCAGGATGGATCTGGAACTGGAAACCATCTCTCCGGAAGTGGGCAAAGAGGTGCAGGCCCTGAACGCCCGCATCCGCGATACCCTGATCATGCTGTTATCCAGCAAAACCCATACCGAACTTTCCACGCCGGAAGGCAAGCAGATTCTGCGCAACGAGATCCTGGACCGCCTGAACCAGGTGCTGGGCGGCCCCAAGGTGGTGCGGGTATTTTTCAACAACCTGGTGATCCAATAACGGGGTGTATAATGAGCCAAGAAAACCAAGAAGATCTGGCGGCGGAGTGGGCTGCGGCCCTGGAATCCCAAGAGAATAAACCGGCGCAGCCCAAGGACCCCAACGACGCCCTGGCCGACGAGTGGGCCGCGGCCCTGGCGCAGGACGAGCAGGCTGACATCCATAAAGCCAAGGAACAGGCCGTCTTGCACAGCCAGGCCAAGGAGGTCGCCTTCAAGGATCTGAGCGAGGAGGCCAAGGCCCCCAGGGGAGATGCCGAGCGCCGGGATCTGGATTTCATCCTGGACATCCCTCTGGATGTCTCGGCCGAGCTGGGGCATACCAAACTTTTGATCAACGAGCTTTTGCAGCTCGGCCAGGGATCGGTGGTGGAGCTGAACAAGCTGGCCGGAGAACCCCTGGAGGTTTACGTGAACGGCAAGCTGGTAGCCAGGGGCGAGGCCGTGGTCATCAATGAAAAATTCGGCGTGCGCCTGACCGACATCATCAGCCCCATTGAACGGGTAAAACAACTGGGTTGAACTGAATGGAACAACGCCAGGAAACCCTTCAGCCCCCGCCTCCGGAACTGCCGGAATACAGCTTGGCCGGCTATTTCACCGGCCTCTCCGTCCTTTTTCTCCTGCTGGGGATCTGTTGGTTCGCCCTGCGCTACCTGAAAAACCGGGGCGCCCTGCGCCTCTTCGGGCAGCCGCCGGGACTGGAAGTGGAGGGGCGACTGAACTTGGGCCCCAAAAAAAGCCTGCTGGTTCTGCGCTATTATGATAAACGCCTGCTCCTGGGGGTGACGGATCAGCGGATCAGCCTGCTGGACAGTTCTCCTAACCCGGCGGCTGAAGAAGCAAGCCCGGACGGCTTCGAGGACCGCGCCTGGGGAAAAGGCGCGCTTGCGGAGGCCCCGGCGGACAACGGCAAATTCAGGGAGCTGCTCCATGGACGCATGCGCAAAAAATAAGCGCCGCCTCTTCCACGTCTTCTTCCCGCTGGCCCTCCTGCCCCTGCTGTTTTGTCCCCAAATCCTACAGGCGGCTTCCCCGGATTTCGTCATGCCCCAAGTGCAGCTCTCCCTCTCCGGCGGCGAGATGGAACCCCGTTCCGTTTCCATGCTCCTGGAAATCCTCTTTCTGCTCACCGTGCTCTCCCTGGCCCCGGCCATCGTGCTCACGGCCACCAGTTTCACGCGCATCATCATCGTCTTTCACTTCGTGCGCCAGGCCATAGGCACCCAGCAGCTTCCACCCAACCAGATCCTGGCCAGCCTGGCCATTTTTATGACCGTGGCCATCATGTTCCCGGTGGGCAAACAGATCAACGACAATGCCCTGCAACCCTACCTGGAGGAACGCATCGACTTCCAAGTGGCCCTGGAGCGGGCGCAGATCCCCATGCGGGAATTTCTCTTCAAACAGACCAGGGAAAGGGACCTTTCCATCTTTTACTCCATCACCGGCATGCCCAGGCCGCAAAACCGCGATGACGTGCCGATATCCTCCCTGGTGGCCGCCTTCATCATCAGCGAGCTTAAAACCGGCTTCATCATCGGTTTTCTGATTTACATCCCCTTCCTGATCCTGGATATGGTGGTTTCCAGCATCCTCCTGGCCATGGGCATGATGATGCTCCCGCCCATGATGGTTTCCATGCCCTTCAAGCTCCTGCTCTTTGTCATGGTGGACGGCTGGAACCTCCTGGTGGGCACTTTGGTGAACAGTTTTTACTGAGGCGGACATGACCCCGGAATTTATCATCGGCTTTGCCCGGCAAAGCATCGAACTCGCCCTGACCATCGCCCTGCCCATGCTGGGCGTGGGTCTGGCCGTTGGACTGATTGTCAGCATCTTCCAGGCCGCCACCCAGATCCAGGAAATGACCTTGAGCTTCATCCCCAAGATCGTCTCCATCTTCCTGGTCCTGCTCCTGGCCTTCCCCTGGATCATGGACAAGATCGTCACTTTCACCAGAGAGATCTTCCTGAATATCCCCAATTACATCAGGTGAATCCCAGGCGGGACGATAAATCAAAAGCCGGACAATGCGCCTTGCGCCTTGTCCGGCTTGCTTCACCCGCCGAGCCGGGCATATAAAGCCGTTGCCGGTTCAGAGGGCGCGGGCCTCCGCCCCAGGCCGGGGTTATGGCGCTCAAATCAAGGAAATAGAAAGCCTTTTCCCAAGGACAGAGGCAAACCGTTCCAGACTCCCGATAGAAGTATTGTAGGTGGGGTTAAGAATGTTATCAACGGCCACGCGAGATGTTTTCATCATTTTCGCCACCGTGGTCTTTGAGAGATTCTGCACCCGCATTTCTCTCTGGAGTTCAAGGGCAATAATTTTCTTGGCCGCCAACTCTTTGGCTTCATCGTATAACCCTTGCTCGATCATAAACTCAGAAAAATCTTGTCCAATTCCTTTCATGACGAGATCCTCCTAAACTCATCCAGGCGAATATGCGCGGTTTTAAGTTCAGAAAACGGAATTTTTTGCGACTTTTTAATAAAACCATGAAGCAATACCATAGTTTGACCTTGGGTTGTAAAAAAAATCCGGCTTATCCCTTCTGGAAGATTGCTTCGTATTTCCCATAAGCCGGCGTCAATTTTTTTTCGACCAACGGAAAACCCCTTGGAAATGTCGCCTGAACTTTGAAAATATCCGCCCCGATTTCCTTGCGGGCCTCCCTGCTCAAACCCAGAATGAAATCACGCACCGGCTGATTACCTTGTTCAGTTTCAAAAAAAACGGCTTTAAGCGGCTCCACTCTCTTCATAAACCTTATGTATATTAAAATGTGCTTTTTGTCAATCACCTCCCCCAGTTTAACAACCCCTCATCCTAAAATGGCTTTCTTACGCTGTTTACCATTATCCAGATTCAGCTCCGCAGCCGGCTACAGCTCCGAAAAACAGGAAAACCGCCTTTCCAAGCCCCGCGAAACCGGCTACATACCCTTGCATGATTGTCGCCCAGGCCGCGCTTATGAGCCCTCCCTTCACCACGCTGAGCTATATTCTTCCGGCCGGTTTCGCGCCGGAATTCTGGAAGCCCGGCCTGCGCCTGGCCGTGCCCCTGGGCCGGAGCTTGCGCGCCGCCGTGCTCCTGGAAAGCGGCCCGGCGGTTCCTGGAAAAAAAACGGCCTTTACCCTGAAAGAAATCATCTGGCCCCTGGAGCAAGACCCCCTGCTGAGCGCGGAATATCTTGAATTCGCCCGCCAGTTGGCCTTGCGCCAGGCCCAGCCCCTGGGCCGCGCCCTGGCCGCCATGCTCCCCGCCGGTCTGCGCGATACGCGCTTCCGCTTGCGTTTTTTCAAGGATGGACGGCCCCTGGACCTGGATCTTCCGGAAACCGCCCGCCTGGACCCGGAAGAGCGCGCCGCGCTGGCCCGGCTCTGGCAGGCCGGACAGGCCCTGCCCCTGCGCTCCAGGGAAAAAGGAGAAGAAGAAATCTGCCGCCTGCGGGTTTCCCCTCCCTGGCCGTTGCGCCCTTTCGCCAAGAGACAGATCCGCCTCCTGGATTTTCTGGAAGAGAGGCGCAAGGCCAGCCGGAAAGAGGTGCTGGAGGCCCTGGGGACGGACGGCGCCGCCGCCCTGAAAGCCCTGCTGGATCGCGGGCTGGTGGAGATCGCCAGGGAAGAGCCGGAAACGCCGGAAGATGGCGGAAGCCTGGAGGCTTGGCTGGAGCGTTACGGCCCTGTATTGCGTTCCGCGCCGCCCTTTGCCCTGAACCAGGAACAGCGGGCGGCCCTGGAGGGCTGCCTTGATCCCCTGAAGGACCGCCGGGCGGAAACCCGCCTGCTTTACGGCATTACCGGCAGCGGCAAGGGGGCGGTGTACCTGGAACTGGCCGCGCGCACCCTGCTTTCCGGCCGGGGTTCGCTCCTCCTGGCCCCGGAACTGGCCCTGGCCGGCAAATTACAGGAAGAGGCCCAGGCGCGCTTTCCTGGCCTGCCCACCTATCTCTTTCACAGCGACCAAAGCCCGGCCCGGCGGGAGGCCTGCTTCCGGGAACTGGCCCGGAGCGAGGCCCCTTACCTGGCCGTGGGCGCCAGGTCCGCCCTCTTCCTGCCCCTGAAGAACCTGGGGCTGATCGTCCTGGACGAGGAGCATGACGCCTCCTTCAAGCAGGACGAGCGCTTCAGCTACAACGCCAAGGAACTGGCCTGGTTCCTGGCTCACCAGCAACGCGCCCTGCTGCTCCTGGGATCGGCCACCCCGGACCTGAAGAGCTTCCATGCCGCCGAGCAGGGGCGCATCCCCATACACCGCCTGGATCAACGCGCGGGCGGCGGGGAGATCCCGGCCATCACCCTGGAGCCGCTCCCGGCCCCCAAGGGCAGAATCCTGACCACGGGCAGCGCCAAGGTTCTGCAAGACTGCCTGGAAAGGGGCGAACAGGCCGTCATCCTGCTCAACCGGCGCGGATTTGCCCCGAGCGTCGCCTGCCTGGCCTGCGGCAAATCCCTGCGCTGCCCGGACTGCGAGATCTCCTTTACCTACCACAAAGGCCGGGAAAAGCTGCTCTGCCACTATTGCGGCCGCAGCGCGGACTTCCCCCGGCCCTGCCCGGACTGCGGATCTTCCAATTACCTGCCCCTAGGACAGGGCACGGAAAAACTCGAAGAGCAGTTGAATTTTTCCCTGCCCCCAGGCGCGCGGATCCTGCGCCTGGACCGGGACAGCGCCGCCCACCCCGGCGGCCAGGAAGAAATCCTGCATGCCTTTGCCCAAGGCCGGGCCGAGGTCCTGGTGGGCACCCAGATGATCTCCAAGGGCCACCATTTTCCCAGGGTCACCCTCTCCATCGTGGCCGACGGCGACCTGGGGCTGAACATGCTGGACTATAACGCGGCCGAGCGCACCTTCCAGCTCATCCTGCAGACCGCCGGACGATCCGGGCGCGGCGAGGCCCCAGGCCGGGTAATCGTCCAGACCAGGGACCCTTCCCATTACTGCTGGCATTATATCCTGGCGCACGATTACCCCGGATTCTACCGGGAAGAGCTGGAACGCCGCCGCCGCCGCCATTACCCGCCCTTCTGCCGGATGGCGCTGATCCGCCTGAACTACCCGCGGGACTGGGACGGGGGTGAACGGATCCTCCAACGCCTGAGCGAAAAAATCCGCCAGGCCGGAGAAGCCCTGGAGGTGACCGCGCTGGGTCCGGCCCCGGCCCCCCGCCCCTTGCGGGAAAAACGCCTGCGTTTCCACTGCCTGCTCAAAGGCCGGGATTGGCAAAGCCTGCGCGCCGTTTACCGCGCCGCAGCCACCGCCCTGCCTCCCTCTTCGCCCTGCCGCCTGAGCCTGGACTTGGACCCGGCGGGGCTGGATTAACCATAATAACCATTCAAGGAGATCTTATGCGAGTTTTAATGATTAACGGCAGCGCCCATCCCCACGGCTCCACCCACACGGCCCTGAGCGCGGTGGCGGACGCCCTGCGGGAGGAAGGCATTGAAAGCGTCATAAAACAAGTCGGGCATCTGGCCATTCGCGGCTGCATCGCCTGCGGCAAGTGCGACGGCGGCAAGCCCTGCGCCTTCGGCGATGATCCGGTGAACGAATGTGTGGAGCTACTGGAGAATTCCGACGGGCTGGTGGTGGGATCCCCGGTGTACTTTGCCGGCCCCAACGCCACCCTCTGCGCCCTGCTGGACAGGATGTTCTACCGCAAGCTCCAGGGCTACGCTTACAAGCCCGCCGCCGCCGTGGTCAGTTGCCGCCGGGGCGGGGCCAGCGCCTCCTTTGACCGCCTGAACAAATACTTTACCATCGCCCGCATGCCGGTGGTCTCTTCCGTTTACTGGAACTCCGTGCACGGCAACATGGCCGAAGAAACGCGGCAGGACCTGGAAGGGCTGAACGTCATGCGCGTGCTGGGCAAAAACATGGCCTGGCTGCTCAAATGCCTGGACCTGGCCAAGGATCGCGTCCCCCTCCCGGAAATCGGTCCCAGGGTGGCGACCAACTTCATCCGTTAGCCCTTGTTCCCGTCCGGCCCGGACTCGCTGATCTTGCGGAGGATCAGGCTGGAGAGGGCGTCCAGTATGGCTCCGCCAACGTAGCCGGACACCCCGATGACGGCGTACTTGTAGTTTTGGGAGATGTTCGCGTCGGCGATGAGCAAGGCGATCATGTTGCCGGTGAAGGCCGAGACCACCAGGCCGCTCACAAAGCCGCCCCAGGAGCTGATCCCGAAACGGCAGGCCCTGGCTATGCCGCCGAACACCGCCAGCACCGTGGTCACCACCGAGGCGTCGAGAAAGCTCCAAAGATCACTATTCATATGTCCGCTCCTCGCCCGCCGCAGATGCTCCAGCGGCCAAGCCGCCTTCGCGCGGGCTTGCCGCTCCAAGGCGCGCACGCGCGCCGTCTGCGACGCTTAATATGTCCGCTCCTCGCCCGCCTAAGGTGTCCTTTCCCTGGCCGCCCACTCCCTGAGGGCGGCCTTGTCCAGGCGCTCCTGCCCCGCATGCTCCAGGAGCAGGCCGGTCCAAAGCAGCGCTTCGCCCAGGTTCACTCGCCCGCGCCAGGCCGCACACCCGGCGGCAGGGGGATGGGTCTCTCCAGCAGCAAAAGCTCCGGGGGCGGGAAAAAAATCGGCTCCGGCCTTGCCGGAGGCGGCGAACCAGCGCAGGCAGAGAGCATCAGTAAGATCATCAGAGAGCTGGAAAGAATAATCAGCCTTGGTGTTTTTCGCATCTTGCAACGCCTTGTTCAGCCTGTGATCCAGGGTTTTATTCAGTTCAGCGTACTTGGCCGCCCTATCCGCGGCCTCGGCCAGAAGCCGTCCGTCGCGTTGCCCGGCCTCGCGCAACGCGGCATTGCTCATGGCCAGGGAAGAATTGTTGAAAGACAGGAGAGCCGTTTGTTCCGAAAGATCGCGGATCCGCCCGGCCTGGTGCTGGAAGAGTCCCCAAGCGGCCCCGGCGAGCGCGAGCAATGGAAGAATCGCCCCCTTGCCGGAGAAAAGAAAGCTGCAAATGCGGGTAATCATTTTCCGCCTCCGATAATTTCCAGAATGAATTCGTCCTCTCCAGCCCAAACCAGAAGATCCTCCAAGGCCTCCCTGGAGCCGAGAACCGCCCTTTGTCCGGCGAGTTCTCCCAAGGTCCGGCCCGGCAGGATACAGCCCCGTGAATCGGAACGGAATCCCAGGCCGGCGTCTCCCGCCCAATTGCCGGCATGAATCAGAATGTCCGTGCGGCCCGGCACGTCAGCCACCGCGATCACCATGCCGAAACGGGGAGAAAGGCGCGCCCGGCAGGTGTAAACACCGGGCGGAACGCAGGAACACTTGGGCAGATTGTCTTTCCAGGGGAGTTCCAGGGTAACCAGGGACAAACCGGAACCGGCGAGCAGACCGGAAGTTCCCTGATCCGCGTCCAAGGAGCGGGTAGCGGGTGTGGTCCGCGTCCGGTAAAAATCGCCATCAGGCGCGTGGAGGAAATCGGAATAATCGTCCATTACCAATCCCCAGCCAGGCCGGAAGTTTTGCGGTAATGCTCCTGGATAGCCGCTTCGCTCGGCTCTTGCCCGGCCATGCGCAGGGCATTCATAATCCGCCCCCGTTCCTCCTGCGGAATGACCAGGCCCCTTACCGTCTTTCCTTCGTGCCGGGCCTTGCCCAGGGACGTTTCGTTCGTGCCCCACAGCCACCCGTCAACTTGGGCCTTATGCAAGACCTCGCCCACGGCTTTGGCTAGGGCTTCCTTGGTTACGGGTCCGGGAGGCAGGTTTTTGACCACCTGATCATAAAACCAGGGGTTCTTTTCCATGAATGTCTTGTCCGCCCCGGCCTCACTATACGGCAGACCTTGCTGTCCCAGATTGGCATAGCGCTGCGCCAGTTTTTCAATCTCTGGGTATAACTCCAGCCCCCGCGCCTCCCGGACAACGCTCCCTTGTTCTATGATTTCAGCATAGGTATCCGTTGCGTGGTAACGAGTGCCGATCATGCGGACTTTGCCGCCCCGCGTTCCCAGGTTCAGAGAAATGCGCCAAGCGTCCGAAGTCTTTTTGATCATCTCCGGAGATGTCACCGACTCCGGTGTAACAACATCATCGTAAACCAGCAGATCGAAGTGCCTGCCGATAGGCTGGCCGTCCACAAGCCCCCAGGCTTCAATCGTGGCCTCTTTCTTGTTCCCGCGCCGGCGCACGACCATGCCCTCGTCTTCGCTCCAGGTGCGTTTCTCGCCTTGCTGCGGCGGCTTAATATGGGGGAAAAGGAGTTGCAGTGCGCGATTGCCCTCAAACTCGCGCTTGATCTGCCGGAGGAACGACTTGGCAATAGGCCGGGAATGACTAAAAATACCCACGGTTATTTCAGGGTTTTTGATAATTTCCTGGATGGTCAGCCCCACGGTGATAATCGTGCTTTTATAGTGTTCCCTGGCCCACAAATCCAAATACCCGTCCGGATTTTGCTGCACTTCGCGGCAGCGGGCATAGAGCCAGTCGGTATTTATGTCGGTCCGGCCCAGGAGACGGCTCATCAGAAAAAACACGTCCCGCAGAGCCAATTCAGCAATTAGACGGGAGGCCGCTCCCTGGCCCAAGACTCTGGCCTGATCCAGCAATTCGGCATAAAGCCGCTGAGCTGTCTGCAATTCAGCCATCGAGACATCCGTGGAAAAACTTTATTAAAGGGGGGCGGGGCAAAGCCCCAAAAGAAATTACCGGGAAAGGTCAGGCATCGCTCAGGCTACGGTAAACTTCCAGGTGGGCCTGCAAGAAGCATTCGCGGGTATGGGAAATCAGGCTTTTCTGTCCAGCCTTGGCCAGATCCTGGCGCAACTTTTTGCCGCGGGCCAGGGCGCCTATTTGTCCGGCCAGGTGCCCCTGGTCGGAATCTTTGAAACAGAAGGCATTAACTCCGTCCTGGACGATTTCCAGGTGCGGCTGGCTGTCGGAGCAAAGCACGGCAAGGCCGCTGGCCCAACCTTCCATGATGGCCAAGGAGCTGTCTTCCCCGGCTTCCGCCGGAACGATGAGCATATCTCCTTCCTGGAGGATATCCACGCCGTGATCCGCGCCGAAAATAGCCAGACGGCCGTCCACCCCCAAATCCTTGGCCAGCTCAATGATGGGCTCAAAGAGACTACCTCCCCCGGCAATGCGTAATTCCCAGGCCGGCATGCGCTTCACCTGGTAGAGCAGGGGCAGGGCGCGCAGAAGCTGCTCATAGCCTTTTCCGGGTTCCAGGCTGTCGCCGCAGACAAAGATGATCCTCTTGTCCTGGCGGCGGCAAGGCAGGCAGACGCCCTGTTCCGCAAAGTTGCGGATGACACGCTGGCGATCCCCTGCCAACCCTAGATCCGCAAGGCGTTCGGCCGCATGTTTGGAAGGAACGATCACCACTTTCAGCAGGGCCGGATTTTCCTTGGGGCTGAGCTGGACAAATTCAGGCCGGGGGGCGGAATACACCACTTGCAGGGGGTTTTTGCGGTCAGCCAGGCGCAGAGCCAAGCCTAGGGCCTCCGGGTCAAAGGCGTGCAGAATCCACGGCTGTTCGCCGACGCGCAGTTTCCAGGCCAGCCTGAGCTTGCCCAGCGCCCGGCTGATCCCGCCCAAGCCCATGCGCATGCAAGGTAACCCTCTTGACTCCGCCAGGCGGTCCAGGGTGGTCCCTTCAGCACAAAGGGCGTAAAGTTCCAAATCCGGACAAATCTCCCGCAGATCCGGCAAGGCCGCGAGGCGGCGCTCTTTTTCCCGGTCAGATCCTCCGAATTCCATCAACAGGATACGCATCTTGCCAAAAACCTCTTCTTGCAATGCGGCAGTATATACCGGCCCTGACATATTTGCCAGTCCCTGAATTGCTTTTTTTACGCCGGAGTTATAAGGAATTCCCATGTCTAAACGTCTTTTCATTGACTGCGCTAAAGGAATCAGCGGCGAAACCATGCAAGCGGCCTTCTCTTTGTTGGGGGTGAAATTTTCGCCACTGGAGGAAGGACTGGCCAGCCTGAAAGAAAAAGGCTTCTCCCCTGGAGAAAAACTCCCTGCCATGCTTCCGGCAAGCCTACGGGATAAGGCCGCCTCCCTGCCCGATCGCCTGCTCAAGGCCATGCAGCAAAGCCGCTCTAGTGATTGCCGGATTCTGGCCGAAACCTTGGCCGAGGCCCTGGCAGGGCTCTGGGGCATTTTACAGGTGGAAGCAACGGAAGTTTGGGCCACGCCGCCGCCCTGGTTCGCTGGCCTCAGCCGTGACGGCATTCCACTACCCCGGCCCCTAACCCTGGAATTGATGCACGGCAAGCCCTGGAGCCATGGATACGCCTGTGAAACCGGCAGGGAACCGCTCACCCCCGGCGCGGCCTTGCTGTTGGACCAATTGATCCAGCGTTTCTGGGTTTCCGGCCCGGAAGGGGTGAATATTGAAACCGCCGTGCTGGAAAAAAGCGTTTCAGGACAAGACAGAGAGGGACGCTCCACCCGTTTGCATCTTTTCGCGCGGACTTTCCCCGTAACCGGGCCGGGACAGATCCTGGACGAAGTAATACAGCTTTCCTGCCACCTGGATCACCTGAACGGAGAAGATTTGGGACATGCCATCCGCATCCTGGGGGAACACTCCCTGGATGTGCTCTGGCTGCCCGGGCTGACCAAAAAAAACCGGCCTGGGGGGGAACTGCGGGTACTCTGCCGCCCGGAAGAACTGCCCCGTACACGCGAACTGATCTTCAAACACACGCATACCCTTGGTCTGCGCCTCAGCCGGCAGACTCGCATCCTTCTGCCCAGGCGGGGGAAAAGTCTGCCTACCCCCCTGGGAGAACTCCGGGGCAAGGAGTATGACCTGGAAGGCGAGAGTTTTTGCCGGGCCGAATATGAAGACCTGGCCGCCAAAGCCGCGGAGCTGGATCGCGGACTTCCGGCTTTGCGCGCCCGGACGCACGGTTAAGGTCCATGCGTCCACCGCTTCGTTCCACCCGCTTATTATGCCTGGGACTGATCTGTTGCCTGGCCGCGCTTTTGCCCGGCTGCGCCCGGCCTTTCATCCAGACCGGGGTCCAGATGGAGTTCAGCATGGGAGGGGCGCGCATCCGCGCTTTCGCTCCCCCTGGCTATCGCTCCGTCCCCGTGGACCGGAACTGGACGGATCGCCTGTTCACCCCGCCGGAAAATATCTTCGCCGTTCTCCTGCCCCAGGTGCAGACCTGGGATGTGGAGCGCGACGCGCACGGACGCGGAATCATCATCATCAGCGCCCGGCCGGAATTCATGGACGAAGAGGCGGATCCGGATTTTTTCCAGGCCATGTGCCGGGATTTCATCCGGGTTAACGGCATCTGGGGGCCGTCATCCCTGGAGTCCTTCCGCCGCCTGGGCGGCTATTACCAGGATCTGACAGGCTTCGCGCATAACCTGGGCGTTTTTCACGCCACCCCGCACAGCCTGAGCATGGCCAGGATTATTTACGAGGCGGACAAGCCCCCGGATCCGCTGAAGGCCGTGGACGGCCCCCAGGACACCAGGGCTTGGGCCGCAGACTATTTCACCGGAGGACGCCACCGGATCCTGACGCAGAACATCATCTTCCTGAACAGGCGCTGCTTCAACATTTACTTCATCGCTCCCCTGGCAGGGGAAGACGACATCTCCGCTCTCCTGGACGCCAACAGGAAGTACATGGACCTCCTGGCCGCCGCCGGCCTCCCCGGCACCCTGTTCCCGCCCGAAGACCCGGAATCCTGAGGAAATTTTTTCACCCCGCCCGCCGGCAGGCCAACCGCCAAGCCCATTGGCATTTTTTTTGCATAATTTCCAGCAGGACTAATATGGGCGGAACGTCGGCGGGATAATTTCCGCCGGGCGGGAGCCGCTCTAAAACACGGCAGGTTAAGCTTATGGCTCAATATACGGAAGAAAGTTCTCCAGGCGGAGATCTCGCCCCGGCCTTATGGCTGGCTCTGTTTATATCCCTGTGTTTCGCCCTGGCGCTCAGTTCTTTGAGCGCGGGCTGCGATGAAAAGAGCTTCGGGCCGCCTCCCCGGCAAAATGCCGAGGTGGTCCGTCAGACCCCTTCCCAGACCTCGGAAGATCCCACCCTGCTGGTGGGCGACGTGAGTATGCACATGCCGGTGCCCAGCGGCTTCAAACGCCTCCCGGCGGAACATCCGCTCATGCTGGATCTGCAGGCCAAACTGGGCAACGAAGAAACCCTGCTGTGCATCTTCGAGAGGACTGTGGAAGTTGACGGCCAGGAAAGACCTATGCAAGACCTCGTGCAGGTGAGCACTCTGCGCAAGTGGCTTAACGCCGGCATATCCACTGCGGATTTCTCGCGTCTCAAGCAGCCCTGGCAGGAAGAATCCATCGTTTTCAACCAGAATGCCCTGGTTTTCTTTGAGGAGGCCGCCCGGAACCGGCTGCGCGACCAGACGCATTTCAGCTATAACCTGGGAATGATTGATTCCGGTCCGCTGCACATCAGTTTCCTGAAGGTGATCAAACACACCACTCCGGATCAACAAGCCGTCTATATATGCAACACTAACACCCTGCTCTGGCGCCACGGCAAAATTCTGCGCCTCACCTACAACAGCCCGATCCGCGACTTCAAACAGATCCGCTCCGTGGTGGCGGAATCCGTAGGTTACCTGCAGAAACTCCAAAACCAGGCCGCGGAACCCGCCAGCAACCAGACTGCCATCACCCCGACAAGCCTGCCTGGATGAAGTTTACTTAGCCAACCAGAAACAAATTTTTAGGATTTTTTGTTACGATAGCGCAATTATATCAAACTCTCCAGAAATTTTCAAGCCCTAAAAAAATTTTTTGGGGCCTTTTATTGACCTATTCACTATGTGAAGATATGTTTCTATAAAGAAATAACAAGGGGGAGCGCATGATGCAGGAGCGGGCCTGGCAGGCGGTGCTTACGGCTTTGCGGGAGCGGGTCAGAAAAAATCCCCGGGGGGAGATCAGCGCCTTGGCCGAGGATCTGGGAACCACGCGCGGCACGGTTTCCCGCTGGCTTTCCGGAAACCTCAAAGGCCGGCGCATCCCTTATGATCGCATGCGGCGGCTAATGCTGGCCCTGGGTCTGGATCCCTCAGGTTATTTCGGCGAAGTGGCGGAGCAAAACGAACCGGAGGGGAGCGGGTATTACCTGGTCCCCTGGCTGGAGGCGCGGGCCTCCATGGGCGGCGGTTCCCTGGAAGTCAGCAAAAACATCCGCTCCCACCTTGGTTTCCGGCGCGACTGGCTGCTCTCCAAGGGCAATGTCAATAAAATGGTGGCCATCAGCGTGGAAGGGGACAGCATGTACCCGACCATCCCCGACGGCAGCGTGGTGCTGATCAATGAAGGCAGCGCCCTGCCCCCGGTTCACGACAAAATTTACCTGGTCTGCTACCGGGAAGAGCTTTTCCTGAAACGCCTGCTGGTGCGGGAAGGCCGGGTGACCTCCCTGGTCTCCGATCTGGACGGCTCACAAATCGTCATAAACCCTGACGAATATTTCAATATCATCGGCCGGGCCATCTGGTACGGCAAAGATCTCTAGACTCAAAACAACTCATAATTAACCTTATTAACCTTCGCGCCACCCTCACAGCCGGCGTCAGAAGCCCCTCAAAAAGTAATTTTGAGACGGTTTCTAGCTATGCCGCCGGATGTTCCCCAAGATATTGATTCTATAAAGAATCATTTTCTGGACAAAATAGTTTCTATATGAGATCATTCGCTCTGAAAAAGGAGCTGAACATGCGTGAATTATCAGAGCTGCATTCCTGCGCCACCTGTATGCACAGCGGCCCGCCGCCCCTGGACCGAGCCTCTTCCTTCGAAGGACATGGCCAACGGCCTGGGCTTCCGGGATTTCTCCGGGAAGAGGCCCTGCGTTGCGCCCTGATTCCGGATTTGCCCGGCGGATCTCCGGTCCTGGAAATGCTGGTGCGCCACGAGGGGCGCTGTGCCTCTTATGATTGCCATCCCAGGCGTTTCCGGAAACTGCACAGTTGCCTTCCGGAAGATGAAGAAGCAGGGATCGGAGGCCGCAAATGACCGTGGAGCACGGATCCCGCCGGCAATGCGCCCTGGTGCTGCGGCGCGCCCGCTCCCTGGCCTGGCAGGCCGCCAGGCACACCCCGCTCTTCCCGGTACGCGCCGCCATGTGCCGCGCCTGGATTCGCCAGGCCGGAGTATGGGCGGAAGGCCGGGCGGCATGTTCCGCCAGCCCTATCTTCCGGGAATTGGCCCAAAACTTGGCCCAACTGGAGCAATGCCTGGATGGCGGGCTGCCTCTTTTACGCGCTTCCTGTGTTCATATTTATAAACAATAGCCTAAATCAGGAGACTCCCATGACCAACAGCGAACTGAAACAAAATGAAGCCCAAAACGCCATGCTCCAGGCCGAGCTGGCCTCCATGGCCCGCGGCTACGCCAAGATCGCCCTGGAAGCCCTGGCCGATGAGATGCAAAACGGCAAGGGCGCGAGCCGGGTAAGCGCGGCCAACGCCATCCTGGATCGCGGTTTCGGCAAAAGCCGGCAGAACTTGGAACTGGGCGGCAATCTGGATCTGGACGCCACCCTGCCGGAAGAAATTCTCAACATCCTGGACGGCCTCTACATGCGTATGCATTGAGAAACCTTCCCGCGCCGGTTTCGCCGGAATACTCCACCAAAAAACCGGCGGATTCCGGCGGATCACTTCCGGGCAATAACCGCGCCGAAGATCAGCGGGTCCGGTCCGGGGTTTTCCAGGCCGTGCTTTTCACCCTTCAGACAGATGGCCGCATCGCCGCCCTTGACCTCATGGGGCTTCTTATCATTATCCAGGTAAAAACCCCGGCCGCTGATGATAACGTATATCTCCTCGTCCTCGACATGCTCGTGCCAGGGGATCACGAATCCCGCGGGGAGTTGGTTCACCATCAGCGCCGTAAACGGGCTTTCCCCGCTCAGGGGTTTGTCCCGCTCCACTCCCCAGCGTGAAAGCATGGGCTCCCGGTTTCCGGGCAATTCCCTTGGGACGGGATTAATCCGGTCAAATAAAAACACCCGTTTCTGACTCATTTTGCACTCCTGTCCCCGGTTTTTGATTCACGGGCGGAAAGACGCCGGCGGATAAAATGAGCCAGGCGCTCCCCACCCACGGCCTCCAAGGGAAATTCCGCCCTGGCCATCGCCTTGTGCCCGCCGGCCGATCCCAGGGCATCAAAGCGGCTCTGCGCCAAGCGCCCTACATCCATGGTCAGGCCGTCCCCCCGGAAAATCAGCACCACCACCCCCGCATAAACTCCAGCCACGATCAGCCAGCGGATCTCATAAACCCTGGTCAGCAGATCCGCTATCAGCACCAGGATATCCGGGCTGTCCACCTTATCCAGGACCACCAGGTGTCCGCTGCCGATCTTCCGGCGGTTGGCGATGGCCTTGGCCACATGCGGCAGCCAGCCAAGCAGGAGTTCGCTGTGGATGATCCTGGTCAGGAGATGGGCGTCGGCGAATTTATTCAAATACTGGTAGGCGCGCAGGTCCACCTCGCTGACATGCCTCTGGAAATTTCCCGTGTCCGTGCGGATGCCGAACTGCAAGGCCGTGGCCAGGCGGGCGCCTATGCGCAGTTTAAGGTTATACAGGTATTCCGTGAAAATAGTGCTGGTCGCCCCGTATTCCGGCTTGATCTCCATGAACAGGTCTTTTCCCGGAGCCGTGGCCGGCGGATGGTGATCCACGACCAAGGAAAACCGCAACCCCTCAAACTGCGGATTATGTGAAGGCTGGGAATCCACCAGGGCGAAACGACTGTACGCGCCTGTCAAATCCTCGCTATAACGGCGCATGTTCAGGCGGGTATAGCGGATCATGGCCAGGTTATCGGGACGGCGCACTTCATTGATCGCGGCAATATCCGCCGTCACCCCGCGGCCCTTGAAGATACGGCGCAAGGCCATCGCCGAAGCCATGGAATCGGGATCCGCGCTGATCAGGATCAGCCACTTCTGGTCCTTGCCCACTCCGCTAAACCAATGAACGGCCTGATCCGTCTTGCGGAAATAGCTCATGCTCTTTTACTAGCCCAAAGCCGGAAAAAAATAAACCGTTTCACGGGCGATAGCTCTCCATAGCGGATCGGCACCAGAGAACCGCCTCGCGCATACTTCGGCCAAGAGCCTTTTGCATGGCCTCGCCCAAAGCATAGGGGCTGGATAAATCCCCTTCCTCCCTGACCGTGAAAAGACTCCTGGCGATTCCCCCTCCCTGGCGCGAAAAGTCACGTAGGCTCAAATCCATGGAAATCACGGCTGCCGATGGAGGCTCTACCCCGCTCTGCTCAAAGTGCATACGCCGGATGCCCGCCCGCAGGCGGAAAGGGCTGCTCAGGTTGTCGCCGGCCCTGGCGGCTCCCGCGAAACAGCCGCCGCTGTTCAGGGCATTGACCAAGGCCCCGCGCACCAAAAGCGGAACCGGGGTATCCCACTTGTACCCTTCCAGGTAGCGCACCTCCCGGTTTTCCAGCAATAAGGCGATGCGATCGCTCTCCAGGCCGGAATAGCCTTCAGGCAGATCCACCAGTACCTGAAGCGGCAAGGCTGCCGCGCACAGGTTCTCGGCCTGGTCAAATTCATTGAGCGTAAGAATGCGCAAAGGCTCGGATCGGAATAAATCCGCGCAGCCCGCGGACAAAAACACCGCGCCGAGAAGAATCAAAAAACGCATGCCTGCCTCCCAATCACTTCATTTTGTATCCCGGCACGGCATCGCCGAAGAAGAAACGCTGCGGGTCGGCGTTAATGCGCTGCACCAAGGTGTTCAGGTTATGCATGAGCAGGTTGCCTTCGTTCAGGAGGCGCTGCACATCATCGGCCATCAGGGAGGAAAAACGGCGCAGCCCCGGCTCGGCCTGGTTCAGCGTCTCATTGAAGCGCTGGAAGGAATTCCTGAAGACATTTATGGCCGAAGGCAAATCCCCGCTGAGCAACGTATCCATCTTTTCCAGCACCACCTGAAACCGGGCGAGGCTGCCGCGCAGATCCCGGCTCTCCTGTTCCAGCCCGGAACTGATCTCGGCCAGGGAGGCGATGATCCGGCGCAAATTCTCCTCATTTTCCGCTGACAGCAGTTCCCCGCCACGGCGCAACAAGATCTGGGCGGAATCCAGTATTTCCGGGGTTTTTTGAAAGACGCTGCGCAGGGGGGACTCTTTGGATTTAATCCTGGGCAGGTCTTCCCCTTGGTCCGGCAGGAGGATAGGGCTGGACGGACTGCCGCCGCTCAGGTAGACCACCGAGAGACCGGTGATGCCCACCGCCTCCACGCTGGCTTCGCAATCGGCGTACACCGGCACCGTGGAGTCTATGGCAATGATCACCCGGACCAGGGAAGGATCCTGGGGATTAAGCTCAATACGCCGGACTTCCCCCACCCGGAGCCCGTGGAAACGCACCTCGTTGCCCACGGACAGGCCGGATACCCCGCCTTCAAACTCAATGCGATACAGAAGCAAATCAGCGGTGATATTCTTTTTCATGGCAAAGAGCAAAAAACCCAGGAACAACGCCAGGGCAAGTATCGCAGCCAGGCCCACCGCCACGTATCCGGCTTTGGTCTCCATCGTCAGCCCCTTGGCTTTGCCAGCGCCCGCCCGCGCGGGCCGCCAAAATAGGCCCGCAGCCACTCATTATCCATCTTGGCGAGTTCATCCAGGCCGCCCACGGCCAGGATGTTCCCATCCATCAGCACCGCCACCCGGTCACAAACCGTGACCAAGGTATCCAGGTCATGGGTGACCAAAAACACCGTAAGCCCCAAGGAGCGGCTCAGGGTCAGGATCAGGGAATCCAGAGCCTCTGCTCCCATGGGATCCAGCCCGGCCGTGGGTTCGTCCAGAAAAAGCAGGGCCGGGTCCAAGGCCAAGGCGCGGGCGATACCCGCCCGTTTACGCATGCCTCCGGACAAGGCGGCCGGATATTTATCGAAGCTGTCCGGGGACAGCCCGCTCATGGCTATTTTCATGGCCGCCAGCCGATCCAGATCCGCTGGCGGCAAATCCGCGAAACGCCGGAGGGGGGCCTGAATATTCTCTTTCACGGTCAACGAGGAAAAGAGCGCGCCGTCCTGAAAAAGCACCCCCCACTGCCGGCGGACCTTTTCCCATTCCCTGTGGGAGGCCCTGATCAAGTCGGTCCCCAGGACGCGCACCTCGCCCGCCTGCGGTTTATGTAAACCGACAATAGTGCGCAGAAGCACGGATTTGCCCGAGCCGGATCCTCCGATCAGCCCGAAAATCTCGCCCTGCCTAACCTCCAGGTCCAACCCGTCATGCACGGCCTGGTCGCCGAAACGGTTGACGATGCCGCGAAGGCTGATGACCACCGGAGTCTCCCTCATCATATCCCCAGGAACTGAAAAGTTAAAGCGAAAAGAGCGTTCAGGGCAATGACCAGAAAAATGCTCTCCACCACGGAACGAGTGGTCAAAAGGCCGATGGCGTCCGCCCCGCCCTTGGCCCGGAAACCCAGGAAACACCCCACGCAGCCGATGGCCATGGCGAAAAAGGGAGCCTTTACCAGCCCCACCAGGATATGTTTTACCTGGATATGCTTTTGCAGTTCCTGGATAAAAACCGCCGGAGTAATGTCCATGGACGCCCATACCGCGGCGAGGCCTCCGGCCAGGCTCATCAGGTCCGCGACCAGAACCAGGCAGGGAAGGCTCAGCGCCAGGGCCAGGATACGCGGCAAGGCCAGGGTGATCAGGGGATCCAGGCCCATGACGCGCATGGCGTCCACTTCCTGATTATAGAGCATGAAGCCCAGTTGGGCGGTAAAGGCGGATCCGGAACGCCCGGCCACCAGGATGGCCGTGGTCAGCACGGCCATCTCGCGCAG
>Ga0082212_10003262_pt1 | contig 23120 bp, 23 predicted proteins | sample TergutNt197P3_FD_71548 | JGI IMG/M metagenome (GOLD analysis project Ga0082212, IMG submission 71548) | Neocapritermes taracua P3 segment gut microbial communities from Petit-Saut dam, French Guiana - Nt197 P3 | ecosystem: Host-associated > Arthropoda: Insects > Digestive system > Gut ...
TTCACTCCGGGGTGAGCTTGGCATATGATTTATAATGTGTATCTTACTGAACAGGCCAGGGTGGACATGAGAATGCTATATGAGTACATCGCCGACACGCTAATGGAACCGCTCATAGCGGAGAAACAGTATACTCGTATCGAGAAGGCAGTATACTCTCTTGATGAAATGCCTGAGCGCTTTCGGAGATATGAAAAGGAACCTTGGAAAAGCCGTAATCTACGCGTCATGCCAATAGATAACTTCATCGCGTATTACACTGTGGATAATGAAAGCAGGATCGTGACAGTTATCCGAGTTATGTATGGCAGAAGAAACACTGAGAAAGAGTTGGATGATATGGAATAGTAAAGCAACATGATAACAGCAATACAGCTTCTAGGCTGATCAGAGGGACAATAACGCTAGGCTCCACAGTATCTCGTTTGTTAAGTTACGTCTTAACGAACGAGGTATTTGTGCTTGCAATTCAACCATATCTGTGTAATAATACTCTCGAAGCCAAATGGAGGGGGTTGTTTTTCCTGATAAAGAGAGAAACATACATCAGTCGCATCCGTCCGTTCATCGGTAACGAGCTTATTAAAGTACTGACCGGCATCCGGCGCAGCGGGAAATCGGTTATGCTGGAGCTGATTCAAGATGAGCTACTCACACAAGGAGTTTCCGACACCCAGTTTATCAGACTAAATTTCGAAGATATGAGCAATGCACGGTTATGCACCGCCGAGTCTCTGCATGAAGAGATCACAAAGGGGGTTTCAAATATTGAGGGAAAGGCATACCTTTTCTTCGACGAAATCCAGGAGGTTTTGGAGTGGGAAAAATGCGTCAACTCATTCCGCGTTGAGTTCGATTGCGACATCTATATTACCGGCTCAAACGCCAGGCTGCTATCAGGAGAACTTGCGACATACCTTGCCGGACGGTACGTTGAGTTTATTATCTACCCTTTCTCCTTCGGTGAGTTTTTGGAGTTATACACATCTGTCTTTCCGAGTACGCAGACACAGGAAGCGTTTGCTAAATATCTGACTCTCGGCGGTATGCCTTATCTCGGAAACCTTCGGTATAAAGATACGCCGGCGCAGATTTATCTGCAGGATTTGTTCAACTCGATCATACTCAAAGATATAGTAAAGCGCAATAAAGTTCGTGACGTCGATTTGCTGGAGCGCATCATCGCCTATATGTTCGGTAACGTCGGAACGACTTTTTCGGCGGCGTCAATCTCAAAGTACTTCAAAAGCGAGAGCCGCGCTGCTGCGCCGGAAACTACGATGAACTACATCAGCTATTGCATGGACGCGTTTTTGGTCCATCAGGTCCGCAGACAGGATTTACAGGGAAAAAAGCTGCTGGCGATCAATGAAAAGTACTATGTCGCCGACCACGGCATACGCGAAGCCGTATATGGCGGTAACATGAAGGACGTAAACCTTATACTTGAGAATATCGTTTACATGGAGCTGCTTCGGAGGGGATACAGAATCTCAGTAGGCAAGGCAGGAGCAAAAGAGATAGACTTCGTGTGCGAAAAAAGAAGCGAAATGCTCTATGTCCAGGTTTCCTACCTTCTCGCATCGGAAGAAACGATCCGGCGCGAGTTCAGCGCATTCGGGTCAATAAGGGATAATTTCCCGAAGTACGTCGTATCGCTGGACGAGTTTGACATGAGCCGCGATGGGATCAAGCATAAAAACGTCCGGGATTTCCTGCTCGCACCTGATTGGAACTGACTGCTATACTCGCGGGTATAGTCAGGGGGTCTGTTATTCCCTAATATCTCTATACTGTGTAAGGGATCGGGTCTGTCAGCAGGCTCTTGAGTTCATCGTCTGCTGCGCCGATGAAGTATCCGTACGCGCCGATCATTATGTTCGTGTCAATGTCTCCACGGTCCGTCGTAGACGTCCCGAACGCGCGCCCGACGACGTACCCGCCGCCCTTGTAGTTTTGCAAGAAGCACAGAGTGTTGCTGCGGAACCCAACCGCGGGGCCAAGCAGCTTCTCGCAGTTTCTTTCGGTGAGGCTCACAAGGTACATCCCGTCTTTGATCTTGATATAATCCGTGGGTTCGTCCGACGACGGGAGATTATACGCCATGTTGTTGAAAGCGTATGCCTCCCGCGCTTCCTCGATCGTTGCAGCGCGGCTGCGCGCGAAAGTGATCCGGTAGAAGTTCGCGTCATGATATATGTGAGTCGTGGACATTTCGCTTCCATATGCCCACTCGACGACATTACCGACCATGTCCGAGGTGCGCGTGTGCCGCGGGAACGGCTTGTACTCAACGTTATCCTGCCTGATCGCGCCGAACTCGATGTCCGTCGTCATAAGGTAAGGCCATCTCTTGTTTTTCCCGATGCTGGATATTATCCGGGTCACAAGCATGTTCTCCTTATCTATGACAAACGTATGATTCACGCGCGGGCGCAGCCCGTTGAGCTCATAGCTTACAAGATATGTTTGATCGTCCGCCTTGAGGCACCTGTACTTCTCCGGCTTTGTCGGCTGTGCGTCCAATGACCACTCAACGTCTTCCCCGTTCTTGAAGTCCAGAATGAAATCGTCGCCGTCATCCATTTCAAGTACGTATCTCTCGCCCGCAAGCTCACTTGACAGCGGAGGCGTAAACTGGACAATCGCGTGCTGCCCGAATTTGTTGAATTGATACAGATCCATAATTATCCCCAACCTTCCGTTAAAGTCCGGCGGTACTGCCGTAACCGCCGATGATCAAATGAGTAACCTCGCCGTTACTCACACCGAAAACGCCGCCCGCGCAAAGCATATTGTTGAAGTTCGTAACGAGCGCGACCGAAAATGTCCGCTCGTTTGTCGTCACGGCTGCGCTCTGCAGGTAAATACCTTCCGAGAGCCTTACGGCTGTAAATCCGGACACAGCGGTATCGGGGGCCGCGTCGCCCGCCAGCGGATACGACACGGATGCCGCGTTTGTCTCGTAGCGCGCCGCGGCTATGTACTCCGCCTCAGCGCCGAACGTCCATACAAAAGCGTTGCCTGCAAAATCATCCGTGGCTATGGACTGACGCCCACCATCGGCGCTGTTATGCGCCGCGCCAAAGCTCAGCGACTGCTTCGCCGAGGCGTCCGTTTCAACTCGAGTGACAAGCCCTGTTGCTGTGTCAACAGCTAACGATGTGCAGCGGTCGCCGTCCGCGTAAGCGACGAAGTAGCTGCTTGCTCCTGTTTTCGCGCACTTGTAGTGATGCGCTTTGCCTGTCCCGTCGGAGAGCGTCAGCTCCTTGCCTGATGCAAAGTCAAGCCTCACTTCTTCTCCGTTATCGAATGTGACGCTAAGGTTTTCCCCTGCAAGTTCGAAACACGCCGGTATGCTGTACCCGCCGAACCCTGCCGCTTCATTTTTTCGCAATGTTTTCAGATCCATGTAGAATCGACTCCTCTCTGATTTTTATTAGCGCTCTTTTTCTCCGTTACCTGATGAAATTCATGAACGGTCTTTTCTCGAATGCTGGCGGAGAGATATCATCCTTTGTAGCTTCCTTCATCAATCCTACCTAATAATACCATACCCGACGTGAAAGCAAAAGCAACTTATTTATATCCGGTTCAAAGAATAGTTTGATTATTCGTACCGAATATGATATGATGTAAACAAATAGATGAGAGGGTGGTGGGTACTGTGGAAATACGAACGGCAAAAGTCAACTTCAGCGCCGCCGGGGGGACCGCGGGTAAGGGGGCAAAAACGTGCAAAGTCACCCTACCGGGCAAATGGATCGCCGAAATGAGTATCGAGGATGGGCGTCGGGAACTGCTGCTCGCTTTCGACGGTAACCAAATAAACCTCTCCCGCCGCCTGTCCTGCGACGAGTTCAAAACTCAAAAGCTTGCGCTGGGGCATGACGTACGCCTTTTCAGGTACCTCGACGGCGAGACTCTGTGTACATCGATATATGCCGACTTCACCGATGAAACGCTGATCGCGGAGAACCATACGAACGACCCCGTTGTGACGGCTTTCGGGAACAACTCACTTCCAACATGGGAAGATTTCATGTTTTTTCTGGAAGAAAGATGCATTCCGCGCTGGCGCGCCGGACTGCGGGAGTATCTCGAAGTTCTTGAGCTGGACGGGTACGACCCGTTACAAATAACCATGAAGACAGGAGGCCGGATGGCGGAGGATGATCAATTGGTCGAAATGGTAACGCTGTTATGACTGTACGGCTTGTTTCAAATGAAAAGATTGCCGAGACTTCGTCCAAAGGCAATCAGGAAAAGTGGTATGACAGCGAGTCGGATAGTTGGTATAAAATCGATCAGTTCGGGTACGAAGCTCTGGCCGAAACGCTGATTTCGATACTGCTTGAGAGAAGCAATATTGAGACAGACACTCCGTTTACATTCGTGCGCTACAGTATGGAATGGCTGAATGTTCACGGTGTTGAGCGTACCGGGTGTGTGAGCCGAAACTTTCTGCGTCAGGGCGAGTCGCTGATCACAATCAACCGGCTGCTGTCAAACCACATTGGTCAGCCTTTAAGAGGTAAACTGTCGCATTTGACAAGCGATACGAAACGCATAGATTACATGGCGAAAGCCGCAGCCGAGTATACCGGGCTATCTGAGTTCCCCCGCTATCTGACATTGCTGTTTGAAGTCGATTCTCTTTTTTGCAATGACGACCGGCATCTGAACAACATAGCTGTTATAAAGCGCAGCGATGGGTACGACTATTGTCCGATATTCGATAACGGCGCGGGGCTGCTGTCAAATACTCAGGTGTCTCAAATGGATATTGCGCCAAAAGCGCTCATCGCAGCTCTTCGCGCAAGGCCGTTCAATACGACGTTTACGCGGCAGATGAACTCGGCGCGCGGTTTATTCGGGAAGCAACTCGCGATGCCGAAGCTTGACGGCGCAAGTATTATAGCCGTACTGCGGCCGTTGCTGCTTTACTATCCCGAGCGCGACCGCGGCTACATTACTGACCGTGTAATCGACTGCATATCACTCCGGCAGAAGGCGCTTTGAGCAGGATTATATGCGAGCAAAATGATTCAGCCGTAAGTGCCTGAAAAGCTGACCTGCTCGCTATGAAAAGTCAAATTCTCTGCGTAGTTCCTCACGGCTGAAACGCGCAGTATACATACTACATTATCGCCTTAATGAAACGCTCGCATTCTTGTGTCTTTCTCGCCCTACAGTTGAATATTTCCCGCGTAGCGCGATATGGATTATCGGTGTAAATGCAAGTATACTACTTGCAGGCGAGTATACTACCTGCAGGAAAGTGTAATGCTTACAAGCACGACCATATCACAATGCAAACATTAGTGTGGCTTAGGGGCACAAAAATCACCCCGCATACACTATTACACGAGGAGGCATATGATGCTGTATATTGCGGAGAATTTGAAAAACCTGCGCAAAGAAAAGAGTCAAACGCAGGAGGAAGTCGCGGAAATACTTGGGGTGTCAGCGCAAAGCGTGAGCAAGTGGGAGCGCGGCGACACCATGCCGGATATCACGCTTTTACCGTCGCTTGCGAATCTTTATCAAACAAGCGTGGACGCGCTGCTCGGGATGGACAGGATCAACGACCGGCAGACGAAAAACGCCATCTTCATAGCAGGGCACGGCCACTTGCGAAGCGGCGATACAAACGCCGCCATCAAGGTATACACCGAAGCGTTGAAAACGTACCCGAACGATGAAGACATCATGTCGGACCTGGCTATGTCGCTCGCACTCGACAGCAAAGGCCCGGATGTTAGCGCGTCTGACGCAACGCTTGATGCAAACTCGTCCGATGCGGGAGTTCCTGACACGAACGTCCATAACGGCAGCGCTCCTGACGCGAGTGCGCCTGACTCGAGTGCGCGCGATACGGGCGTGCGCGATGCAGGCAATGACAGACTATCGCAGGCTGTCGCTTTATGCGAGCGCGTACTATCGGGATATCAGGGCGAGAAGGTTCATCATACCACCCGCGCCGCGTTATGCTTCATCTATATGAAAGCCGGGGAGCGGGATAAGGCGATTGTGACGGCGAAAAAGCTGCCGCATACGAGGGAAAGCCGAGAAGTGATACTCGCGCAGCTTGAGAAGGAACCCTCGATCGACGACATCGATACATTCCTGAAGTTCATCGCTATCGGCGAGATCGATGAGCAAGACGTCATCGAGATCAGTTTCGGTGAAAATATCGTGCCGATCTTTACACAGGCTGAAGACAATGTGCTCACCAGAATAAAAGCCCTTCGCGACGAAATCGAGGCTCCGGCGACGAACGCAGGATATCGGAAGCTACCGCCGATCAGGATCAAGGACAACATCGATTTAGCTCCCGACAGGCTGCGGCTGCGCCACTACGCCGACTACCTGCTGGATAAAGTGTATGCAAACCCTGCCGAGGCTGGAGACGATATACTTGAAACCCTGAGAAAAATGGCAGAGGTAAACACAGTGGAGAACGCGAAGACTGCCGAATAATTACTGCGCAGCACCACTTCCTTACACGCCGTCATTGTACTCTCAACGGCGTCCTATATATCATGCCGGTCGTCGTACCGTCTTCTTCTCGCCTGATTACTACCATGTATCCTCGTTTATCTCCATCGCCTAGTGAATCGCCAAATGCGACGATCATCAAACCGTTTTCGTCAAACGTAAATTCGTCATGCTCATACGAAAAGCCATACTCACTAATGACCAAAACCCCCGGAGACTTATCACCAGGTTCGATTGGCCGGTCAACGTCAACATCGTATCGATAGACATAGGTCACTCTCTTGACACTATCCGGTATCAGCTCACACTCTTCCAGAGGTATACTGCGGTAGTACTCGAACTGCTCAGTACGCTTATGACTCGCAATGCGATATTGGGCTTCTCGTTCTTTGATACTCGCGGGTGAATACTCAAGCATTACAGCCATTTCAGCGGTCGCCCTGTCATCGAAAACGGCTTCGGCCCGAATCGTGATTTCCCTATCGCGGTCGTCTGCCCCGTAAAGGTCTGATGTACACCATACAAGTATCAGATCGTCAACATTTGTGTCCCTTCCAAGAACCACAACGTTCCCGGTAACCTCGATATTATCAAAGTGTAACCCTATCAGCTGCACGTCGTCCATGCCGTCAATAGCACCGGAAGAGTATGACTTGGTCATATCGCTTTTTTTTATTAAACCGAAAAAGCCTTCGTCGACTGAAAACTTCACAATGTCAATATTACTCCCGATGTACATCAGCCCGATACCTGAAATATAGATATCTTTAACAGAGTCATACTTATCCATAGTTAAGGGGAAATCGCGCCCTACCAACCTCCTGTCCAGAACATCAAACTCGCGTAGGCTGATAGAGCCATCTATCACTTGCTCTATGGAGTATCCGAGCAACATAAATGAGTTAGCGCTCTGCATAGCGGGAAGCGTATCTGCTTTCGAGGGTGAGGTGTTGGCGCTTGAATAGGTGTCGTGGTTTTCTCCCGGCGTAACTTGCTGCGTCAAAGAAACATCACCTGGCGCCATATTAATTTGACTATCGGACGGGCTCCTTGGGCCTCCACTCGTTATCAGATATACGGCGCTAATTATTGCAATGCATATTATCACGGACGTTGCAACCAACAATACAAGCCTGAAAGCCGGTCTGGAAACAGTTACCCCCATATACTTCTTCTCTGCATCTCTACTTAGTCCTGAGAATCCCTTTTGCCGCTTCTGTGCGATTATATCGAGCATATGAAGCTTTATCACGTCGCCCGGGTCCAACTTGCTCCAGGCGGAAATGATTCTATCACTCTTCATTTTCAAGGACCTCTTTCAACAGTTTTCTTGCGATATGTAGATGGTAGAGAATTGTGGACTGCGGCTTTTTCAGTATTTTAGCTATCTCCGGTGACGAATACCCTTCGTAATAGTGCAGATATATGACCGCTTTATAACGTTCCGGTAATCCCATGATGACTCTCAGCGTCGCGTCATCATTGAACTGGTCGGCGCTTTCAAGATCGTAATAGTCATCGATACTCACGCGGTTGCGCCACCAATGTTTTAGGTTGTCCTTGCAAAGATTGATAGCTACTCTCAGTAACCATGCTTTTTCATGCTCCGGGCTTTCAAAGCCGACGCTCCGTTGAATAAGCTTTAGAAAAACGTCGGATACAATGTCCTCTGTATCCGCAGCGTTTTTCATGTATGAGTAACAGACTCGATACAGCATATTCACATGACGACTATACGCATCTTCAATATCTTGCGCTGATGTCACGACGGTTGCCTCTAGCGCTTCAGAATGCAACGCTTGAGTATTCGTATTCGCAAGCAGCGCTGATGCGCTTGCACATGACTCTGTTATAGCGGCGCGCGGCTGCGCTGCATCGTGTATATACTCAGTCTTCGATTTGCCGTCGTCCATCCCACAATACCTCTCTACCAGTAATACGAATGAAAACAGCAGATTATTGGCGAGTTCGAAAGTATTTAATTATCTGGCGTCTGACAACGAGTGATCCACTACTTACTCAGAAACCCCTAGAGCCCGTAGTAACTTGCTTTTTCGATGAACTGAGCGAGTTCGCGCGGGCTCTTTTTCATGCCCCCGAGTATACGATTAGTCCAGGCAAATCGAGCGGCAGACGGTATAAAACCCGCCTGCCGTTTCTCATTTTGATGATTATTTATCACGGTAATGTGAGCCGCATTGAATAACTTCTATTTTGCGATCATCGTAAATGCGGAAAACAATCCTGTTTTTCTTGTCAATCTCGACACTCCAATAACCGCTCAAGTCGCCTTTCAGCGGCTCAGGCTTGCCGATACAGTTGTAGCCGTTGCGTTCAATATCTTCAAGCAACTTATTGATTCGCCTGAGTGTTTTTCTATCTTCCGATTGCCAGTGAAGGTAGTCAGCCCATGCGTCATCATACCATAGCTTACTCATCTGCCACCTCAATAAGATCGTGTTCGGTCAGTTTCGCCTTACCTGATCTTACTTCGGTAACCGCTTTCCTCAATCTAGCCATGTTTGCGTCAGAATAGAAAGGGTCAGGATCGGCGGCTACTTCAAATGGTATTCGTCTTTCCTTGCTGACTTTATTTGCAAATATGATGAATGCGGTGGTCATACTCATCCCCATGTCTTTGCAAGCCTGCTCCATCCCTTTTTTTAGTTCTTCATCCATACGAAAATTAACCATTGCTTGAGACATATCAATCGCTCCCTTCAAAGATAGTATAACAGCATGTAAAGCAAATGTCAACGATATGCTTTACGCATCTATTGACACAAATCGATCTACCTATAGCTTCGTTGTCCAAAAGCATTATTACTTTCTTCCGAGTTGACCCCAAACTTAGGGCGATTACCTAGTGCTACGACCGAAGACCGGCAATCGCTTACCAAGATTGAAAACGAAACCGCTTGCTTATACGACGTCTGACCCTATACGACGTCTGACCTTATCCGGCGTCTGAATTTGTCCTGCGTCTGACAACGAGTGATCCACTACTTCCTCAGAAAGCCCTGGAGCCCGTAATAGCTCGCTTTTTCGATGAACTGAGCGAGTTCACTTGGGCTCTTTTTCATGCCCCCGAGTATCCAGTTCTGGATCAGCGATACGCTTCCGTTGACGGAGTAGGTATAGAGCATTTCGGCTTCTTCGCCCTCGCTTTGTATACCGGCCGCCAGCCAGTCGGATATTGTCCTGTCATGCGCGAGATCGATTATATGCCGCAAAAAGTCCTTGTCTCCGTACTCCGAAAACAAAACCGCGCAAAGGTCGCGATGATCATAGATTGCCTGACATATTTCCGTCAGAAGCGCGGAAATGCTTTCGTTGATCAGGGATCGCTCGATCGAGCTGCGCACCTGCTCATACATCTCGTCTTCAATGCTTTTCAGGAGCGCCTCCGGGCTGTCGTAGTGGGTATAGAACGTGTTTCGGTTCATGTTCGCGTGGCGGCATAGTTCCGTCGGCGTTATTTTCGCTATCGGCTTCTCCTTCATCAGCGCAAGCAGCGACTCCCTAAGGAACATTTTCGTATATTGGACCCTTCGGTCTATTTTCTCTGGATTTCTCATCAGCGTTTACAGGCTTCCCGGCTCTGTGTACGGCGCTTCGGAAGCCGCCTCCTTATGGGTTGTAACAACTTGTCAGGCATCATTCAATCCTGTCCGCATAGCGCCGCCGGCGGCTCATTGTAAAGCGCCGTCCCGGCGCTATGGACGCCATGTAATGCATTTCCGTGGCTGCTTCTTACGGAACAGTCATTTATCGAACGCTTCTCTCCGGTTCTGTCAGATACTGTGCATTACTTAACGAACATGCTGTTGATTAAATTACATATTGTCAGTATAGTATAAGTAGGTACGGAAGTCAACATGATTCAGGCGGCGTGCGAAATCAGGAAGAATGCTTTACACGATTTTTCATCTTTCCGACCTGATAGTACGGAATGTCGCTGCCGGAGACATCGGAACAGTTTCCGGGAAAGGAGCAGTTATATGAATAACGCCGTATACATTGTGACCGGCGCTGCCGGCCACCTCGGAAGCTTCATCGTCAAGCTGCTGCTGGAACAGGGCAAGCAGGTGCGCGCTCTGGTGCTGCCCGGCGAAATCTGTCCCGGCTTTATAGATGAAAACAGGAACCTGCTGACTGTGTACACGGGCAACGTGTGCCAGCCCGATTCCCTAGCGCCTATGTTTGAGGGCGGTACACAGGAGGGATTTATCGTTATCCACTGCGCCGCTATCATCACACTGGCAAAAAAAGAAAACCGGAGGGTTTTCGACGTAAATGTCGGCGGTACGGCTAACATTGTAGAAGCATGCGGGAAGTATAAAGCAAGAAGGCTTGTCTACGTCAGTTCAGTACACGCGATACCGCCTCTGCCGCGCGGCCAGGTAGTGCGGGAGGTAGAATCATTCGACCCGGGAGCGGTTCCTGGCTATTATGATAAAACAAAAGCGATTGCTACGCAGCTTGTGCTGGACGCAGCGCGGAACGGGCTGGACGCGGTTGTCGTCCACCCCTCCGGTATTATCGGCCCGTACGGCCTGCCGACGGGGAATATGGCGCAGCTCATCATGCGCTATGTGCGCGGCAAGCTTTGGGCCGCGACCCGCGGCGGCTTCGATTTTGTGGATGTGCGGGACGTAGCCCGCGGCGTTATCGCCGCGGCGGTTGAAGGTGTGAGCGGAGAGTGCTACATACTTTCCAACCGTTATGTCGCTCTCACAGAGATGTTCGACACACTGTCCGAAGCGAGCGCTCGTAAAAAGCTCAGGTTGTATTTGCCATCGTGGATAGTGAAAGCATTTGCCCCTTTTGCCGAGGCTTATTACCAACTCGCGCGCAGGACGCCTCTGTTCACAAGGTATTCATTGGAGACGCTGTCCGGAAACGCAACGTACTCCCATGAAAAAGCGAGCATGGCGCTGGGCTACTCGACGCGGTCGCTGAAAGAAACGCTCACCGACACGGTCAGGTGGATCAAAGAAGGCCGCTGATCGCATTTACTTTGACAATATTAAGACTATACCTCTATCTCGAGCTCTATTTCGTCGCGGAGCGGTATGCCGTATTCACTTAATGCTCACCCCACCGCATACCGTGATGATGCAGTACGGCGCGGATTAATTCAACCGACTTCGCGTCCATTCCGGGGAGCGAGGATACTTCACGCTCGCTTATCGACGTCATCATTTCAAGAGATACGCAGCCTGTATCTTCCAAAGCGCTTCGCGGTTCCGGCGCCAACTGATCAAGCAGCACGCTTATGGGGGTAGGGTAAAACGGCGCCTTTGGCTTGAACTGCTTGTCAAACTCGAGAGCATCCGCCTCAGTTAGCTGTTCATAGACCGGGTCGATATAATACCGCCCACTGACGCCGTCCAACGCCCCGTCGTAGAGCGGATACGCCATAAACGGGTCGCGAACGTCCCCAACCGTTGGCACGATGCCGAACTCGGCGGCGCGGCGGAACCCGACGCGCGGATAGTAGTCGGGGTGCCCGAATATAAGTACGGCGCGATACCCCAGGCGTTTAGCCTCAGCGAAGCTGTGCATCATCAGCGCTTTGCCGATACCCATGCTTTGGAACTCAGGCAGGACTGAGAGCGGTCCGAAAGTCAGAGTTTCGTACTCCTGGCCTGCATCGTTTACAATCTTGCTTCTTGTGTAGATTATATGCCCTACGATCTTTCCGCCGCCGGGGGCTGCGCCGTTGGCGGGGACTGCTGCGTCACCGGGGAGCACAAGGGGACGGTTCTCTTGTGCTGTTGTTTTGCTTGCGTTGCTCTTACTCTTTTCAGCACAAGAGAACCGTCCCCTTGTGCTCTCCCTTGTGCTCTCGCCTCCATTGAGTTCGGCGACAAAATCCAACTCCGGAACAAACGACGGCGCAGAGCGCAGCAGGTGGGTCAGCAGATGCTCGTCACAAATTACTCTCCCCGGTTCCCAGAATGACCAGAACGCTTCGCGCGTGAGTTCCTCAACAGCAAAGTAATCCGCGGGCGTTTCCAGTCGAATTTTAATATCTATCATTTTAACCGGTTCCTCCTTATAACAGGGAGTTGCAATGTGTGTTATACTTGTTCACAGAACAACTATAAATATAACACTGTCATATATTGACATTCAAGCCCCGCGCTCAATATGATTTGGAGGATACATATATGCCAAGGCCTAAGAGTAAAGCCGAACTGACTGAAGCTGCCGTTGCGCAATTTGACAAGATGTGGCAGCTCATCGACTCGATGCCGGACGATGAGCGGAATGCGGCTTTCAACTTCGGCGACGACGCCAAGCTGAAAGAGGCGCACTGGAAACGCGACAAGAATCTGCGCGACGTTCTTATACATTTATTCGAGTGGCATCAACTGTTGCTCGATTGGATAGCGGTCAATCAAAGCGGCGAAGCAAAGCCGTTTTTACCGGAGCCCTACACATGGAAAACGTACGGCGACATGAACGTCAAGCTCTGGGAGAAGCACCAGTCAACCCCATATGACGACGCGAAGACATGGCTGATCGGCAGTCATAGCAAAGTGCTGGATGTGATCGAGTCATTCAGCAACGACGAGTTGTTCACGAGCAAGCATTTTTCGTGGACGGGTACGACGACGCTCGGCAGCTACTGCATATCAGTAACGGCGAGCCATTACGAATGGGCGATGAAGAAGATCAAAACGCACATGAAGACGTACAAATAGCGTAACAATGAAGGATGAACGCCAATGACCGCCTCACAGGTAACACAGGGGAACACGAGGGGACGGTTCTGTTGTGTTCTTCACTCTGCTCCTCAGCAGGACGCCATTCATAACACAACAGAACCGTCCCCTTGTGTTACCCTTGTGTTAACGTTTAATTACTGTTATACACTTTACCGGTGATTCTTGTATCGGGGAGTATCATACGGCTAATTATAGCAGCTGCTTCAGCTCTGATGATTGTGTTTGCAGGATAAAATGTGCCATCGGTGTCGTTGCCGGTCAATATTCCCGCTATGTACAGCGAGAGGATCGCATCACGGTACGGTGTTCCGTTTACGACGTCAGGCAGGGAGTAGACTGTGTTATTATTTCCGAACTCAGTCTGCGGAAGCGATCTTGAGAATATGAAAGCGATCTCAGCTCGTGTCGCGGAAAGAGTATAATCGTCGAAATCTTTTGACTCTATTATCCCGCTGGCGACGGAGTAATCTACATACACCTGGTACCATGGATAACCTTGAGTGAAGTGCGCCTCGCCGGTGTAATATATGCTGTGTATACGTGCTGCAATGGCAAGGGTCTCTGCCCGGGTAACATTACCAGTGGGATTGAAAATCGTTACACTGTTTCCGAGCACAATGTCTACGGCTATTGTTTTACCGCCAGTCACATTTCCCCCAACTGTGACAGTCGTGCCCTGTTCAGTGGCATTTACTCCATACAGACCGCCTCTCGCGTTGCCGAAAACATTTACTTCCGAGCCGCCAATGGCTGTAATGCCGAAGTATCCGCCTTCCGCATCACCGTACACATCGACTCGCGCACCATTTCCGGCATGCACGCCTCTGCCGACGTTGCCGTTACTGATTGAGTTGCCGCTTACTGCGACATATGAGCCGGCATCGTATGCGCGCACGCCGCAGCAATAATAATTACTGCCGGTAGAAGTCGTGTTACTCACCGCAGCCTTACCGCCGTTATATGCATTCACTCCGTGACTCGAGCTTTGGACGTTAAACTTTGCGTATTCTGATTCTCCGATAAGATCCAACTCTCCGTTGTTGCATACTGTGAGCGCCGCGTCTGCGGTGCTGTTCACGGTAAGCATATGGCCATTGAGATCGATTGCAACGCTAATTCCATCTATGATCATCGCTTTGCTGTAAGTGACGTCGCTGAGCAGCCTTATCGATTCACCATTCTGCACTACTGCCAACGCCGCGCCAAAATCATACTGGGTTGCGCCGATTTCACATTCAGCATTGGCTGCGCTGACAATTATGGGTATACTCATGAAAAGCCCGGTAATCAGAGCAATCGCGAGTAATACAGATAATGATCTTCTTCCTGTGTCACGCACTGTTTTCCGCCCCCTTTTCTTTATTCGACGTTCCATTCGAAGATGTTTGAGAAACGCCCGCCCTCTTTGTATAAATCGTGCCACTCCGGTATACGCGCGACGCGGACGAACCGCGCGCCAAGTTTCTCGCACACTCTCTTTGAAGCCTCATTCGTCTGGTTGTTCGTTATTAGCAGCTTAGTCATACCGTGCGCTTTAGCGACCGGGAGCAGTAACCTGCAGGCGCGCGCGGCGTAACCGTTGCCGCGGTATTTTTCATCGGTACCGTAACCTATCTGGCCTCCATAGTACAAACTGTCCGTATAACCGAGCCGCAGGCTGATATATCCTACTCTCTCGCTCCCCTTGCAGACAATAAGGTTATACGCAGGTACCCATTTCTTTTCGGGGTTGGCTTCCCCCTTCGATGAACACACAAGGTGAATGACGCCGTCCGACAGTTCGGGCAAGTCGATGAACCCGCTGAACTCTACGGGCAGCGAGTTATAGTACACGATTTCGTTCTTGATATCCCACTCTTCTCTGAGTATTGCATACGAAAGCTCGTCACCGTACTTTTTCTCTGACAGCTTATGAGCCGGGCGGCCTTCTATGAACAGGCCTTCACGGCGCATGCCTATTTTCTCCATAAGCTTGTATGAGCCGGTGTTTTCGGCGTCGCAATGCGCGAGGATACGGTGCAGGCCCAGTTCCCCGAACCCAAACCTCAGCATGGCTTCGCCCATTTCCGTGCCGTAGCCCTGTTTCCAGTAGTCGCGGTGCAGTATCCAGCCAATTTCAGGTTCACCGCCGGACAGTGCTAGGTTGCAGGCGCCGATCAGTTTGCCGCTGCTTCGCAGCACAGCGGCATACTGATAATTCTTACACGGTTCCTCATCTGCCTGGGAGATCGCCATTTCGATGAACTCACGCGTTTGCTCTGCGCTGTTAGGCCCCCACAGCATATAGACGATATTTTCAACGCAGCTCGCATAACTTTGCACCGCGTCGAAATCTTCTATGGTGAATTTGCGCAGTATAAGGCGCTCGGTTTCAATTGTTCTCATCAATGACACCCGCTCCCGGAATGATTTTCGTATTCTGCTACTTCGAGTATAATAATCGGGCTATCCATACTTGCCACGCGCTCACTTTCTGAGCTTCAGCTCCTGCCCTTCCGCTTCCGCATAGCTGTTCAGCGCGCGCCGCAACGACTGGCTGTCCTCAGCGAGTGCGAGCGACTGTCTCAAGCTCTCAGCCGATAGCAGCGCCGCTGCAATGCAGTACAGGTTCTTGCTCCGGCCGTCATTGTACTGTGCAAGCGCCGTCTCCAGAAATGATATTCGTTCTCTCTGCAACCTGAGGAACTCTTGTATGCCGGTTTCCTCGATCGACCGCTGATTTGTCATAACCTTTCTGTGCAGCACAAAAGAATCGTGCTCGCCGGTTTCCTTATCGAAACGCGGGCATGGAAAGTCGGCGCATTCTGCGCATACGCGGAGCCCGCGCTGTTTCGCGCAGCATGTTATATATCCGCACGGCGGGTGCTTTTCCTCGAAGCCCTCGCCGCCGCACCCCGGGCAGCGCGATGAACCGTCGGCGTAGTACCGCGGGCAAAGCCCGCAGTCTATACCGCAGCATCCGATGGTCGGGTACTCTCGCAGAGCCGTATTATCACCCCTTGTGTCCCTCTTTTGGTGTCTATTCAGATACCCCGTTCAGGCGCTGCAATGGCATTCCTTTAGCACAACCAAGGACGGTGGAGCGATCGCGAGTTGACGCATGGATGCGTCACTGAGCAAAGCTGAGCAAGCTCAGCTTGAAAGGAATGCAATGTAGCGCCTGAAGGTAGTGGGTATCTGAATAGACACCTCTTTTGCAAGCGCGAGGTTTCGCAAAGCGCAAAACCGCCTATACGTTTGCGCTAAACAGGTCGTCCATCGTCAGACTGAACGGCGCATGCGCGCTATACTCATTGCGTGATAGTCCATATGTCGTAACCAATGTTGTATGCGCAGCCTTACGAGTCCCGGTTTCTAAAAGGAAAGCTGTTCGTTTTTCACGCAGCTTTTTACTGTACTGTTTATCGATCACGTATGTGTCAGACGAGTACTTCATCTCGCACAGGTTTATTATGCTATCGCCGCGATCGAGGACAAGGTCTATTTGAACGCCCGGATCGGCCTTTTTGCTTCGCCATGACGACGCTTCTGTCAGCACGCCTGATATGCCGAGCGCCTGTTTGATTTGTGGTAAATGAAGCAAGCAAACAAGTTCAAACGCGTATCCGCTCCACGCGGAATGTGCAGGCGTTGTGCTGTAATGAAGCCAGAAGTCTTCCGCGAACCGTTGTTGCTTCTCAGCAAACGCCAGGTGAAAAAGCGAGAAAGGATCTGTTAACTGGAATAATCTGTCTCGCTTCTGCTTGCCGAAGGCCAAGTACTTTTGCACGAAACCGCAGCACACAAGATCTGCTAGTATCTTTGTAAGCGTGCCTCCGCCCTTAAGCTTTGTGATTTCTGATATCTCCTCGCGCATAAGGCCCTGCTTCTTATGCGCCAGCGCCTCGATGACGCTAATATAGTTGTCGGCGTTTGTAAACAGAGAGCGGAACAGATTCTCATACTCATTTTTTAAAGGCGCATCCTGTGAAAAGTACACTCTGTCGATGTTCTGCGCAAGGCTTCGGTCAGCTTCAAAAAAATCAAGGTAGTATGGGATTCCGCCAAAAACCATATATGCTTCAAGTATCTGATACCGAGACATCGCGATTCCGTTTGCCTTTAAATAGGTTTCGCATTCTTTTAGCGTAAACGGTGACAAGCTGATCTGGTCAGTCAGCCTGTTGTGCAAGCCGCCGGTGTTGTTAACTATTTTATCCATAATCCACGAAGTCGCTGAACCGCATATTATAAGGAGCACGTCGTTTCTTGAGGTTATCCACCGGTTCCAAAAATGATCAAGCGCGGAGATAAAGTCCGGATTCGATGCGCCCATCCACGAAATCTCGTCAAGAAACACTACCTTTTTCCCTTTCCGGGGGGATTGCTCGATGAGTTTGCGCAGATTATCGAAAGATTCAAACCAGTTTGCAGCTGTTGCGGTTCCGCCCAGATATCCGATTTCTTCATTGAAGTTCCGTACTTGTTTTGCAGTATTTCCGTGTTGGAGTCCCGTTGCATAATAAGCGAACTTATCGCCGAATAACGATTTCACCAGGTATGTCTTTCCAACGCGCCGCCTTCCGAACAGCGCGACGAACTCCGATCTGTTCGATTCATAGCGGCTTAGTAGCCTTTTCTGTTCCACAGCTCGCCCGATTATTTCTTGCATTTTGCCTCTCCTGTTGCATTTCAGCCGTAAGTACACCAAATTTGGCACTTATGGCTGAACTCGCTCTGTCTTGAGTATCAGTATACACCATTGGAACTACAATGTCTATAGTGGTTTCATAGCGGATTAGCATCTGCATAATCAGCCGTAAGTACCAAAATAAGTGGACTTACGGCTGAAGCATACAATTTGTACATCGCATGGAAATGGAACAGCACAAGGGGACCTATGCGGAGCTTTGCATAGGCCGCCTTGTGCTACCCTTGTGCTATATTTCGCGTCCAAGCGCCTTAGCCTTTTCAAGTACTTCCCTCCCTTTTATAGCGTCTGGGGCCTGGAGTCCGGATTCTACGATATACCCCGCATTTTCCCAATGTGAAAACTCGCACATAGTCATAAACATCAACTCCGTAGCGCCGACCCTGCTGCCGCAGGTCAGAAGCATCGCGGCGCGCTTGATCGGCGTTTCGGTTCTGAGCAGGGCAAACGTCCGGTCTATCGCCAGCTTCAGTTGAGCTGTCACTCCCCAAAAGTAGACGGGCGAAGCCAGGACGATCGTGTCCGCTGATTTCAACGCGTCTAAAATTTGTATCATATCATCTTTTTGCACGCAAGTGCCGGTTTCGGTGAAGCAATGCCCGCATCCGAGGCAACCGCCTATCTTAATATCCGCCGTTCTGAACACTGTTACTTGCTTACCCGACGACTTCGCGCCCTCAACAAACGCCGCGACCAGTGTGTCCGTGTTGGCGTCTTTTCGCGGCGAACCCGACAGAACTACGATGTTGCTGCTCATAGTTTAAGCCCCCTTAATCGGTTTTTCTGATTGTACCATACCTACCCGCATATTTCACTATAGATATATTTGAACATAGCTGGTAACATTTATAATCGGGTATAAAGCGATGTTCCTGTGCAAAAACTGCGGTGAGCGGTGCGGCATAAAACCGCGCCGCATTACAGCAAGACCGATTTTCCTTTGCCGTTTGGCTGGTGTGTGTGATATCCTGAGTTTTGCAGGACGAGAGCGCGAGAGCCTTTATGATAGAAGGCTTCGCGCTCGTTGTAAATGTCGAATTTTCATAGTGTATAATTCATACAGCACAAGGGGACGGTTCTCTTGTGCTGTCCCTGCGTTGCTCTTGTGCCACTTTTGCTCTGCTGTTTGCTTGTGCTGCGATTGTACGTTGCAGCACAAGAGAACCGTCCCTTTGTGCTGTATTTGAGCATAGCTGACGAGTAAGCATGTAAATCGCGAGTCAATGAGATGATAGCTGACCAAACGGGCGGAGTACAGGAGAGAAATACCATAAATTAATCCGACTATATCCATTGACGGTGCGCTTAGTATATAATAGGCATTGCTATGATTTGAAATGTATTTCATTAAAGTGGAGTGTTCGATTAAATGATAAAGCCGGAACTCACAGCCATTGCCCAGATAATCCTTGAGAAGAATTATCAATCGGACGAGCCTGCTAAAACGCTTCTCCCCCTCAAAGACGGCGAATGGTCTGCGGCACACCGGTTCAGTTTAGATGGTCACGACTATGTTATCAGGGTAAGCCATACTCCTGACAATTTTTATCGGGACAGTATAGCTTCGGGATGGTCGTCGCCTAACCTGCCAATTCCGCAAATCATCAAGGTCGATCGTTATCAAGAACAATATTATGCAATTTCCACGTTTTTTCATGGTGAGGCATTTGAACGGTTGCCTGCCGTCGATTTGGAGCAAACTATTCCTGGCTTCCTATCCATGATGATCGCCTTGCGGTCGGTCAACATTGATTCAGTTACGGGGTTCGGTACACTAACTCCGGCAGGATGCGGAGCTTTTCAAAGCTGGACTGAGGCGTTACTTGATGTAAATAATGACCGTCCTGACAGTTTGGTTCATGGTTGGAAAAAGACATTGAGCGAAATTCCGGAAGCGCGGCGCAAATACGACCAATTCTACGAACAACTGACCGAGTTGGTGAAATACTGTCCGGAGCAAAAGCGCCTGATTCATTCCGATTTGCTTTATCAAAACCTTCTTGTCGATAATAATATAATAACCGCCGTTCTTGATTGGGGCTGTGCCATGATTGGCGATCCAGTGTACGATATAGCCATATTTGATTTTTTCGAGCCGTGGTATCCGGCGTTTACCCAGGTCAATCTCATTCAAAAGATGCGGCAATCGTATTTAGAACAATCATCGGACAACCGGGAAAACTTTATTCAAAGGATGGCCGCTTACCAAATACACCTGACACTGGGAAATATTGCTTATTGCACCTATTCTAAGGGGAAGCATGATTTCTATGTACACATCAATAGATTGGATGAAGTCTTAAAAAGAACGAATATCTAAGTTGTTTTTGCATCGCGATGGGGAGCGTCACGCCTACCGTATAATTTGCCGAAAGACCAACCAACGAAATGCTTTATATGCTTGTTCAAAATCAGAAGTCACTCATTCGCCTCCCACTCGTTCTGTATATATGACTTTGTTCATGTCTAATCATTTAAAATAAAATTGTGCATATGCAAATCAAATCGGCAGCCATTTGAACGCCGCCGTAACCCTCTATATGTCGTTGATATGCAGGCAGAATACCGCATACAGCGGGACGCTCTTAATTCCGTTCTCAAAACCGAAGTTTTTGGCTGATACCCGAATGGAGTATTCCGGCTTATAAAGGTCACGATAATTCCGCAGGCTCTTTGAGCGCACGTTCTCCGCAGACTTCGCCTCTAACGGGATGATGTTTCCCTGCCTGTTCTGAAAAACGAAATCCACTTCGGCTTTGCCCGGCGAACTCCAATAATACGGTTTTATGCCGTTCGTCACGAGGGCTTGGCAGATATAGTTCTCGGCCAGAGCGCCCTTGAACCCGTCGAAGCTGTGCGGGGTATACAATACCACGTTCGCCGTGATGTCGAACTTGGAGCAGAGCAATCCGGTGTCTACCATGTAGACCTTGAAGGTTTCGTTTTCCTTGTACGCTTCGAGAGGCATATTCCCCTGCGTGACATGGACGCATTTATATATCATCCCCGCAGCAGTCAGCCAATCAAGCGCGTTTTCATAATCACCCGCACGGGCCCCCGATTTTATGACTTTGTATTGGAACTTATGATTTACTTTCGCAAGCTGGGCGGGAACGGACGCCCATGCCGCGATATTGCGCGTCATTTCCTGCGGCGTTGCGTATTTCGCCATGTCCGCGATATAGGAATCGTTTAACGTCCGCTGTAAAACAGAAACGAAATCGAAATCCTTTTTACTCGCGTATTCCTGCACCGCATGGGGCATGCCGCCCACGACAAGATAGGTCTTGTATAAATCCATCGCCTGTTCGTGGAGCGACAACGGCGTGAAGCCTGCGAAAGATTCTTTTATCAAATCGCAGATGTCCTTTTTCCCTATCGCCCATAAAAATTCCTCAAAATCCATCGGGTGCATATACAACATATCCACCTTGCCGACAGGGAACGAATACTTCACGCGCTTCATCGCCACGCCGAGCAGACTTCCCGCCGCGACGATGTGATACTGTGGGGCGCGTTCGGTAAAGTACTTGAGCGAAGTCACCGCTTTTTCGCAAGCCTGTATCTCGTCAAAGATCATCAGGGTATCGCCCGGCATAATGGTCTGCCCGATATACGCCGCCAATTCCCGCACTATACGTTCGGGGTTCAGGTCGCGCTCAAAAACGGCGTTTATTTCGCTTGATTCTTCCATGCTGAAATACGCCACGTTTTTATAGTGTTGCTTACCGAAGGAAAGCAGGGTGTAGGTTTTCCCCACTTGCCGCGCTCCCTGCACGACCAACGGCATTTTATCAGGGTTGTCCTTCCATTTTAGAAGGTCATTTACTATTTTACGTTCCATTAAATGCATCACCTCAACACTTATTATAACCTAATAATGTGAAGTAGTCAATAGGGAGATATTGAACGAAACAGCCTGCGACCGCTCTTTTTAGTAAAGAACCGCATATTTCACTATTGATATGTTTGAGCATAGCTGATAACATTTAGAAAAACTATGATGGAGGTAATAATATGGCCTTGATAATTTGCCCTGAATGCGGCAAAGAGTTCAGCGATAAGGCTTCAGCTTGTCCTAATTGCGGGGCGCCAATCTCTTCGTTTGCGCAGCCGGTAAGCAATCAACCGGTCGCGCATCCCGGTATTACCTGCCCGAAATGCGGGAGCACACTCATTGACAGCCAGCTATTTCAGGAGACCACAGGAAGCGCTACTGTCACCAGCACAACCTCCAGGTATAAGCAACAAGGACATGGATGCCTCTGGTGGTTGTTGATCGGCTGGTGGTGGTGGATCGTTGACGTGTTCCTCTGGATTTTCGCGTTTTTTCCGAGGCTTTTGTTCCAGATTTTCAGGAGGAAAAAGTACAGAGGTTCAGCAAAAAGCGTAACATCGACAACAAATCAAATCGTGTACAAGACGATGTTCCTGTGCAAAAACTGCGGTGAGCGCTGGTCGCGCTGATAAACAACCGTTAAGTCGCTATCGTGCCGGTTCCCATTCTGAGAACCGGCACGTTTTTGACAAAGCTATCCGCTATATCCGGAAATGTGCTATAATCAAGCGAAGCGAGAGTCGCGGCCGAGCTTGCTCGGACATGACCGAGCGAGCGAAGATTTCAGCATTTATGCTATAATGACTGCACAGCAGTCATTATATATTTGATTATTAAGCAAAGGCAGAGAGGCGTGTTGTAGTGGGGACTTATGAAGGTATATTAGAGTTATGGAAAAAATGGAATGTGAGCACACGGAAAGCTGACAATCGGGATAAAGTAATTTCATGATTATGCCGGCGATTCAAAGCCGGTTCTCTTCTCTCACCCGGACGGCTAATTTTGCGACAGAATCAATTGCTATTACTTTTTCTGCAGCAGTGTCCGGATGGTTTGCGGCGCTTGAAACTACACAAGCGCCCTAATCATATCTATAGCCTTCTGAACCCACTCAAGCGCGCCGTTGTAACGATATCCTGTAAAGCCGGACTCTGAAAGAATCGCACCTATATCGCTCTCGGTGACGTCGAGATCAATAAGGCCGTACAGTCCGCCGCGCTCGGCGGCGATCTCCAGGATATAGTCCCAGTATGTCCCGGAGTAACCGAAACTCGTGGCGTATTTCACCGGGTCTCTCACCGCTTTTCTAACCATTTCTTCGGTGTCCTCGTAGAAAAGGCTGCGGCCGTTATCG
>Ga0082212_10003263_pt1 | contig 23120 bp, 23 predicted proteins | sample TergutNt197P3_FD_71548 | JGI IMG/M metagenome (GOLD analysis project Ga0082212, IMG submission 71548) | Neocapritermes taracua P3 segment gut microbial communities from Petit-Saut dam, French Guiana - Nt197 P3 | ecosystem: Host-associated > Arthropoda: Insects > Digestive system > Gut ...
CGATACGCCTGAGTAATTGCTGTTTTGAACCGGATTCCATCATCTTCGGATTAATGATTATTTGCCGTTGTAAAGATAAGTGATTTTATGATAACGACACAAAAAATATTCGTTCCTTTTGGAATTTTTTTTAAAATAATCATAACATTATTCGGACATTCATCGTATATTATAAGATGGTGCTTGAATAAACATAATTTCATCATGAAAAGTATTCGTTTCTCAATTTTCAATTACTTAAAACTGTGTTTGGGTTTAGTAATATTTCTTTGTTTTACTCCTGACATACAGGCGCAAACGCAGGACCTGGGGCCTGACAGACCCATACTTGAACGGGTAACTGTCGATCCGTTGACGGGTTATGTTACGATTGACTGGACGGTGGAAACTCCGCAAGTCTCGTCAATCGCGACGGATGAGTTTGTTATCTTCTGGTTTGAACCGCAACCCACGCCAACCCAGCCAAACGCAGGAACCAATCATTTCATCGCCAGAATACCGGATCCGGCTACACGCAGTTATACGTTCGATTACGACACTATGACGGTGCGGAATCCCGTGATGCCCGATCCGCGGAAAACGACTGTCGCCTTTACTGTTGCCGCCGAAAATCGCGACCCGTATTCGAGCAGTTTGCGGTCGTATGAAGACTATTGTCTGCAGGTGAACAGCAAATACGATTCGTGCCGTGCAGAAATCAGGCTCAACTGGCATCGTTACAGGGGATGGACGGCCAACACGCCGCCAAACAAGCCACTGATCAGTTACCGCGTCATGCGCATGGAAGGTGGCAGCCTGCCCGGCGAGGAAATAAGAACGCTTTCGGAACAGGACACCTTTTATATTGTGCCAAATGTGAATGAAAATGAGACATATACGTTTTATATCGAAGCCAAACGAAGCGACGGGATGACGGCAACAAGTTACAGAACGACAAAGACAACAACGATGCCGCGACAGCCTTCGTTCGTTGAAGCCATTGGAACCCAATATAATAGCGAAGGATTGGCTGCAATCAGTTTTAAAACAGACCCTGCATCGCAAACGTACAGTTACGAACTTCTCGGATCAAGCAATCCCGACTATTCGTTTGTGTCGTTGGGAACTTTCAGTAACATATACCGCGATACGACGCTAACCGATAACCAGACGCGCGGAAGAACCTATTATTACAGATTAGAGGCATGGCATGTGTGCAAAAACAGATATACCGCCGAATCGAACATGGCAACGGCGTTGTGGCTGTCTCTGAAACAGGACGATCAGGAAAATTTCCTGCAATGGCATCCGTATAAGGATTGGGGCGATGATGCGCGATACGAATTGTACCGGAAAATAGGCGGCAATCCCGATGAGGTGATTGCTACCATTATCGATCCGTCAGCAACCGAATACAGGGATAACATGTCAGGCGTTTTAATTGACGGAGATGTATGTTATTGGGTTACCGCCGTTCCCGAGTTATCTGCTTCCGCCGGACAACATGCCGTTTCAAATATGGTTTGTATCCAGCCCGAAAGCGATATATTCATACCTCAGGCTTTTACGCCCGATGGCGACGGCCAAAACGATGAGTATAAGATGTTCTTTTCGTATCCGCCACAGGAATTTATGCTCTTCCTGTACGATCGCACCGGCGCCAAAGTTTTCGAGACAAAGGATATCAGCGCCGGGTGGGATGGAAATCTCAAGAATGGAAAACCGGCTAACGAGGGAGTATATGTATATTACCTCAAATATCGTACAGCCAAAGGACGATTAGTGGAAAAACGGGGATCATTCAGTTTGATCCGCCCTTAATGAGTTTTGGGATTCTATTCATTCCATAATAATATTTACCGAAGGTATAAATGATTTTTTTTTACCTTTGCCACATTGTTAACCTTAAAATAATAATATGAGCGAATTGAAAAAAGGCGAACTTGTTGTAAACGCCATCAAAAACGGGACAGTCATTGATCGCATACCACCGCAAAGTCTCTTCAAAGTGATCTCGATTTTGGGACTGGAAAAAATCAGCGCCCAAATCACTTTCGGAAATAATCTCGACAGTAAGAAACTGGGAAAAAAGGCGATTGTCAAAATCACCGACAAGTTTTTCGACGACGGGGAAGTCAACAAAATCGCATTGATAGCGCCCGAAGCGAAACTGAACACGATTCGTGACTATCGGGTAGTGGAAAAACGCGAAGTGGAAGTTCCCGACGAAGTGACAGGTATTGTGAAATGCGTCAATCCAAAGTGTATCACCAACAACGAACAGATCACCACGCGGTTCTACGTCATCGCCCGAAATCCGGTCACACTCAAATGTCATTACTGCGAGAAGATGATCGAACAGGATCAAATGACGATATTGTAACTTTCTTATGAAAATTCTTGCCATTGGGATGAATTATCCTTCGCATGTGAAGGAAATGAACAACATTCTGTCGCCCGAATTAGTTATTTTCAGTAAGCCTGAGAGCGCGCTGTTACTCAACAACAAACCGTTCTTCTATCCCGATTTTTCTACCGATGTACAATATGAAACGGAAATCGTGGTGAAGATCGACCGTCTGGGAAAGAATATCGCCCGGAAGTTTGCCCATCGTTATTATTCAGAAATCACGGCGGGTATCGACTTTACGGCGCGCGATCTGCAAAAACGCTGTAAGGAAAAAGGTCATCCGTGGGAAATAGCCAAGGCTTTCGATAACTCGGCGCCCATCGGACGAATGATGGCAAAAACAAATTTTCCTGACATACAAAACATTCATTTTCATCTGGACATCAATGGGACAACCGTCCAGCAAGGCAACACCAGCGACATGATTTTTTCGGTGAATCATATCATCGAACAGGCGTCTAAATATTTCACGCTCAAAATGGGCGATTTGATATTTACCGGTACACCGCACGGCGTTGGCCCCGTGAAAATCGGCGACCATTTGCAGGCTTATTTAGAAAATGAATTGGTACTGGACTTTAAAGTGAAATGATCACACCTTAAATTTGGCTAAATAGTGTCTGTTAGAAAAATCTGTTTAACCAATTGATTACTAAGACGATGTGAGTTTTGCAACGGGCGGTTTAACAAACTTTCTTTCTAATTCTGTACGTTATTTAAAAAAAGAATCGTATATTTGCCATTAATTTAAGTCAATTTTTAAGTCTGTAAAAGGAGCGGACGTAAAACATATTCTTGCAATGAAAAGTCTGAATATCTTGCTTGTAGCAGTTAGTTTTTTAATCATAACTGCATGTGAAAAGAAAAAAGGTAATGAATGGGATACGGAGGTTAGCGGAAAAATTGGTATGCTTGACTGGAATTTATTAAATGGCATCTTAACTATCAGTGGGACAGGAGAAATGGAGGATATGGAGAAAGGAGATGCGCCATGGTACGATTATATTGATATCATCAAACAAGTCGTAATAGAAGAAGGTGTAACCACTATCGGGAATTACGCATTTTGTAATTGTGCGAATCTAAATTCAGTTATTTTACCCGAATCGCTTACCTCTATTGAGAAATATGTATTTCAGGGTTGCAGCCGTCTTAAAGAGATTGTTTTTCCTAACTCATTAGAGAAAATCGGGTATGCTTCTTTTGAACTTTCCGGACTTACCTCCTTAACGATTCCTGCTTCCGTTGAACAGATTGACGGATGGGCATTTACTAAATGTTCCAATCTGAAATCTATTGTTTTTAACGGGTCGGTCTGGAAAATGGGTAGCAGTATTTTTGCAGGTTATTCCAATTCGCCAAGTATTTACGCAATAGAAGTTAAATGCCCGCCATTCACTGTGAATACAAACGTTTTCGACATTGTTAATTTAAAGAAAAGTTCCCTGACGGTTCCGAAAGAAACCAAAGAACTCTATGAATCTGCTCCTGTCTGGAAAAATTTTGGTACAATTACTGAAAAACAATAAAATTCATTCAAAGTCAATAATATCAACTACAACTTGGATCTCACCGACGGTAAACCATGGAAGTTGTTGCTTCACTTTTCGATTCCGATGCTCATCGGGAATGTGTTGATGCAATTTTACAGTATCGCCGACTTTTACATTGCAGGTAATTACATCGGTCCCAAAGCCGTTGCAGCGGTAGGATCATCCATGCCCGTGCTGTTTGCGCTGGTATCCTTTATTATTGGCATTACTATGGGATGTACGGTGATTGTTTCGCAGTATTTCGGTGCGAAGGACGCCGTGAACATGAAACGTTCGGTCGACACGGTCATTATTTTTATCGTTGTGGCCGCTCTGTTGATGACGGTTGTGGGACTGATTTTTTGCGAGCCTTTACTGCGACTGGTAAAAACCCCCGAAGACGTATTCGACGGCGCACATACATTTCTGAAAATCAATCTGATAGGATTGCTCCCTTTGTTTGGGGTTAATTGCCTGAATGCTATTCTGCGTGGAGTTGGCGATTCCAAAACGCCGCTTTATTGTATGTTGATTTCATCCGCTTTCAACATCGTTCTGTTGCTGATATTTGTTCCGGGCATGGGATGGGGCATTGCCGGCGCGGCATGGGCAACTGTCCTGACGCAGGCGCTCACAGTGATTGGCGTCATCTTGTGGCTCAATCGCAAACATCCGGTTATCAAAATTACGGTTCGCCGGCTGATCTTTGATATGGAAATTTTCCGTAACAGCGTGCGTATCGGTCTGCCCAACGGTGTTCAGCAGGCATTGGTTGCCATGGGAATGATGGCGTTACTGGGTATTGTCAACAGGTTTACCGCAGTGAACAGCAATGTGCTGGTTGCCTATTCCATTGTCAATCGCATCGATTCGCTGGCCATGTCTCCCGCAATGACTTTTTCCATCGCCATTGCCGCTTTCGTGGGTCAGAATACAGGCGCACGAAAACTGTACCGGATTTCGACAGGTTTAAAGGCTACACTCTTCATGTCGGCGATGCTCACAGTGATTACTTCGGCCATAGTTCTGATATTTGCTCATCCCATCATGAGAATGTTCTCAACGGAAATCAATGAGGAAATAATTACTATCGGTGGACGTTATCTGTTGATAGTGTGTCCGTTTTGTGTCTTTTTTTCTACAATGTTTGTCTTCACGGGAGTGATGCGCGGCGCAGGCGATACCCTGATACCCATGTTCATTACCTTGTTATCGCTCTGGCTGGTACGTATTCCTGTGGCGTCTTTTTTGTCGGATTTGATAGGTCCCGACGGCATCTGGTGTTCGATTCCGATTGCATGGACTGTTGGCATGGCATGTTCCTTCCTGTATTACCGGACAGGTCGCTGGAAGAATAAAGGAGTGATCAAATCTGATAGCGCCATTGCTTGATGTTTTTTTTGGAATTTTTTTGAAAAATAATCTTTTTTCTTTTTCAATTACAAAAAAACAGTTACTTTTGTAACAGATTTTTTCACATGAAGTATGGCCATTCAAGAAGATATTATTTCCTCTCTGGAGGAGAAAATAAAACAGGTCATTCGTGTTGCTGAGGGGCTTAGAGCCAACAACAGTCGGTTGCAGCAACAGGTTGACGAATTGTCTGGACGGCTTCGTGATAAAGATCAGGAAGTGGAGGTTTTAGAATCGAAGTATCAAAGTCTCAAACTCACAAAAACCATGGCTTCTTCCCCGGAAGACGTCAGGAATGTGAAACTTCAGGTGAACCGGATGGTGCGTGAAATAGACAAGTGCATTGCACTGATGAACAAATAGATCGGAAGATGAGTTGGCAGCAGACCATTAACGTTAAAATCGCCGAACGCTTCTACCCCTTGAAAATCGACAAGGAAGAAGACGAAGAGCGTATCCGTAAAGCAGGTCGACTGATCGACGACAGGTTGCTTCAATATAAGCAACGCTATAGCGATAAGGATGTTCAGGATTTTCTTGCCATAGCAGCATTACAGTTTGCCGTCAAGACCATTGAATTAGAGGCTAAAGCCAGTTCGACCGAGCAGGAAGACAAATTAAAACAATTGGACGGACAACTCGATTCATTTTTAGAGCAATGTGCTGATTGTTAAGTTCTTTTATATAATTAGGGTTTACCCGCACGGTTCCTTCAATCCTTTTGAAACTCAACATTTTATTCATTAGAGTTGGACTTGAGTTGCTGAAAACAGGCCTGGTACCGGCTTTGGCCGGGATTCCGATTCGTCGGGACGTTGGACGTTTGAGGTAATTGGCCGCTCTACCCATGTTGATTGGGGTTTTATAAAGTTGGACGAATCGTCGCGGGTTTTTTATTTTTATTTTAAATTTTATTCAATAAAACATGGATCAAATCATTATTGGGATCATCGCTTTTATTGCAGGGGCCGGATTCGCTTACTTTATTTATAATTACCTTTTTAAATCAAAAAGGGCGCATGAAATAAAAGAGGCCGAAGCCGAAACCGAAGTGATCAAGAAGAAAAAGATGCTCGAAGCGAAAGAGCACTTTTTGCAACTAAAAGCAGACCACGAACGGGTGGTCAATGAACGGAACAGCAAATTAGCCCAGGCCGAAAACCGTATCAAACAGAAAGAAGGAACGTTGTCGCAACGTCTGGAGGAAAACCACCGGCAGAAAAAGGAATTAGATGTATTACGCGATAACCTGAGCACACAGATTGAATTAGCCGAACGGAAACAGGAAGACCTTGAAAAAGCGCACCGTCAGCAGGTAGAACATTTGGAAACCATATCGGGACTTTCGGCGGGCGAAGCCAAAGCGCAGTTGATGGAATCGCTGAAAACCGAAGCGCGCTCCGAAGCCATGTCGTACATCAACGAGATTGTGGACGAAACCAAGATGACCGCCTCTAAGGAAGCGAAACGCATTGTGTTGCAAACGATTCAGCGCGTGGCCACCGAGGCTGCCGTAGAAAATTCCGTCACGATTTTCAACATCGAAAACGACGAAATGAAAGGCCGTATCATTGGCCGCGAAGGTCGTAACATCCGCGCGTTAGAAGCGGCAACGGGCGTCGAAATCATAGTGGACGATACGCCCGAAGCGATTGTCCTTTCGGCATTCGACCCCTTGCGCCGCGAAGTAGCCCGCCTTGCCCTGCATCAGTTGGTTACCGACGGGCGTATTCATCCGGCGCGTATCGAGGAAGTAGTGAACAAATTGCAGAAACAGTTGGAAGAAGAAGTGGCGGAAGTAGGCAAACGTACCGCTATCGACTTGGGGATACAAGGCCTGCACCCTGAACTGATCCGCATCATCGGCAAAATGAAATACCGTTCGTCATACGGACAAAATCTGCTGCAACATTCGCGCGAAGTGGCTAATCTGTCGGCCATTATGGCGTCCGAATTGGGATTGAATCCGAAACTTGCCAAACGCGCCGGCCTGCTCCACGACATCGGCAAAGTGCCCGACGATGAACCCGAATTGCCACATGCTATTCTTGGCATGAAATTAGCCGAACGCTACAAGGAAAAACCGGATGTATGCAACGCCATTGGCTCTCACCACGAAGAAACGGAAATGACGACCCTTATAGCCCCCATCGTACAGGTTTGCGACGCCATTTCGGGAGCGCGTCCGGGAGCGCGCCGCGAGGTGGTGGATGCGTACATCAAGCGGTTGAAAGAATTGGAATCGCTGGCACTGGCGTATCCGGGCGTTACCAAAACTTATGCGATACAGGCCGGACGCGAGTTGCGCGTGATCGTAGGCAGCGAAAAAGTATCGGACGCCGACGCCGAAAGTCTGTCGTACGATATTGCGCGAAAGATACAGGACGAGATGACCTATCCCGGACAGGTGAAAATCACCGTCATCCGCGAGACAAGGGCTATCAGTTACGCGAAATAAATGAGTCTCTTTCCCGTTTATGTTGCGCTGTATACGGTATTGGTTGTAGCGGTGGCGGTCGTCTTCATGAGACGCGTTCACTCCCGTCAGTTCGATTCGTTGTTCCGCCTGATCAATGACGGACGTCTCACTGAGGAACAGTTGAAAATGCTGCCGGGGAAGAAGGACCTCTTGTCGAATATCAGGAAAAGCCTGATGGAATGGAGTAACGACAAGGCTTCGGAAATCGACCGGCTGAAGGAGATGGAACGTTACCGCAAAGAGTTCGTGGGGAATGTGTCACACGAACTTAAAACGCCGATTTTCAACATACAGGGATATATATTGACGTTATTGGACGGCGGTATGGACGACCCTTCCGTCAACAGGCTTTATTTGGAACGGAGCGAAAAAAGCATCAACCGGATGATTCATATCGTGGAAGACCTCGAATCCATTGCCCGTCTGGAATCGGGCGAACTGCAATTGGAATACGAATCGTTCGATATGTTGCGGTTGGTAGAAGAGGTGTTTGAGTTAGAGGAACGTGCAGCTAAAGAAGCCCGTATCACTCTTGAAGTGGAAAGAAAACCGGTATGGGTATATGCGGACAGAAAACGCATCCTCGAAGTAATGAATAACTTAGTGGTCAATTCCATCAATTATGGCCGTAAGAATGGAACCACATCCGTTGAGTTTACCGAACAGGATAAATTGTGGTGGATTTCGGTGACCGACAATGGTATCGGAATTGCCGAAAAAGACTGCAAACGTATCTTCGAGCGGTTCTACCGGTGCGACAAAAGCCGTTCGCGCGAACAGGGCGGTACCGGTCTGGGATTAGCCATCGTGAAGCATATCGTGGAAGCGCACGGACAGACGGTAACCGTGCAATCCGTATTGGGACAGGGAACTGTGTTTGGCTTTTCGTTGCCTAAAAACCGATGAGAAAACAAGGTGAATGGTGAATATGAAACGTCTGTTTTTTCTTGTCCTGTTTGTTTTTCTTGCTTGTTCAGACATGCAGGCGCAATGGAAAGATTACAAATATAAATTCATGGCAAAGATCATGGACGCCGATACTGCCGTGCTGATTCCCAATTGCCACATCATCAACAAGACCCAGAACATGGGAACAGTCAGCGACGAGTTTGGCGGATTCACCATCACCGCCAACGTTGGCGACAGTATTATGTTCAGCGCTATTGGCTACGGACGGGTCACCATGGTGGCGCGCGATTCGATGTATACCAACAACCGTATCATCAGGCTCAAACCGGTAACATATCCGCTCAGCGAGGTGGACATCGGGCTTCTTTCAACATACAGCCGCTTCAAACGCGACATATTGAGCCGTGAGGCACAGAAAGCCATCAATATGACGCCCTTCATCAACCAATATTCAGTGTACGTACCTCCATTGCCCAATCAGGGCGGTATCAATGTGCCGCTGTTTGTCAGTCCGATTACGTTTCTGTACAATTTGTGGAGTAAAGAAGGCAGGCAGTACCAGCATTACCTGAGCGTCATTCATGGCACAGCCGAGTTTATGATTATTGGCGAAAAGTTCAATGGCTCGCTTGTCAAGGAACTTACCGGTTTTGAAAACGACGAACTGATAAAATTCATGTCGTACTGCATGTTTACGAAAGAATACCTGCTATACGCCCCTGAAAGGGAAATACAACGGGAAATCATGCGTAAATACAGAGAATACACAACCATTAAGAATTACGAATGAAGACCATCTTACTGTCTTACTGTCTTGCATGTCTTACGTGTCTTCCCTCTCTGGCTTATCAAATAGAAATTTCCAACAAAACGCTGGCCAATATGCCCGTTTTTCTGGCAAGTTATTATGGCGATCAGGTATTGGTCATCGACTCGGTATTGACCGATACGGACGGTAAGGCTGTTTTTGTCCGCGACTACCGTTTGTGCGCCGGAATGTATACGATAGTAGCGCCGAGAAAACTGTCGTATGACGTATTACTCGACGCCGGACAGCAACTGCACCTCGAATGGCTGACGGCAAACGACGTCCTTGTTACGGGCGATGAGGAAACGGCGGCTTATGCTGCGTACCTTGCGTGGGCAGATACCCGCCCCGGTAAGGAACAACTCGCGGAACGCCGCCGCCAAATCGTCGATCAACACCCCGGTACGTTTCTTGCCGCTTATCTCGCGGCATTACAGCCTGTGGAACCGCCTGACACGGGAGACGCCGACGATTTGACCCAACTGATGAAGGCGTATCAGTATCGTCGCCGTCATTTTTTCGACAATATGCCCCTTTCGGACGTCAGGCTACTGCGCACTCCGCTTTACCACGAAACAGTGCAGTACTACTTTACGAAATTTGTCACCCAGCAAACTGATTCGTTGATACACATCGCTTACCGGATGCTGGAACAGGCTTCGGGCAATTACGAAACCTTTTTTTATGTGTCCGACTTTCTGATAGATTTCAGTTTGCGCAATAAAATTAAGGATATTAGCAAACTGCATAATTTTTTGCAGCGCAACCGCGATATGCTTGGCGAAAAAGGACAAGCGATGCTTCCTGCCCGTTCGACCGCCAATTACTTCCGGATTCCTGACGAAAAATCGCTGCAAAACCGGTTGGCGAACATGCCTTTGACTGATGTGGACGGACAGACGTTTGACCCGCTAACGGTGCGAAACAACTACCGTATTTACTATTTCTGGAAAAACAGCTGTCCGCGATGCGTAGCCGGCGTTCCGCGCTGGCAAACGGTACTTAACAAACATCAACGCAAATTGTGCATGGGCATTGCCGTCAATACCGCAAACGACGTTCGTGAACAGAAAAACAGAATACTTGCCTACGATCCGCTGTGTATCAATGTCTCAACCGATAACATGCCGTTGTGTGAAACCGTTTTTTTTACTGCCTTTTATTCCAAAATAATAATAACCGACGCCGAAGGCGCTATCATTTCCGTTTTTGGCTCGGTCGCTTCGTTAGATAATTTCTTGAGAATCGGAAAATTCAACTTTTAAAAAGCGGATAATCCTTCATCATCCTGTTTACTTTTTCCTTTACCTGTTTGATAACCGTATCGTTTTCAATATTGCTCAACACGGTATCGATCATTTCCACGATTTCGGGCATCAACGATTCCTTGACGCCGCGCGTAGTGATGGCAGGGGTTCCCAAACGAATCCCCGAAGCAAGGAACGGCGAACGCGAATCGAAAGGCACCATATTTTTGTTGGTGGTGATGTCGGCTTTCACTAATGTATTTTCGGCTTGTTTGCCGGTCAGTTCCGGAAAACGCGAACGCAGATCCACCAACATGCTGTGGTTGTCCGTCCCGTTTGAAATCACTTTGTAACCTTTATCTATCAGCGCTTTTGCCATAACGGAAGCATTTTTCATCACCTGACGGACATATTCTGAATAGTCGTCGGTCAGCGCTTCGCCGAACGAAACGGCTTTGGCGGCAATCACATGTTCGAGCGGGCCGCCCTGTATACCGGGAAAAACGGCCGAATCGAGCAATTGCGACATCATCTTAATTTCGCCTTTGGGCGTAGTCAATCCCCATGGATTTTCAAAATCCCTGCCAAGCATGATCATTCCGCCGCGCGGGCCGCGCAAGGTTTTGTGGGTAGTGGTGGTAACAATATGACAGTGCGGAAACGGATGGTTGAGCAATCCTTTGGCAATCAATCCGGCAGGATGCGCAATGTCGGCCATCAGCAGAGCGCCCACTTTGTCGGCAATAGCGCGCATACGGGCAAAATCCCAGTCGCGCGAATAAGCGGATGCGCCGGCAATGATCATCTTCGGTTTTTCCTGCAAGGCAATGGCTTCCATCTGATCGTAATCGATCCTGCCGGTTTCTTCGTTTACCTTGTAAGCCACCGGACGGTACAGGATTCCCGATGAATTGACCGGCGAACCATGCGAAAGATGTCCGCCATGCGAAAGATCGAATCCTAAAAATGTGTCGCCCGGCTTGAGACATGCCAGCATCACCGCTGCATTGGCCTGAGCGCCCGAATGCGGCTGAACGTTTACCCACGCGGCGTCGAAAAGTTGCCGCGCACGGTCGATAGCCGTCTGCTCAATCTGGTCGATCACCTGACAACCGCCATAGTAGCGCTTTCCAGGGTATCCTTCTGCATATTTGTTGGTCAGGCAGGTGCCCATCGCCTGCATAACCTGTTCGCTGACAAAATTTTCGGAAGCGATCAGTTCGATACCCGATAACTGGCGATCGCGCTCGGCGTCGATCAGGCTAAAAATGTGTGAATCTCTGTTCATGGTTATAGTTTTCGATTTATTTTTTGACGGGTGCAAAAATAGGATTTATTTTGATTCGCTTGATTCGGGTATGCGAAAAAAATGATGGCGAAAGTATCACTGTTTTGTTTCGGTGAAAAATAATTCTGAAAAAAATCAATGAGTCATACAGGGCGAACGCATCTAAATTGTTGAAAATTTAGATGCGTTTGCGCTGCTCGATGTACTTTGTCTATTGTCCATCTCGAAAATAATATATTACTTTGTCAGTTTATTTTGAAAATTGTTTTATGCGAATTGTAGTGGCGGGCGCGGGCGAAGTAGGTACGCACTTAGCAAAAATGTTGAGCCGTGAAAATCATGATATTGTGATAATTGACTCGGATGACGACCGGTTGAAAAGTCTGGCGGATAGCAGTGATTTATTGACACTTCAAGGGAACGTCACATCAAAAAAACTCCTGATTGATGCCGGAGCCAACGAAGCCGATTTGTTTATCGCCGTTACGCCGTGGGACGATACGAACATCGTGTCGGCTATCATGGCCAGGAAACTTGGGGCGAAACTTACGGTAGTTCGTATCGGCAACAGCGAGCCGCTGAACAGGGAAAACCGAGATATTTTTACCGGTCTGGGCATCGATTCGTTTGTCTATCCCGAAAAAATAGCGGCACGCGAGGTGTCCAACGTCCTTCACCAGTCGGGGGTATCAACGCTCGTCGATTTTTCGGGGGGAAGGCTTTCGCTGCTGGCTGTGAGGATGAACAAAAACGCTCCCATCATCAATAAAACGCTTGCCGAAGCCGGCAGTATCTATAACATGGAATATCGCGCAGTGGCCATCCAGCGCGATGGCCGAACCATTATCCCGTCGGGGGATATGAGATTTGAAACCGATGATACTGCATACGTGGTGACGAACCATGCCGGTATCAAAAAGATTTTACAATATTCAGGGCAGCAGCAGGGACAGATGAGTCAGGTGATGATTCTTGGCGGAAGCCATATCGGACGACTGATCGCCAAGGAACTTGGCAAAGGTTACCACATCAAAATTTTTGAAGCCGATTACAACAAAGCGTATCGCCTTTCGGATACGTTGAACAATGCATTGGTGATACAGGGCGACGGCACGAAGGTGGATTTGCTCATGGAAGAAGGTTTACGCTCAACCGACGCTTTCATCGCCGTGACGGGCGATTCGGAAGCCAACATTCTGGCGTGCCTGCTGGCTAAAAATGAAGGCGTACGGCATACCATCGCCGAAATAGAAAACCTTGATTATATCAACCTTGCCGAACGATTGGGTATTGATACCATTATCAATAAAAAACTGATTGCAGCCAGCCATATTTACCGCTATACGCTCGCCGATAGCGTGTCAATGATTAAATACTTGGCCACGACTGATGCTGAGGTACTTGAATTTGTGGCGCATTCCGGGTCAAAAATAACCGCTCAACCGCTCCGCGACATCAATTTTCCAAAAGACGCCATCGTCGGAGGATTGGTACGGGATAAAGCCGGATATATCGCTACAGGGAATACATGGATAAAGCCGGGCGACCATGTGGTGATTTTTTCCATGCCATCGGTTATTAACGACGTTAGCAAACTTTTTGAATGAATATCAGTTTTTTCTATAAAAAATGTAACTATTCCTATTTCTACACGTAATAATAATTTTAAGCATGATTAAATTTTTGGTTCGATTTTTGTAGGGAAAATATAAAGATGATCGTTTGTTTCGGCAAATAACATCATGAACTCAATTTTTTTCAGATGGTTTTTAAAAATGTATTGATTATAAGTTCGTTGTGCGCGGCAGTGAGTTTGCATAGCGCTGAACATGGAACAGTTCATGCAGCAAAGGCTCGTGCTGTTACCTTACCCAATGAGATTGTTCAGGCCCTTAACAAGGGGGACGCCAAAGTGATCAGCAAATATTTTAACTCGTCCGTGGAGTTGATATTCAGTGAAAGCCGCGGCGTTTACGCGAAAGCGCAGGCGGAACAAATTCTGAAAAATTTCTTCAACGACAATCCGCCGGCCAATGCTCCGGCAAACGGGAAATATTCTTACAGGCACCTGCACACCATCCCTAAAGACAATACACAGTACAATATAGGCGAATTGCGCACAGGGAAAGGTATGTACCGTGTGTGTATTTTTATGAAGGACCAGCAGATTTACGAAATGAGAATAGAAAATAATGATTGATCCCGATTATCTGAATCATTTTATTGATAACGCATTTAAAGAAGACGTCGGCGATGGCGACCATACGTCCATCGCATGTATTCCCTCCATGAACGAAGGCAAAGCCCGACTGTTCATCAAGGAAAAAGGAATATTGGCGGGAGTTGAAGTGGCGCGGCAAATCTTTCATCGTTTTGATCCTTTTCTGAAAACCACCGTTTTGATGAACGACGGCGCCAGAATCTTTCCGGGCGATGTGGTTCTTACCGTCGAAGGCCGCATTATATCCATACTGCAATGCGAACGGCTGGTATTGAATGTCATGCAACATTTGAGCGGCATTGCCACGCAGACCGATCAATTTGTCGAAAAACTGGCAGGAACTTCCACCAAACTGCTTGACACACGCAAAACAACGCCGGGTATGCGTCTGCTCGACAAGGAAGCCGTGCGTATCGGCGGCGGCGGCAATCACCGTATCGGCCTGTTCGACATGATCCTCATCAAAGACAACCATATTGATTACGCCGGAGGTATCGAAAATGCTATTGATGCTGTAAATCACTATCTTAACAAACGTGGTAAAATGCTGAAAATCGAAATCGAAGCGCGTTGTCTGGAAGATGTGGAACGTATTGTGAAACACAACAGAATACACCGTATCATGTTTGATAATTTCGACATTGAAACTACCCGTAAGGCGCTTGAAATAGTTAACGGCCATTACGAAACCGAATCGTCGGGAAATATCCACCTGAACAATATCCGCGAATATGCGCTGTGCGGCGTCGACTATATTTCGGTGGGCGCGCTCACGCATCAGATTAAAAGTCTGGATATGAGCCTTAAAGCAGTGAATTAAGATTTATTCCTGTTTCAGATAAAGATAATCGTAGTGTATGATGGGTCGGGCATTGCGTTCGCCGACCTTTTTTCTTGCCGTATCCGAATTGTATTCCGAACGACCCAGTCCAATCACATTTTTTTGTTCATCTAATATCTGAATGACGTCGCCTTTCACAAATTCGCCCTCTATGCGTGTTACGCCCACAGGCAAAAGGCTTGCAGCATGTCGGTCAGACAAACGGGCGGCAGCCCCGGCATTGACGTGCACCGACCCTTTCGCCACCGTTTCCGAATGTGCTAACCACTTTTTAAATGTTGTCGCTTTATGGCCGGGAGTGAAAAGCGTTTGTACCGTATCTTTCCTTCCTTCGACCATATCTGTTAAAATGTGTTCGGTAGCGCCATTGGCAATGTGCACGGGCGTTCCGGACAATGCAACCTTTTTGGCAATCGAAAATTTGGTGAGCATACCGCCGCGTCCGAAATTTGATCTGACAGGCGCAATGAACCGCGAAGCAGTCATATTTTCAGGTTCAATCACCGCGATGACTTTCGAGGCGGGATCGGAAGGCATACCGTCATAAATTCCGTCGATGTTGCTCAGGATGATGAGGGCGTCGCTGTTCATCATGTTGGTAATCAGACCGGAGAGTTCATCGTTGTCGGTAAACATCAGTTCGGTAACCGACACAACGTCGTTCTCGTTGATCACAGGCACTACATCGTTTTTAAGCAACGATTCGAGACAGTTACGCATGTTCAGGAAGTGCCGTCTGTCGCGGAAATCTTCCTTAGTGGCCAATACTTGCGAACAAATCACTCCATGACGGCCAAACAATTCGCTGTACAGCTGTATGAGCCGCACCTGCCCCACCGACGCCCACAATTGCCGGCACGATACGGCGTCGCAGTTCTTCGGTTCGCCCATGACCCTGCGTCCAGATGCCACTGCCCCCGACGAAACCAAGAGCAATTCGATACCTTTGCGTTTCAATATGACCATTTGTTCTACCAACCCGGCAATCAGTTTTTCGTTGGGATTGCCGTCGGGTAAAGTCAGTACGTTGGAACCAACTTTCAGCGTGATACGTTTATACATGAAATGACGATAAAAAATGACCGGTAAAAGTATTGAAAATCGATGAAAAAAAATTAAAATTTATTTGCACAGTCAAAATAAACCATTACCTTTGCCCCGCTTTTGAAAGAAAGTTCCAAAACCATATTCCTCAGTAGCTCAGTTGGTCAGAGCACCTGACTGTTAATCAGGGGGTCCTAGGTTCAAGTCCTAGCTGGGGAGCAAGAAATCAAGCGGTTAGTTCGATTAGAATTTATGCGAGTCAATGACAACATTTTCTATTTCTCCGTTTACTTTTACGGTTGGTTCGCTGTGATCGCCGCCATATCCTGCAATACCCCTGATTACTGAATCCTTTAAGCTCCTGTGTATCCAAACAACATTCCGCGCTTGCGAAATCACATTGGTTATAAAAATCCGGTAAGTATCCCCAAGTTCGTTTTGTGACACAGATGCGTATCTTGCTTCTTCGCCTATTTTTACCGCCGCTCTTACCGTTCGCGGAAATTCACCTTCCAGCGAAGTATCCATGACGTTGCTGATAAACACATTGTACATCTTTATCCCGTCATGGTTGAGTAACCTTATAATATGGTGTCCACCTGCACATTTTGCCTGTACATTATTGATGATGATGTTATAAATATCGTCATTTTCTGTGGGTGCATATCCTCCGACCTGCATAGATTCACCTACGTTGTAATTTCTAAGCCCGGTTAATGCGATCACATCGTCGCCTGTTACGCCTGTTATATTTTCTATGATGACGTCGTGACAGCCTTTTCGGATGTTCACACCATCCTGATTGGGATATTTATTGGTGTTGTTGAAATGAATGTTTGAAATCCGTCCGTAAGCGCAACCATGTTCAACGGAAATTGCCCACGCCTGAGTCTCTTCCATTTGAACAGCGTCAATGGTAAAATGTTTGGTGTTATACAACAAAATACCAATGGTTTTGTATCCGCTTTTGTCGCCGGGCGGATTAAAATGCGCCTCTAATCCACCGCTTAAAATAACATTTCCTACCCCAAGAATTCTGATGTTTTTGTTTTCGGACAACGGTTGAGTACGTGCGCCCGAATTGGTGATGATATTATCCTGTGTTCCGGGTGATAATCTTACCAAACAGTCTCTTAACACCAAGGTGAAATCAGAAGGTAACACAATGGCACGGTCGATAAGCCATTCCGCTTTTTGTCCTTGTTGATTATAACGGGGAATTTCAATAGAATTAACTCCCGTTTTCATGGCTTCACTTATAGCAGCCTCAATCCGGTCGCTATCCGAACCCTTCCTGAATTGATTTGGCGTTATGACCGGATTTGCGACTATAGGCAAACAGTAAAAAAATGGCAAAATAAAAAACAAAATTTTCATGATATATGGTAATTTCTGATGATTCTCATTGTGTTTTTCCGCTTACCGTCGTCTATCGTCAGCATATACACCGCCGCAGGATAATTACTCAAATCCATCCGCACGGTTTGATTGTTTACTGTTTGGATATGCAGTATTTTTCCCGTCATATCGCTTATGCTGACAACGTATTTGCCCGTTGCCTCAAATTGCAGAGTAACCGTGCCGTCCGTCGGATTGGGATATGCGCGGGCAAGCGGCGCATCGGAGGTTTCAACGACTGTAACCGGTTGTTGCGACACCGTTACCGTCGCTACGCCGGAGCGTACAGAAGTTGCGCCCGTAGCCCTCACCTCGCAGAAATAATAGTACGTTCCTGCCCAAAGCGGTGCAGGTATGGCAAATGATGCGCCGGTTGCGCCGCTCACAATTGTTCCGCCCATGTTGCTGTTTGTCGTTTTGGCGTACCATTGATAAGTAAGCGTTGCGCCCTCAGTAACCGATGCCTCTACCGACAGGCTGCCTGTGATACAGCCCTGCATGACGGCAGTATTCGCCGTCGGCTGGGTGGTAATGATGATGGCAGGATGGTCGTCGTCGGTTATGAAATCTTTCATCTTTTCGGCATAGCGTTTTCCAAATTCTCTTTGTGAGCGGGAGTCAAGATGAATCCCGTCGGGTAAGGCTGTGAAGCCTTTTGCAGAAACAACGGCAAAATACGGAATATCTTTTCCGGCATCGTGAAATACTTGATTCAACAATTCTTCATTGGTTCTGTAATCGGGCAGTTCGCCCGCGATGAAAGGAACGGAAGGCGCATTAAATTCCCGACGCAATGCTGCGACTAATGTTTCTAATTTACTTTTGTAAACGGCTACTTTAGCAGGGGAAGAATCCGCTTCGCCCTGATGCCACAGGATACCGGTTAGCGTTCCGTGCTTCAACGCTAATTTCGTTCTTGCCAACGCATCGTCATAAGGATACGACTGGGTTTGCGACCAATACATTCCCGCCTTCCACATATCAATGCTCGAACCTCCTGCAGCGCACGGAATCAGCCCGATGACCATATCGTCGTCTTCGGATAGCATTTCGCGGGCAAAGGCTAATCCGGGTCCCACGCCTGCCGTCGCTTTATCGAAATGCAGCGGGTCTTTGGCTATTTCCCAGTCGCCCTGCCGGTTCAATCGCAGAATACGCGGATTGCCGACCGTGTCCTGCGGTTCCACTATGCCCCGTCCCGCCATATTCGACTGTCCGATCAGCAGGTACAACCGGAACTTTTCTTTGGGAACGGTAATTTCGACTTTTTCCCGATATTTAGGGATAGCCCCGTTTTGCGCCCATACGTTTGACAGCGTGCCAAACGAAAAAAATAACAGAACAAAAACCAATTTTTTCATGATATACAGTAATTCCTGATGATCCTCATTGTGTCTTTCCGCTTACCGTCGTCTATCGTCAGCATATACACTGCCGCAGGATAATTACTCAAATCCAGTTGCGCGGTTTGATCGTTTACTGTTTGGATAAGCAGTACTTTCCCTGCCATATCGCTAATGGTAACAACGTATTTGCCCGTTGCCTCAAATTGCAGGATAACCGTACCGTCCGTCGGATTGGGATACGCACGGGCAAGCGGCGCGTCGGAGGTTTCAACAACTGTTGCCTGTTGCTGTAACACGGTTACCGCTGCTACGCCGGAGCGTACAGAAGTTGCGCCCGCAGCCCTCACCTCGCAGAAATAATAATACTTTCCCGCTGAAAGCGATTTGGGTATGGCAAATGACGCGCCGGTTGCGCCGTCCACGATTGTGCCGCCCGTGTTGCTGTTCGTTGTGCCGGAATACCATTGATAAGTCAGCGATGCGTTACCAGCGACCGAAGCCTCTACCGACAGGCTGCCCGTAATACTGCCCTGTGTAACGGCAGTATATGTCTCCGGCTGGTTGGTGATGATGATGGTTTGGCTTTCGTCAATTGAAACAGATGTACTGCTTTTGGCTTTAACATCCGTGCGGACGTCCACAATCGTGAAACGGTTGTTTTCAATGATCTGACAGACTTCGCCTCCCGTCACGTGGTATCCTTTTTCGTTGTTGGGCATCACGAATCGTACACGGCAGCCGGTCAGATCAATATCGAAACGGTTGGTCAATGTTGCTTCATTGGATTTCGACTGTCCGCTGTTGTCGTGTTTGAAACTCAACGTCAGATTCAGGACGAGTTGATGATACGGTAAAGTAGGATTTTCGCAGAACCTGAGCGGCGGCGAATATTGAAAAGTTCCGCCATCAATCGTAAAGATACGGAAGAACCCCAGTGTAGTTGTCCAATTGGCAATTTCGCCGCTTCGGCAAACAACGCCGGGTCGAATACTAAGCGTGGGCGTACTCCCGATAAATTCCTGAAATGGCTGATGACCGTGACCGTTGAGCAACAGGTTGATACGATTCCTGTTTAAAAAAGCAAGATCAAAACGGTTATGACTGTGTTGTGCCATGATGCGAAACTTACCGGGTCCTGCCGCATTCAGGAAACCGTCCAGCACGAGTCCCTGAAGACCGGACATGGGCGCTTTGCTTGGTATATCAATCACAGGATCGCCCAAAAAATCGTCGGACGCAATGATCCGTGTGTCGAGATAGGAAAATCCATATACCCTTTTTCCCATCAGGCGATTCCATTGGCTCGCCTTTGCCATATAATCGTCTGACTTCACGCCATAAAAATCGTGATTGCCGGGAAGGGAGAAAACAGGCGCATTGAACCCGTAAACGCCTGAAAATCCTTTTGCGCCCTCAAAGTAATTTTCATATTTTTCTTCTGCCAAAGGCGGGTATTCGTTCCCGGAGCGTTCGACTCCTCCCCATCCGAGCGCATCGGCGTTGAAACGGGTATAATCATGAATAATATCGCCTGTAACGATGATGTATTCAGGGCAGATGATATTTGCCACCTCAATAAACCTGTCTAACAGTTCCAGTTCTTTTGCATAACCGTTTTCGGGCGTTCCTACCCATTGCCGCGAGGTGTGCGGATCGGTAATATGTATGAAACGATGCGGATTACGATAGGTTTTCAGCACTTTTACCGATTTTTTTGAAATATCGGTTTTATTGCCGCTTTTGACGATCAGATCATACAGTTCTTCCGGAGCGCCTTCGGGAATCGTCACTTTAATCAGGTTGTTGACTGCAAATTTTGTGTATGAATCGTATTCAAACTTTCCGGTCTGTACCGCTTCAACCGGTAAAATCACCCTATTGTATGGTCCTTGTAAGATGACCGAGTCAATAGATGTTACAGTCAGATTGTCGTACCATATTTCTAATGTTTTACCGACAGGAACTATTGCCGGACAAGCACGCCACGGATATACAATCTGATTGGCTGTCAACCGGAAACAGGCCGTCCATATCAGCATCGCTATTATCAACAGATAATATTTCTTTTTCGTATAGAAGACTTTTTTTATTTTTGCTGTCATTTTGTCGGTCGTTAATTTCCGCTTTGGTATCATTTAAAAAATCGCTCATCCAGAATACGCAAATCTGGTATTTTTCTAAAATGTTTTAGATTGAAGGTTACCTTTTCCTGCAATCGTTGCGCCAAACCGCTTCATTTTACCAATCATCTTTAACATAATTCTCGTTGCTCTCTTACTATACTCACTAACTCTTGGGTTGTTATATCGGTAGTTATACCGTCAATATCAAGAGGACTTGCTGGAATGATACTGTCTTTCAAATAAATTAATTTAAACCTAATGCCATCTGAATGATTAATAATAACATCTTCATTGACAGCCGTATTTAAAATAACGGATAAATTTTGTTGCGCTTCCAAATAATTATATGCTCTCATATTATTATATTTCTATCAAATTTATATTCAATTTTCGTCCAACACTTTTCATTTGCTGGTCTAACGTCAATAGAGGTACATGTAGCCGTTGGGCTGTTTCCAGATAATAAGCATCAGATGCGTAAATGTTGAATTGAGACGATAATTTTATCGCCTGCTCAATATTTACACGCTTCAACATTAGCGGGATAGCGTTAAGTATGCTAAAGATATTTTGGGCTTGTTCGTGCGTAATACGCTGACGCTTCATCATCGCAGACAGAGCATTGCCAATTTCAAAAGGCATCACCTCTGGCGCTGCAAGCCTTACCCCTGTTGTTAATTCAACAATCCGTATTTTTTCAGGCTCATTGAGGGCTACTGCTAAAAGTATATTGACATCTACTAATAAGTCCATTATTATATTATATGCTACAAAAATACAAAACTTATTCCGAATAACAATAATTCATTGTAAAATATCTTTGAAATTCTCAAAAAACAACAAACCATCCTTCCAACTCGCTCTCGCTACCGCGCTCTCGTCCGCTTGCCTCTAACGTTTCAACTTCACCGCATTTTTTTGCGCCAGCAAGGTTAATTCGGTGGCAAGAAAACAATGTTCCTGCGTCATGGCTGTTTCGGTACGGTTGACGACGTCGTCCACCAACTGTCGTCCGTAAGGTAAATCAACATCGCTGCAATCAATGTATTTACTTCCCTGATGATCTACCAGAAAAAGATGATTTCCGCCATCTCTTCCTTCGACGTCAATATATTTGCGGATTTCCATGTACCCATCCGTTCCGAGAACGGTTAACCGTCCGTCGCCCCATGTTTTCAAACCGTCGGGCGTAAACCAGTCCACACGAATATATCCCGATCCCCGGTTGCCCTGCACTAAAGCGTCGCCGAAATCTTCAAATTCCCTGTATTGCGGATAATGAACATTTCCGGTTTGCGAAGCGAGTATCTTTCCGGAGGTGGAACCGGTAAAAAACAAAAACTGATCGAATTGGTGGCTACCGATGTCGCACAGGATGCCTCCGAAATATTTTTTGTCGAAAAACCATTCGGGTCGTGTTTTGATGTTGATTCGATGCGGTCCTGTGCCGATGGTCTGTATCACATTACCGATGGCGCCCGCTCTTACCAACTCGCCGGCTTTGATGGTTGCTTTATTTTCCAAACGTTCGGAATAGAGAATAGAAAAAATGCGTCCGGTCTTTTTCTGCACCTTGCGTACTTCGGCTAATTGCGATAAACTGATGATACCCGGCTTATCAACCATAAAATCTTTTCCATGCTCCATTACTCTGACGCCCAAAGGTGCGCGATCAACAGGTATGGAAGCGCTCACAATCAACTGAATGGTATTGTCTTCTAAAATTTCCTTTTCGCTGCGCGCCTGCTTTGCATTGGGATATCGCTTGAGAAACTCCTGTGTCAGATCGGGTTCTTTGGCGTAGAACGCAACAAGTTCGCCTCCGCCTCTGATCACCGTTTGCACCTGACTGTAAATATGTCCGTGATTCAAACCGATCACCGAAAAACGGATGCGCGGCGTTTGGCTTTTCTTTACCATTGGCAACGAAAAAGGCGAAAAAGCGACTGCCGATAAATTACCTGTCGCAATAATTCCGGCGGCCGTACCGGCTACCGATTTGATAAATCTTCTTCTGTTATGATCGCTCATGGTTGTTTAAATAAAATATATATTTTTAATTATGGTTTATAATAAATGTTG
>Ga0082212_10003265_pt1 | contig 23107 bp, 15 predicted proteins | sample TergutNt197P3_FD_71548 | JGI IMG/M metagenome (GOLD analysis project Ga0082212, IMG submission 71548) | Neocapritermes taracua P3 segment gut microbial communities from Petit-Saut dam, French Guiana - Nt197 P3 | ecosystem: Host-associated > Arthropoda: Insects > Digestive system > Gut ...
TGTAGCGCCGATATTGCCGCTTCCGGTTTTGCGGATGTCGGCGCCTTCAGCGACGCGCACAAGTATATATCCGAAGGGAATCGAACCCAGCAGATAGGAAATCAACGGAATGAGATATTCAATGTTCATAATTTATTATTTATTAGATAATCGCGAAGCATGGAGAGCGCAAAATACGCGGATCTCTCGCGGATGCTTTCGCGGTCGCCCGGTATGACACGGCGACGGATTTCAGTGCGCGCTCCGTCCGAAATTCCGAAGTAAACCAACCCAACGGGTTTATCAGCGGAACCGCCGCCCGGTCCGGCGATTCCTGTGATCGAAATTCCTATATCGCTTGACAGCGCCGCGCGAACGCCTCGAGCCAGAGCTTCAGCCGTTTCCGCGCTGACGGCGCCGTGTTCCGCGAGCGTTTCCGGCTGGACGCCGCAAAGTTTCATCTTGGCGTCATTGCTGTAACACAGCGCGCCGCCGAGAAAATAATCGGAGCTGCCCGCAACACTGGTTATGCGCATTCCAAGCATTCCGGAAGTACAGGATTCCGCAACGGCAAGCGTCTTTCCTGATTCGCGCAAAAGCCGTCCGACAACTTCGTCCATTGTTTCACCTGAAGTGGAGAAAACGGCGTTTCCAAGTTCGGCCTGGATTTTTTCTCCCAATTCTTCAATATCCGCGGCGCTCTCTACATCATCGACCCATCTGAAAATTTTGACGGACGCGTGTCCGGTTCCGGCTAAAACAGTGACTTCAATATTGGGATACGCGGTATAAAGCGGCGCGATACGGGCGTCCAGTTCAGACTCAGGGACGTTCGTAATATGAAACAGTGTTGACGCCATGCGCCGTCCGCCAGACAGGGTGCGGAGTCTTGGCAGGACATCTTTTTCAAAAATGCTTTTCAGCTCGCGATATGGCCCGGGAAGTAGAGCGACGTATCTCCCGCCGTTTTCAATCCACTGTCCCGGCGCGGTTCCGAAATTATTATCAAGGACTTCCGCTCCGTCTATGACATCCGCCTGCCGTTCGTTGTTTTTGTTCATCTTAAAACCGCGGGCGGAAAAGCGCCGCCGCAATTCTTCAAGAATTTTATCGCTCCGCGACATGTTTCGACCTAACGCCCGCGCCGCCGCAGGGCGCGTGCGGTCGTCTTCCGTTGGCCCCAGACCGCCGCTTAAAATTACAAGTTCCGAACGGTGGATCGCTTCCCTTATGGCGGCGGCAATATCTTCAAGTCCGTCGCCTACGACCGTTTTACGATGAACTTCCCAACCGGCGTTGTTTAGTTCTCCAGTCATATAGAGCGAGTTTGTGTCAACGTGATCGGGAGTAAGGAGTTCGGTTCCAACGGCGATAATTTCCGCTTTCATTGTATTAATCCGGATAAAGACAAAAGCATGTTAATAATGTGCAGCGCCGCGCATGCGTAAACGCCCGCAAGCAGGTCGTCAGCCATGATGCCGATGCCGTGCGGAAGCGATTCAAGTTTCCTGATGGGCCACGGCTTCCAGATGTCAAACGCCCTGAATGCCATGAAACCGATAACTATATTAATAACGCTGAACGGCACAAAGAAAAAGGTCAGCGTCTGCCCCGCGACTTCGTCAATTACTACAAATGAAGGATCCTCATCACCCGCTTTCTTTGCCGCCAGCGCGGACGCCGGAATGCCGATAAGCGTGATAATGCCAACGCCCGCCAAAAGTGTCGCAGGGGTAATCCAGTTGCCGTATTGCCATATAAAATATAACGCTGCCGCCGCGGCAAGAGATCCGTATGTTCCCGGAGCGCCCGGAATGAATCCGATATAAAACATAGATGATATCAATTTGCTCATATAGCGATTTCCATCTGCTGTATCCCGACAAATTTAACAGACGGAGGAATTTCTTTTTCAACCTCAATGCATAACTCGATTACCTCTCTAATTTTTTCCATAAGCTCAGAAATGGTATCTGCCTGCGTATAACAGCTTTTCAGCGCAGGCACAGTTGCGATATATGCGCCATCCTCGCCTTGTTCAATCAAAACAGTAAAATAACGTTTCATGCTCATGTTTAATTCCTTCCCAATTTACTTTACAATTGTTCCCAATAGGTCATGTCCCATCGCTTTTGTAATCCGGATGACACGCAAATCACCGCTTTTAATGTCATCAATTTCGGAATCGTTTATCAGGCATACGCCGTCAATCTCCGGAGCCTGAGATTCCAGGCGTCCCTGAAGCAGCATGTCGCTTTCCGCCGACGGCCCGTCAATAATAATCCTGAATTCCTTGCCGACAAGCTCGCGGTTTTTTCGCGCGGCGATTTTCGATTGCTGTTCCATTAAAATCCGCCTGCGGGCTTTAGCGTCGCGCTCGGAAACCTTTGGCCGCAATCCGAATGCGTGAGTGTCTTCTTCGTCGGAATAGGTAAATACACCCATGCGGTCGAATTCCATTTCGCGGCAAAAATCCCTGAGTTCACGAAAGTCATTTCCCGTTTCTCCAGGAAAACCGACGATGAACGTTGTGCGAAGTGTGACTCCGGGAATGTTTCGTCGAATGCGTTGAATCATACGCTCGAGGCTCGCGCGCGAACCGCCGCGCAGCATGGATTTAAGCACCGGGGCGCTTGCGTGCTGCAATGGCATGTCTATATACCGGCAGATTTTTTCGCTTTCATTTATTACGCGTATCAACTTGTCGCTTATGGCGCCGGGGAAGGAATAAAGAAAGCGTATCCATTCAATGCCTTTTATTTTATCCAGAACCTCAAGCAGATCGGCCAGGCCGTCCTTCATGCCAAGATCAGCGCCGTAACCGGTTGTGTCCTGGGCGACCAGAGTGATTTCCTTTACCCCTTCGGCGGCAAGCAACCGGGCTTCCTTCGCCAGCGACGGAATAGTCCTGCTGCGGAACCGGCCGCGGATTTTGGGAATAACGCAAAAGGCGCATGCATGGCTGCATCCTTCAGCTATTTTCATATATGCGGAATGTTTCGGGCCGATGAGGCGGCGCGGCATTTTGTGATCGTAGAGGAAAAGCTTCGCGTCGCTCCGTCCGTAGGAATCAGGCGGGGCAACCTCCTCGCCGCTGACGGCACGGACAATTTCAATGATCTGGTTGGTTCCGAGAATTGCGTCGGCTTCGGGAAATTCGGCGTACATCTCGGAAGAGTATCGTTCAGGAAGGCAGCCTGCGATTATGAGCCTGCGGCATTTCCCGGTTTTCTTCAACTGCGCCGCCTCAAGAATAGCAGTGATGGATTCTTTTTTGGCGTCGTTAATAAAGCCGCATGTATTGACGATTATGACATCGGCATTGCCGGCATCCGGCGTTATTACGTGATTTTCTTTCTCCAGGAGACCGATCATTACTTCGCTGTCAACCTGATTTTTAGGGCATCCAAGACTGATAAAGCCGATTTTCGCCACGGGCGATTCTCCTGATAATTAAGGAACAATGAATAGTAGGCTCCTTTGCCCGCGGTATCAAGAACCCCTGACATGGGAGCCATGGGAGCGCCGGCGTCCTCGCCGGTCGTGTAAATAATAAACGCGCGCCGATGGCGCGCGTTCCTGGTGTAGGGGCGTAGCGTGCTACGCCCCTACACGAAACCGAGGGATTCCAATATATGCACGATTTCCTCTACTTTAGCGCGTGGTGCGCGGGTGAAGCGTTCCGCTATGACATGGGAGCGCGGCGTCCCTGGGAGCGCGGGCACTGGGAGCGCGGGCGTCCTCGCCTGCGTAAAGCCGCTATTGGCATCCCGCAACGAGTCAATAACGCTTCTCACGGCCTGCAACTGTTCAAGCGTATCTGAAGGCCATGCCATTTTCGCCGCAGCTTTCGCTTTAGCGGCTTTGGTTTTTCCGCTCTTTTCCGCAGACTGTTCCGAAGGAACAAAGTCAAAAGTCGTCTGAATCGCTTTGCGTTCTTCTTTTGATTTTGTTTGATATTCCGGACGCAGCCAGCGGATTTTTCCATCCTTTTCTTCTTCCGCCCGTTCGGCATTCAAAGCCACGAGACGCGATAGAATTTCTTCATCCGAAATATCACGAGGCCAGCCGTAGGCGTCAGCGACGGCAGCGTCAAGTTCATCGTGAAGTTCGCGCAATATGCCGACAAGCCCATATTCGTAAATATTCTTTTCCTTATCTGTCAGTTCCCGACTGGAGCGCAACGCTTCCAATACGTTGTACATGCCGGTCATAGTCAGTTCCGGATATAACTTCTGCCGCGACTTGCGGTGAGCGTCAAGTTTTTCACCCAAATCGCGGATGCGGGTTTGTTGTTCCGGCGCAGCGTCAGGAAAAGGGAACGGGTCAAAGCAACGTGATTTGTTGTAACGCGGCCTGTCTTCCAGCGTCCCGCCCGCCGCCAAAGCCCAGCATACATGAATCCGGCTTGATAAAACTCCTAAATGGTATGCGTCGGAACTGGCTATATTAACCAGCATGTTATCCGGCAAAATTTCGGCGGACAGAAACACAAAGAATCTGTGCTTGGCCGTTTCGATAGTGGAAATGTAACGGGGCAAACCCGCTAAAGCAGGTCGGAAATCTTTTCTCGGTTCGCCGTAAATCCACCATGCTTCACGGTAACTTGCCCGGTTATTCTTATCACGCTCAGGTTTTACCCGCGTATATACCCAATGATATGCCTCCGGGTATTTATCCCGCGCTTCTTCCGCAGTGAGGCCGAAAAGGTCTATCACCATTACGCCGCGCGGATTGTCGGCTATATCACGCCCGTTTCTGTATGGCCGGATATGCCTATCCAATCCCGCGATTCGCCCCAAACCTAGAATTATCGCCTGTTCCGGAGTTACGATAAAACCTGAACCGTGTAATTTCATACCCGGACAACATAAATCGCAATTCGAGGCTAATGGCACGACTTTTGTAACGTCCGTTCCCTGACGCAAACCCGCGTGAATGACGCCGATTTTCTCCGCCATCGTAACGGCTATTTCACGTCCGTCGGTTTCGCGTTCAGCCACAACTGCAGCAAGCGCGCCGTCGCCCGCGCCGCGTTCTCCCACAGTCATTGCAATGCGCACGGCCGCGCCGTCGGCGGCGTCAACCCAGGGGTGATCCGGTATGGCAAATATCAGGCGCAGCGGATTTTTGTCTTCCGTATGAAGCGCGACAACGCGGCGGTTGAAAACTTGCGTGATGCTGTTCGTTGTGATGAAGCCGAAACGTTTTACCTTGCCCGCCCGCGCGAGTTCAGCCGCCTTATGCCACCAGTACATTACAAAATCGCACGATTCCGGAAGCGCGGCGTAGGTTTTCGTCAATGCGTCAAAATAATCGTTACCAAGAACTTGCCGCTTGTCTTTGCCGCCGATGAACGGCGGATTGCCTACGATGAAATCAGCCTCCGGCCATTCGGCCGGGAGCGCGGACATCTTGTCTGCATTTTTTTTAATACGCAGACGGGACGTCTGCGCTCCCATGTCATCGGTTACCATGTCATCAGCTGCCAGCAGAGCGTCTTTATACCGGATATTTTCATTTTTTTTAATTACCGGTTCCGGCGGATCTACGTTGCCGCGTGTGCGAAAATGCCATTGTAAATAACCAATCCATAGCACCATCTCCGCGATGTGCGCGGCGCGGGGATTTATCTCGATGCCAAGAAACTGTTCCGGGGTGATCTGCAAAAGTTCATATTGCTTTGCGCCGTAGCTCTTCAGCGTTTGCAGCACCTCGCCCTCAAGCCGTTTCATGTGTTCCATGACTACATAAAGAAAATTGCCGGAACCGCAGGCCGGATCAAGAACGCGGATTTGCAGCAATCGTTTTTGAAAATCGCCTACAGTATTTCGGGCTTCTTTTTCTTTACCCTGATTGAACAGAAGACTTGCCGTCGCCTGCACGTCGTCCCATTCCTTCCGCAGAGGCTGAATGACCGTTGGAATAACAAGCCGTTCCACATAAGCGCGCGGCGTGTAGTGCGCTCCGAGCTTATGCCGTTCTGTAGGATTAAGCGCGCGCTCAAGCAAAGTTCCGAAAATTGCAGGTTCAACATCCTGCCAGTTCGCCCCGGACGCTTCCAAAAGTATGCGAATCTGCGCTCTGCCAAGTGGCAAAACTTCCGGGTCGGCGAAGATATTTCCGTTAAAACACAGGAGTTTTTTGCCCAAAGCTACGGAAACCGAGCCGTCGTTCATGGCCGTCCATAAATCACGTACAAATTTTTCGTATAAATCCGGTTCAACAACAGCTTTGCGGAGTATATCGGTAAAGCTGCCCGCCGGTATCAAACCGACATCCTCGGCGAACATGGAAAAAATGCAGCGCATGAGGAATTGCGATACTTTTTCCGGGGAATGACTCTCCGCTTCCAGCAAGGATGCCAGTTCCGCAAGATGCGCCGCGATTTCCTCCGTTACTTTCGCCGCGCGGCGCGAAGGGTCGAGAGATATAGGGTCGTTCCATATTGCCTGAAACAGGGCGCGCACTTCAGGCTTTTCGAGATCGTCAAGCATGACGCGGCATGAGCGGGCATCCGGGAAGTGCAGGTATAAGCCTCCCGTGCAGGTAAATTCCGAATAGATGTCAAAGCAGTAGCCCACGTCTGCCACGATAATAAACGGCGGGCGTCCTTCCCGCGCGGGCAGGCAGCGGACATAGTTTTCCGCCTGGCGTCTTGCGCGCTGCATGGCGTCTTCCCATTGGCGCGTGCCGCGTTTGACGGCGGATGAAGCGGTTATGCCGGGAATTGCTATGCGTTCCGCAGAAGGAACGCCCGCGTTCTGATTCTGACCACTAACCACTGACAACTGACCACTGTCTGCCGCAAGGCGGCCACCCTGCCCCTGCTTTGATTCCAGGACAAAGCAGCCCTGCCGATACAAATCAAGGCGCTTTAATTCTTCCGTGCCATCGCCGCGAGGCACATAAACCTTGCGCTCGAAGGAATAGAGATTTTCTTCATTGACTGGGCACGCCGGGTCGGGCGGCGGCAAATCAAGAACGGCGCATAATTCCGCGAGGAACAGTTGCGAATTGGCCTGCTCCGATCCGCCGGATGCTTTCCAGCGCGTGATGAAATCAGTAATATCACTCATAGAATCTATGTATTAAAAACAAAACTTTACCATTTTCCGTTACCCCATTACACATCCCCTTGATATGAATAAACCGGTTATCTAAACTTGTTTTCAGTAAATAATGGGAGACTGTTTGGGAATATAGGCCGGGAAGGTTTAAAAACACCTCGGAGACTCAGAACGTGGAAAGTCAAAATCTTGAATGGAAAGAATCCTGGCGCGATGAATATATGAAAACGCTATGTGCGTTTGCCAACGCTTTCGGCGGCGTTTTGGAGTTAGGGCGCAACGATAATGGCGAGATAGTTGGCATTGCCGATAAGGCAAAACTCCTTGAAGATTTACCTAATAAAATAAAAAATGCAATGGCGATTGTTGCGGATATTGTTGTCCACGAGACGAAGGGCAAGGAATATATTGCCATTACTGTTGGAGCATATCCGTTCCCTATCAGTTATCACGGCGTTTACTATATCCGTTCCGGCAGTACGACGCAGGAACTTACTGGAAGCGCGCTTGACGAATTCATACTCCGAAAACAGGGCAAAACATGGGATGGCGTTCCTGTGCCTTATGTTAAATTTGATGACTTCGAAAGCGAAGCATTTAAGGTGTTTCGCAGGAAAGCAATTGAAAGCACTCGCCTGTCAAAACAGGATCTGGAAATAACGGATGAAAAGTTGCTTGATACGCTGCAACTTACAGAAGGAAGGTATATTAAGCGTGCCGCTCTGCTGCTGTTTCACCATAATGCTGAAAAATGGGTTCCCGGCGCATTTATTAAAATAGGTATGTTTGCGAATGACGCCGATCTGTTGTATCAACATGAAGTTCATTGCCCGCTGCTGATGATGCCTGATAGGGTTATGGAAACAGTGTATCTCAATTACTTTAAAGGCTTTATCAGCTATAAGGGCATACAGCGCGTTGAAAATTATCCCGTGCCGCATTCAGCGTTTCGCGAAGCGATAACCAATGCAATATGCCACAGAGATTACAGCTCAGGAATCCCAATTCAGATTAAGGTATTCCCTGAAAGGGTTATAATTTATAACGATGGACGCTTGCCGGGAAATTGGTCGGTTCTGGATTTGTTGGCAACACACCGTTCCGAGCCGCACAATCCGATGATTGCAAACGCTTTTTTCCGGGCAGGTATGATTGAATCATGGGGACGCGGCATAGAGAATATCACCAACGCCTGCAAAGCAGCAGGGAAACGTGAACCAACCATTGAGTTTAAACACGGGCGTGAATTTTCAGTGACGTTTTATAGTGATGCAGGCATCACCACAAATATCACTACAAATGAAACCCGGAAGCATATTATGGCGATTATATCGGCAAACCCGAAAGTTACCTCTAAATCCATTGCATCCGAATTGGGTATCGCCGAGCGGAATGTAAAAAACCATATTAAAGCGATGAAGAACATGGGAACAATAGAGCGTATTGGCGCTACGAAGAACGGTTACTGGGCGATAAAGAGCAGATAGAATAAGGAGAAATTGACGGTGCAAAATCCTGAAATCGCCGATGTTCGGTCGTCTGAAGACATAAGGCAGGACAACCGCGACAAGTTGATTTATCCGATGCAGCAGTTGGCGCACGGCGTCATGCAGTCGTTCTTTGCCACTTACCTTAACAACCTGATGACGCTGGTTTACGTATTCCCGATAGCGGTTGCCGGAGTTGTGGAAGCCATGGGTCAGACGCTCGGCTGGATTATCGGCCCGGTAAGCGGCGCCGTAATAGATCGGTTTTCATTTAAAAAAGCAAAGTATTGGCCGTGGATTATTATAGGGAGCATCGGCGCCGCAGTATGCTGGATAGTCATATTCGTCCTTCCCGTATTCGTGCCGGATCCGACAAGAATGGTGATTCCCGTAGCGATAATCATCCTGTTCAGAGCCGTGCTGGAAGGCCCCGACGCCGCTGTCGGCTATATCCTGTACGCCCGTCTTGCCAGGGACGGGAAGCTTCGCTCATACCTTGCGATGTGGGGCAAGATCGGCAGGGACGGCATGAAAGCCCTGGTCGGCTTTATCTTCCCGCTGATGCTCGTGGGCTTTATGGCTCGCGGCATGTCCGAAGTCAAGTCGTGGGCGCTTATTGCAATTATCCTGGCGTTTTCTTCGATCGCGCTACAAACCGTTACAGTAGTACTCACAAAATATTCCAGGCCTGAAAAAGAAGCCGTAGCCGGTTTGGGCGGAGCGAAAGCAAAATCCAGGCCCATAACCAAAACATTTACCGCCATTTTTACCAATCGCGCGCTATTGTCCGCGTATCTCTGTCAGTCGCTCAGCAAGGTGTTCTTTTTCTACCACATAATGGGCGGCATGTTTTTATGGCGCTTCTATATGAATAATATGGCGATGATGGCTGTTTATATGACGCTTTTAAGCCTTGCCGCCGTGGCCGGAGCCATGCTGGTGCCCGTCGCGTATAAAATACTCATGGACACAAAAAGATGCGCGGCAATGGCGTATATCGCCCAGGCTGCCATATACGCGGCGGCGTTTTTTATTGTGTCACCTCAAAACGTATGGGGCACGATATTTATTATTTGCTTTGCCAGCTTTTTTAACGGAATGTCAGACAGTTTCATGCAGCCGTTGTTCGCCCATGGCGCGGACTATTCGGCATGGAAGTCGGGCAATAAAGATTATGGCCTTAACATGGCGGTTTTTGGATTAAGCATAACGACGGGCGTACTGGTGTCAACAATAACCCGCACAGCGGCGCTTGCCGCCGGCGGGTTTGATTCGGCGGCGCTTGCCGCGGGCGCGGTTGTGCCGGATGGGGTCATGTCCGCGCTGCATAACCTCAATACATTGTATCCGCTTATTATTTGCGTCATTATTACCGCCATCCTGTTGTTTGTTTACCCGCTAAACGACAGGAAAGTCGCGGAAATCCAGAAGAAAATAGCCGAGCGCGACGCTACGGCGACAACGTAGGGGCGGTTCGCGAACCGCCCACACAACCAGCGTTAATTAATTACGACGGATGAAATATCCGGGCTAGTCAAAAACTTCAATATTGCAATCGTGCGCCGCAGACGCAAGATGCTTATCCAGCGTCCATATACCGGCGCCGGCAAGTTTGCAGGATATAAGCAGGTGCGTATCGACGCAACCTATACGTTTACCTGCTATCCCAAAACTCGAGATGAATTGGAGGTATTCATCAAGGGTTGCCGTTGGCAACAATCCCATACCAAGAATGTCGTTCAGGGTGTTTAGATGACGTGCTGACATACTTAAAGCTAGTTCCTCAACAATCAGCTCATGGCTGAACACAAGACCACTATCGAGCAACGCTATCAGCTGTGGTTGCGGCTTACGGAAATGCATGCTCCACACGGAAGTATCTACTAAAACCGATTGCACGGTTATCTGTTCCTTTTTGGGGTCTTAAAGTTAGGGATAGAGCCACCCAGAGCAGCCAGACGTTTTGCCTTTTCCTGCTTTATGAGCGCCTGTAAACTCAGGTTGAACAGTTCCGATGGCTTGCTTGCGTTTGCCATGCGTTGTGCTTCCTCAAAAAGTGCATCTTCAATAGTGATTGTTGTGCGCATATTTTATCCTTTCCGTATCAAATATATCATCAATTATGCTAAAAATCATGGTACAAATGTCGTATGGTATAGAGACGGCGACATATTGTATAATGCCTTCGTTGCCGGCGCGCGCTTTCTTATATACGCCCGCTTGCGCCGCTTCACGAGAGATTCTATAAATATCCGGTTTAAATTTGGAGAATTAACCATGTCAGATACGAACCAATACGACGAAAGACTGAAAAGAGTACAGGACGCTGTTGATTTGAAAGAACCGGACGCTGTTCCATTGGTTATCCGCGTATCAGGCGCGCCTTATTACCTGTATAAGACCGGAGGGTCGCACGCCGCCGCGTTCTACGATTTCGAGAAGTCCGCCCAGGCGTTCATCAGGTTTCATGAAGAATTCCAGCCGGACGTTCGCTCAGCGCCCCTCAGCCAGAGCGGAAAAGCCAATGAAATCGCGGAGCCGACAATGATGGATTGGCCCGGCAGACCGGGTACGCCGGTTCCCGACCTTTCGACGTATCAGGTGCTTGAGCATGAATATATGTCGCAGGATGAATACGACGAGTTTATCGACGACTATTCGGCATTCATTTTCGGAAAGTTCATACCTCGCGCGTATAAGACATTCAAGGCATTTGAGCGTTTCAAGGTAAACCCTACGTTGTTTACGGGCATGGGCGCGTTTACAAACATGCTGAACGACGACGTAAAAACCATGATGCAAAGTTTTATCGGGATGATCGACGAACAAAAAAGTTTCCAGCAATCAATGGCCGCGCTGGATAAGAAACTTGACGAGATGGGTTTCCCGCCGTTTATCACCGGCATGTGCGTTGTGCCGTACGATCACATAAGCGATAACTTTCGCGGCACAATGGGCATTTTTGAAGACCTTCTGGAAATCCCGGAGAAAATCGCAAGGGCGAACGAAATGATCGCCGGCTTGCAAATTAAATACCTGAATTATCTTGAGCGCGTACCGATGAAGGTAAAGCGCGTCTTTTTCCCTCTGCACAAGGGCATGGACGGTTTCATGAGTCCGAAGCAGTACGACGAGCTCTACTGGGAACCGTTCCAGACTGTGCTGAAATACCTGGTAAGCATAGGCGTCACGCCGTTCATATATACCGAGGGCAGGTATGAAACGCGGGTGGACTACATACGCGAGCGCCTTTTGGAACTCCCCGCCGGATCATGCATTATTCATTTCGAGCAAGGCGATTTCGCTGAACTAAAGAAGAAGTTTTCCGGCATTGCGAGCCTGATTGGCGGCATGCCTATATATCTGCTCGAATACGGGACGAAGCAGCAGGTTATCGACCGGGTGAAGTATCTGATAGACAACTGCGCGAGCGGAGGCGGATATATGCTTAGCGGGAGCGCTTCTTTCGAGAAAGTCAAGCGCGAGAATTTTGAGGCGATGTTCGAGACGGCCCGGACGTATGGCAAAAAATAGCGTATGAAAGTTTTTTCCATTTAAAAACGCAAAGGAGTGCCTGAAATAGAAAAAGGAAACAATGAATATTTTGGCCAGGATGAGGAAAAAGTCAAACATGCATCCAATATCAGCCAGCTTCATGCTTACCCTTAATTTCACAATATGTTGTGGTGCATAAAAAAAAACTCTCAATATTTTGTGTAAAATTGAATTGACATCGCGGCGCGTTAAGTGTAAAAAATCTCTCGCACGCCGAGTTCCAGGACATAAAAAATATCCGGTCAGCACACGTTGAACGGCTCGCGCGTCGCCTTGTAATCTGCAATCCTTGTTAGTTGGGAGGAGTCGCCCGTGAGCAGCAATAATGAAGCGGTATCTGTGGAAAATGTCCCCAGGATGATGATAAATAAAGATAGTGAACGGCAGACTGACGGCGGGCTGGAATTCCCCCGGGTTTTTGTTCCCGAAGGCGTCAATCCATACGACGAAATCGCCTGGGAAAAGCGGTCGGCGGTGATTGCCAATGAAAAAGGCGATGATGTCTTCCGACAGGACAATGTGGAGATTCCGCAAAAATGGTCTCAGACGGCGACCAATATCGTGGTTTCCAAATATTTTCATGGACAAATCGGCACGCCGCAGCGCGAAAACAGCGTGCGCGTGCTTGTGGAGCGGGTGGCGCGCACGCTGACTGAATGGGGCGTTGATGGGAAGTATTTCGCTTCGGCCGCGGATGCCGAGGCTTTTCACGACGATCTGGCTTTTCTGCTTCTGAATCAGTACGCCGCATTTAATTCGCCCGTGTGGTTTAACTGCGGCATTGAAAAAAATCCACAGTGTTCGGCCTGCTTCATTAATTCGGTAGAGGATACGATGGATTCCATCCTTTCCCTGGCGCGCACGGAAGGCAAGCTTTTCAAGTTCGGTTCCGGAACAGGCACAAATTTTTCAGCCCTCAGGTCTTCGCGCGCGCGGCTTTCAGGCGGAGGCATCGCCTCTGGTCCCGTAAGTTTTATGAAGGGATTCGACGCGTTCGCGGGCGTTATAAAGAGCGGAGGCAAAACCCGCAGGGCCGCAAAAATGGTCATTCTGGATATCGACCATCCGGACATCGAGGACTTTATCGAATGTAAATCCAAGGAAGAAAAAAAAGCCTGGACGCTGATGGACTCCGGATACAAAGGCGGCATTGACGGCGAAGCCTACAGCAGCATCTTTTTCCAGAACGCGAACAACAGCGTGCGCGTCACGGACGACTTTATGGCGGCATACGATAAGGATGAATCCTGGTTTACGCGCGAACGGCCAAACGGCGAAATAATCGGAACGTATAAGGCGCGCGGCCTAATGAACAAAATTGCCGAGTCGTGCCATACCTGCGGCGATCCGGGAATGCAGTACGATACGACTATTAACCGCTGGCATACCTGCAAAGCATCGGGGCGCATTAACGCCTCGAATCCCTGCTCGGAATACATGTTCCTGGACGATTCGGCTTGCAACCTGGCTTCTTTTAACCTGCTAAAATTCGTCGATTGCGACGGCCGTTTCGAGGTCGAAAATTTCCGTCGGGCGGTGGATATCATGATTACCGCCCAGGAGATCATTGTTGACAACGCAAGCTATCCCACAGAGATTATAGGGCGGAACAGCCGCGACTACCGCCCGCTGGGGCTTGGTTACGCCAACCTGGGCGCGATTTTGATGCACAACGGGCTGGCCTATGACAGCGATGAGGGAAGAAACTTCGCAGCCGCCATTACCGCGGTTATGACGGGCGAGTCGTACCTGCAATCATCACGCATCGCGGCAAAGCTCGGGCCTTTTTCCGAATACGCGCGAAACAAGGACTCTTTCATGGAAGTTATGAGACAGCACCGTGCCGCCGTGCAGAACATAGACTCCAAGCTTGTTCCGGAAGAGCTTATGCGGGCGGCGCAGGAATGCTGGGATTTTGTCGTGCTTGAAGGAACAGCCAACGGTTTCCGCAACGCGCAGGCGACTGTGCTTGCGCCCACGGGAACCATCGGCTTTATGATGGACTGCGACACTACGGGCGTCGAACCTGATCTGGCGCTGGTAAAATTCAAGAAACTTGTGGGCGGCGGGGTAATGAAGATCGTCAATACAACGGTTTCATCCGCGCTTACCAGGCTCGGTTACGGCGATGAAGAAATCAGGGATATTGTGCGCTACATAGATGAAAAAGGCATGATTGAAGGCGCGCCGCATGTAAAGGCGGAGCATCTGCCGGTTTTCGACTGCGCTTTGAGGCCGCAGCAGGGATCGCGTTCGATTAACTATATGGGACACATCAAGATGATGAGCGCCGTACAGCCGTTTATTTCCGGCGCTATTTCCAAAACCGTGAACGTTCCGGAAAACATTGCGGTTGAACAGATCGAGGATCTTTATATGCAGGCGTGGCGGCTTGGCGTGAAAGCCATAGCCATCTACCGCGATAATTCAAAAAAGACCCAGCCTATGAGCACTTCCGCCGATACGAACGCTAAAACGGCGGCGGATAGGGAGTTCAGGCCGGTTCGCAGGAAACTTCCTTCCGAACGCCAGGCCATTACGCACAAGTTCGCCATTGCCGGACATGAAGGATATATAACCGTCGGAATGTATGAAGACGGGCAACCGGGCGAAATCTTCCTTGTCATGGCCAAAGAGGGCAGCGCGCTTTCCGGGATGATGGATTCGTTCGCAACCTCTATCTCATTAGCTCTTCAGTACGGCGTGCCTCTGCGTGTGCTTATTGACAAGTTCGCCCATGTGCGATTTGAGCCTTCGGGGCATACGGGCAATTCCGTGGTGCCTTACGCCAAGTCTATAGTGGATTATATTTTCCGCTGGCTTGCTTACAAGTTTCTTCCGACCGAGGAGCAGACGCAGGCAGGAGTACATGTCAGGAAAAAACCTGAATCACCCGAATCCAAGACGCAAGCCGCACCATCTGCCGGCTCGATGAACGATTTTAAATCGATGTACGCGCTGGACGACGCGCCAAGCTGCGCGAACTGCGGCAGCATAATGGTACGCAACGGCGCCTGTTATAAATGTATAGAGTGCGGTGAAACCAGCGGCTGTTCCTAGGAGATATAAATGGCGCGTAAAAGTGGAATTCTGCTTCATCCGACTTCGCTTCCAGGCAATTACGGAATAGGCGATCTTGGACAGTGGGCATATCGTTTTGCCGATTTTCTGGCGGAAAGCGGTCAGCAGCTTTGGCAGATTCTGCCTCTTGGGCCTACAGGTTACGGAAATTCGCCATACCAGACCTGGTCGAGCATCGCGGGCAATCCCCTGCTTATCAGCCTTGAAAAGCTCGTTGAACAGGGCTGGCTGACGGCGGAAGATTTGCCTGATGTGACGCGGATGCCTTCCTCCGCCGCTTCCTTCGTGGATTTTGACGCCATCACGCAGGTTAAAAAGCCGCTGCTTCGAAAAGCGGCACAGGCTTTTTTCGAAGCGCGTCCCGCCGATACTTATCAGGAATATAAGGATTTCTGCCTGCAAAACGCAATGTGGCTGGATTCATTCGCCCGTTTTGCAGCTTTGCGCGAAATGAACAACGAAATGCCATGGACGACATGGAGATCATCACAGGTCGCCGAAGACCAGGCAATCGCGGAGCACAAATTTATTCAGTTTGAGTTTCACCGGCAGTGGCTGGCGCTGAAACAATACTGCAACGAACTTGGCATTAAAATTATAGGTGACATCCCTATATTTGTGGCGCACGACAGCGCCGACGTCTGGGCCAACCGCCGCCTGTTCGACCTGGACGAAAAAGGAAACCCCAGGAATATCGCCGGCGTGCCGCCGGATTATTTCAGCGAAACCGGACAGCTTTGGGGAAATCCGCTTTATCGCTGGGATGAAATGGCGCGGGATGGTTTCGCCTGGTGGATTGATCGCATCCGCGCCGCTATGCGCATGACGGATATCATAAGGCTGGATCATTTCCGCGGATTTGAAAAGTTTTATCAAATACCCGCCGGCGCGGATACGGCCGTTGACGGAACATGGGTGCAGGGGCCGGTTGACCGCCTGTTTAACGCTTTAAGCAGCGCTCTTGGGAAACTGCCGTTTATTGCCGAAGATCTCGGCTACATAACGCCGGAAGTCCGCGCGCTGCGCGACCGCTGGGGATTTCCCGGAATGCGCATACTGCAATTCGGTTTCGGAGACGAGCAGCGCGACAATCCGCACAGGCCCTTCAATTTTATTAAGAACTGCATCGCCTATACCGGCACGCACGATAATGACACTACCGCGGGCTGGTTCACGGATAAAGCAACGCACAAGGCAGGCGAGGAAGCGCTTGTCTATATGGGAAGCGCGGGCGAAAAGCCTGTCTGGGATTTTATCCGCCTGGCGCTTGCTTCCGTGGCGGATACCGTGGTTCTGCCCATGCAGGATATTCTTGGTCTGGGATCGGAAGCGCGCATGAATACGCCATCCACAAAAGGAAACAACTGGAACTGGCGCATGACGGAAGATGGTTTCAAGCCGGAACTGGCGGTCAAGCTGCGCGATATGGTTCACTGTTACGGCCGGCATCCGGAGCTGGAGCGGGATAATTTAGCATAGCGTGGCGCTACGCCCGATTTGTATGGCGCATTTTTCTACCGGGATGCAGGGTTTGTGAAGACCAACGTGCCTTGAAACGGTTACATAAAAAAAGTTACATTGAGGTATCAGGCGCGTACAAGACGCGTACCGCCAATCAGGAATCTGAACGCCGCACGCGCACATCGCCGGCCAGCACCGTTTCGATGGTTCCGTCCGCGAAGCGCACACGCAGCGCTCCGATCTCATCAAGCCCGCAGGTTACGGCGTTCCGCGTACGTCCGCTTTCAATTAGCGCCACATGAGCATCGTTCCACATTGAGGAAAAACCTTTCCATCTCCCCAGTATTTCCTCGAACTTTCCTTCCTGAAACAATAAATAGACGTTTTGAAAATATTTCAAAAATCGTATGAGCAGGCGGCGGCGCGGGACGATGGCGCTCATCGCGTCGTCCAGGCAGATGGCGTCGCCTGCGAGGTCTTCCGGGACGCTTCCCTTATGCACGTTAATCCCGATGCCGATGATTGCCGCCGCAATGTCGTCTTTCGGTGTAAGCGTTTCCAGCAGAATTCCCGCGCATTTTTTTCCCGACAGCAATACGTCGTTCGGCCATTTCAGGTCAATTCCGGGAGTCTTTGGATATTTCATGTCCCGCCCGATGCTATTCAAAGCCTGAATAAGCGCTACGGCCGCGACATGCGTAAGAATCGGCCAGAAGTTCAACGGCTGTGGCGGACGAAGAATCAGGCTGAGATAGATGCCTTTTCCGGCTGCCGAAAACCAGTTTCGATTAAGGCGCCCTTTTCCCGCCGTCTGCGTCTCCGAATATATCAAAGTTCCTTCAGGCGCGCCCGCAAGCGCACGATCGTAAGCTTCGCGATTTGTTGAATCCAGGCGCAAAAATCCGTTTACACGCAGTCCGTTCCAGGCGATTTGCGGCGTTTCATCCTGAATCCAGCAAGGAACAAGCAGTTCTTCGTCGTAATCAAGCCGGACGCGCCCGTCCACGATCTTCAGTGGAAATCCCCATTCACGGCATAGCGCCAGTTCATCCTGAAACCACGATTCATCGCTGCATGCAAGCCCATGACTGCGAACATGGGCAAGATCGGTCATTATAAACGGGTATTTGATCATCGCTATTACTGCGCCGACAATAAACGTTTATGGTTGATTTCCAGTTTCTTGTATTTTTCCGTCATTTCTTCGCAACGGGCGCGATTTTCATCGACAATTTCTTTTGGCGCGCGTGAAATGAATTCAAAGCTGCTGATTTTTTTGAAAATCTTGTCAATTTCCGTTTTAAGTTTTGCCATCTCTTTTTCAAGGCGCGCGCGCTCCGCGCTTATATCGATGGCGCCGCGCACATCAATGCCGAAACCGCCCAGCTTTGAAACGCCGTTCAGCCGGCCTCCGGTTACAACTTCGCAGAAATCAACGCGATTTAGGCGCGCGATCGTAAGCAGGCGGGACATATTTTGTTCAATAAGTTCGCGGTCTTCCTCATTCTTTACGACAAGGCATGCGTCCAGGCGGCGCTTTGGTTCGATATTCATCTCGGCTCGCAGCGAACGGATATCGCTGATAAGCTCCATGATATCCTGCATTTTCCCGGCGTCGGCGGAATTGTCCAACGCTTCACGGAATTGAGGGAAGGGCTGAACCATAAGTGATTCTCCCTGGTGCGGCAGCTTCTGCCATATCTCCTCCGTAATAAACGGCATGAAGGGATGGAGCATCCGCAGCGAATAATCGAAAACGTGAAGCAGAACTTTTATTCGCGGATCCCGCGTATCGCGATCGGCTTCCGGATCCGTCAGCACTGGTTTGACCATTTCGATATACCAGTCGCAAAGTTCGTGCCATATAAATTGATATATAAGCGCGGAAGCTTCATGGAAGCGAAATTTGTCGAGAGCTTCGGAAATATCGGCCGCCGTCCGGTTCATGCGGTGCAATATCCAGCGGTCTTCAAGCGGCATATTGCCGCGTCCCGCGCCGGCCATATCTTCAACCGCGGACGCATGCACGGCGTCTTCATCTTCGTCGCGAAGGTTCATAAGCACGAAGCGCGCTGCGTTCCAGACCTTGTTAGCAAACGCGCTGTAGCCTTTCATTCGATCCGGTGAAAAAGGAATGTCGGTTCCGGGCACAGCCATGGAAGAGAGCGTAAAGCGCACCGCGTCAGCGCCATATTCTTCAATGAGCTGGAGCGGTTCGATGATATTTCCTTTTGTCTTGCTCATCTTTTTGCCATGCGCGTCGCGTACGATGCCGTTGATATGAACCTGGCCGAATGGAATACCGCCCGCGAATTTCAACCCCATCATGATCATGCGGGCAACCCAGAAAAATATTATGTCCGGTCCTGTAATCAGGGTGTCAGTAGGATAAAACACGCGCAAATCGTCCGTGTCGTCAGGCCAGCCCAGGGTTGAAAAAGGCCATAGCGCGGAACTGAACCAGGTGTCAAGGATATCGGTCTCGGCGCGCAGCGCGGCGCCGCATGTCGGGCATTTTTCCGGCGTTTCGCCCGAAACGACGATTTTCCCGCATGCGTCGCAGTACCAGGCGGGGATGCGATGTCCCCACCAAAGCTGCCGCGAAATGCACCAGTCATGTATGTTATACATCCATTCAAAATAGCGTTTTTTGAAATTGTCGGGAACAAAGCGGATTTGCCCGCTTTCGACCGCTTCAATCGCGGGTTTGGCCAAAGTCGCCACTTTCAGATACCACTGGATGGAGATTTTCGGCTCGACAACGGACGAACATCGGTCGCACTGGCCGACGTTGTGTTCGTAATCCTCGACTTTTTCGAGAAAACCCTCGCGTTCCAGTCGTTCGGCGAGGTGTTTCCTGCATTCGTATCGATCCATTCCCCTGTAATCGCCCGCGGCTTCCGTCATAACGCCCGCGTCGTCTATAACGGTAATTTTTTCCAGCCCGTTGCGGATGCCGGCCTCATAGTCATTGGCGTCGTGCGCCGGCGTTACCTTTACAACGCCGGTTCCGAATTCACGATCGACAAAGCCGTCGGCTATAATTGGAATTTCACGGTTCATAACAGGGAGCAGGACTTTTTTGCCGACCAGATGAGTGTAGCGCTCGTCGTTCGGATGCACGGCTACGGCGGTGTCGCCCAGCATAGTCTCAGGCCGCGTTGTCGCCACTGTCAGCCATTCATCGCTTCCATCGCTTCCGATGACGGGATATTTGATATGCCACAGGTGGCCGTTCGATGGTTTGTAGACGACTTCCAGATCGGAAATCGCGGTCTTGCATCGGGGACACCAGTTGACGATATATTCGCCCCGGTAAATCAGTCCTTCATCATACAGGCGGACGAAAACCTCCGTAACGGCGCGCGACAACCCTTCGTCCATGGTGAAGCGCTCTCGGCTCCAATCGCAGGAGACGCCCATGCGCCGCATCTGGTTAAGGATTGTCCCGCCGCTCGTTTTTTTCCACTCCCAGGCGATGCGCATAAATTCGTCGCGGCCAAGGTCGAAACGATTCTTTTTTTCCTCTTCCAGTTGTTTGTCAAGGACGTAGTGTACCGCTATGCTGGCGTGGTCGGTTCCCGGCAGCCAGAGCGTGTTAAAGCCGTTCATACGTTTCCAGCGCACGAGAATGTCGTGCAGCGTATGCTGCAGGGCGTGTCCCATGTGCAGAGATCCGGTTACGTTAGGCGGAGGAATGACGATTGAAAAAACAGGTTTTTCCGAAGCGGAATCGGCTTTAAAAAACTCACGGCTTTCCCAGAATGAGTACCAGCGCTGTTCAAATTCTTTAGGCTCATACGATTTGTCGAGCGGTTCACGAACCATGAAAAACCTCTTTTTTATTTATTGGGAATTAATTGACTTACATGCAGACAGCGTCTGTTTTATGAAAGTTTCGATATCCGGAATCATTTTTTTCACTGCTTTTTCCGCGACACGATCTATCAATTCTTCGGGAATCCGCCATTCAGCAGCGGGTTTCCCGTAAAAAGTCTCGCCGTCAAAAATTTCAAGGATACTGTCCGGGCCGAGGAAGGATTTCCAGGAACGGTGGGTTAAACTGAAGAAATCATCCGGCACGACCAAGGCGTCGGATTCAGTGGGCTGTGACGATATTTCCGCCGAAGCGACGGTTCCTGTAATGGCTTCTTCAGCTTCCTTGTCGGAAAAAACGGGCGCCGCGCCGCGCTCGTTTTTCAGCAGCAGTCTTTCCACCATGGCGATCATTTCCGAAGGGTCGAACGGCTTTGTCAGATGCCCGCTTGCGCCGACGCGCGCGGCTTCATCTTCGTCGAAAGGGTCGAAAGCTCCGTTTAGCAGGATCACTGGAATGGAGGCAAATTCCGTATCATGACGGATGAGCTCGCAGACTTCGTATCCGCTGTAACCCGGCATTAAAACATCGACAAGCGCCGCATTCGGCCGAAATCCCTTCAATGCTTCAAGCGCGGCATCGCCGCTTGATACGGCTTCAACGACGGCGTCCTCCCCGTCAAATGCCAGTTGTACCATTTTTTGCGTCGCTATATTGTCGTCGGCAATCAACAGTCGTAATTTCATAAATATCCGTATTAAGGTTTCCGCTGATATATGGGTTTCCGCTGCTGTCCCGCGCCGCCTGACGGGTTTGTTTCATCGCCCGAAACAGGATCGGAATCCGGCGATACTCCGGAACCGGATGTCGGCGCGTTTGTTTCGTCAATCGGCGCACCGGATGCGCTTTGGCGTATTTCTGTTTCGATCTGAATATCGTCGCCTGTCCCCGTCCCGGATTTGGCGGCGGCTGCTGCCTGCGCTTTTTCTTCCTCCAGCGTCTTTTGCGCGGAATCATATAGATCAGGCGGCGCGATAAAACCTAATGCCTTTCCAAAATCAATAAACGGCCTGAGCGGTGAAAACCCTTCGCTCGGCCGGATGTTGGACTGATTCGCGGCGGCCAGCGCCTCATTTACTTCCGGAACATCGTAACCCAGCTCTACGAGCCGCCTTTTTGCGGTTTCAAAGTACTGGCTGAAAGGATAGCCTTCAGCAATTTGTGAATACCAAAAAGCTGAGTCCCTTGAAAAAACCGCGGCAGCCTCAGGATCATAACTCAGTAATCTGTCGTATAGTTGGGCGATACGATACATTACCGTATCCATATCTTCGAAGTTCTTATAATTATCAACAACATACTGAAGACGCTGCATCGCGCCGGGCAGATTTCCCCGCCTGAGGTAAAATTCTCCGACATCCAGGTCGCCCCGCGCCAGATTATCCTCTGCCAGTATCTTATATTGCTGGACAATTGGAACATAATCGCTGTTCGGATATCTTCTTAGAAATGTTTCAATTGCCAGAAGAGTATTGCGGGCGTACTGCGGATCGCGGTCCGGCGAGCGCATCATTTTTTGATTCAGCGAGATGATCTTCAGCTGAGCATCGGCTGCCCTGGGATCTCCGGGAAAGTATATGATGAAATCTTTGTACTGGTTTTCCGCCTGCAAAAGATTTTCCGTCCCGCCTTCCTCATAAAAGGTATCGCCCATCGCAAAATAGGCTTCCGAAGCGATGTCGCTGTCAGGATAAGTATTGAGCAGCGTCTGGAACGCCAGACGCGCTCTTATATATTGACCCTTTTGGAGGTAATTGTCTCCGGTTTCAAAAAGGGTTCTGTCGGGAGGAGCAATGCCTTTCTGGAGCTGCGCGCTTTTTTGTACGCAGCCAAAATATATTGGCATTAAGCAAAGGAGCGTGATTACCCCAATATATCGGATTGCCTGTTCCATTTTTAAAAACTTCCGTGAACCGTAAAACATTTAATCAAAGCTTTCTTTTTTAACGCCCGCGATATTTCGCAATTCATGTATGGCGCAGTCCACGCCCTTTGCCGAACCGAACACGGCCGAACCCGCGACAATTATTTCCGCTCCGGCAGCAAGGACATCCCGCAGATTATTCACGCCGATTCCGCCATCGACCTCTATCCGGATTCGATACTTATTTAATACGATCATTTCACGCAAACGGCTGATTTTTTTTAACATTGACGGAATGAACGGCTGTCCGCCAAAACCCGGGTTTACCGTCATAACCAGCACAAAATCGATAATAGGCAGAATCTCTTCCAGCGCCGAAAGCGGCGTACCCGGATTTATAGCAACGCCGGCCAGAACGCCGGCATCGCGGATATAGTTCAGCGTCCGGTCAAGATGCGGCTCTGCCTCCACGTGTACCGATAAACGGTTGACGCCCGCCCGGATAAAACCGTCCAGAAACAGTGACGGTGTTTCGACCATAAGATGCGCGTCAAGCGGCAGCGATGTGATTTTGCGTATAGCGGCCGCAACCGGCGGGCCGAAAGTGAAGTTCGGCACAAACCGGCCGTCCATCACGTCAAGATGCACAACATCCGCGCCGGATTTCTCTGCGGCGCCGATTTCATCAGCCAGTCTCGCGAAATCAGCGGACAATATCGAAGGCGCTAATTCA
>Ga0082212_10003266_pt1 | contig 23106 bp, 15 predicted proteins | sample TergutNt197P3_FD_71548 | JGI IMG/M metagenome (GOLD analysis project Ga0082212, IMG submission 71548) | Neocapritermes taracua P3 segment gut microbial communities from Petit-Saut dam, French Guiana - Nt197 P3 | ecosystem: Host-associated > Arthropoda: Insects > Digestive system > Gut ...
GCTATGCGAAACGCTGAATGGCAGTGTGTTGGATGAGGGTTTGCGCTTGGCCGACCCCAGCGGCGATTAGTGCCATGTTCCCGGCCGGTTGGAGGGTGGATTCTGCGATTTCGCTATGCGAAACGCTGAATGACAGTGTGTTGGATGAGGGTTTGCGCTTGGCCGACCCCAGCGGCTGCTAGTGCCATGTTCCCGGCCAGTTGGAGGGTGGATTCTGCGATTTCGCTATGCGAAACGCTGAATGACAGTGTGTTGGATGAGGGTTTGCGCTGGGCTAACCTTTGCGCCGGTGGATGGGGTGGAGATTCTACGAATGCCTGCGGAATGGCTGGAGGCAGATGGTGAGCTCAGGCGGTTGGTTTTTCGCGCTTGGCCAGCGGCGCCTTGGGCAGGCGGACCCGCATGTCACAGCCCTCGGGTGAATCGGCCACCTCGATGGTGCCGTTGTGTAAGCGCACAGCCCAGCGGGCAATGGCCAAGCCAAGGCCAGTGCCGCCGGTTGCCCGGCCAGAGGAACTGGCGGTCTTGCCGCGGGCAAAGCGTTCAAAGACGCTTTGCCGCTCAGTGACCGCAATGCCGGGGCCTTGGTCCAGCACATCGATTTGGATCTGTCGACCACTGGAGACCGCCCGTAAGCTGATCAAGCCGCCAGGCGGCGAAAAGCGAATGGCATTTGACAAGAGATTTGCCATCACCTGGTGCAAGCGCCCCTCGTCCACGGTCATTGTTAGATCGGCTGGTTTGACCTGAGAAGCAAACTTGACCGACTTGCCAAGCCCAGAGGCCACTAGGCGGGCAGCGGCTACGGCATCGTCGAAAAAACCGGCCACTGCGACTTCTTCTAGGTCCAAACGCACCGAATCTGACTCAAGTCGTGAAAGGTCCAAAATGTCGGTCACCAGCCGCGACAGGCGACGGGTTTGAGCCAGCAACAACTCCAAGGTTTCAGGGTCAGGTTCGGAGACGCCGTCAACCATGTTCTCAAGCTCAGCCTGCAAGGCCGCCACTGGGGTGCGCAGCTCATGCGAAACGTTGGCAATCATCTCGCGGCGTAGCTGATCGGCCCCGGCTAGATCCTCCGCCATGGTGTTGAAGGCCCGGCCCAGCTCACCGACCTCGTCATTGGAGGTGGCCGTGACCTTTACACCATATTCACCCTTGGCCATGGCCTGGGCGGCTTCGGTCATCTCACGCAGCGGCCGGGTCATGCCGTGGGCCAGCACCTGGGTGATGATCAAACCGGCCGCCACAGCTAGGGGCAATGTCCGGCTAGGCCCCATCTTGTTCTGCAGACCAATCCAAACCATGGCGGCAGTCACCAACACGGCCGCAGTCACTAGCACGCCAATCTTGAGCTTGATTGAACCAAAACCGTCAAGCGGTTGGCTCACCCGGGACCTGGTCTTTGGCGTGGGGGCCACGGTCATTCACCCGGGCTGGCTTCGAAAGCGTAGCCCACACCATGGGCGGTCCGAATCAGGCCGGCCCCTAACTTGCGGCGCAGCGCCTTGATGTGACTGTCGACTGTCCGGGTGCCGGTGGCGTCGGCCCAGTCCCAGACATGCTCCAGCAGCTTTTCCCTGGACAGCACGGTGCCGACGTGTTCGGTCAGGTAAATCAGTAGATCAAACTCGGTTGGCGTCAGATGCACCGGCTGCCCCGCCCGGCTGACCTGGCGGCCAGCCCGGTTAATCACCACGTCGCCAAACTGGACTTCGCCTGGTGGGACTGGGTCAGCCGCCAGCGCCTTAGCCCGATCAACCCGCCTGAGCAGGGCTTTTAGCCGGGCAACTAATTCACGCATGGAGAACGGTTTGGTCATGTAGTCGTCCGCCCCAACCCCAAGGCCTACCAGCTTGTCCGATTCGTCGTCCCTTGCGGTCAGCATCAGCACCGGTATGGGGCGTTCAGCCTGGACCTGGCGGCAAACCTCTAGGCCGTCTAGGCCTGGAAGCATGACATCCAACACCATGGCGTCTGGCTTGAGCTGCTTGGCCACCTCGACAGCCGTAGTGCCGGAATAGACCGCCTTGGCCTGGTAACCCTCGGCCGTCAGGCGCCGGACAATGGCCCCAGCGATGGTTGGTTCATCTTCCACAACCAAAACAGTTGGCGCATACATACAACACAGTGTGGCATGGCCGGGCTAAAGTTGGCTTCATCATGGAGTCCGAATGGCTGGCCGTTGCCCTTGGCCTGGTGCTTACAGTCGGCACCGCCATGTTCGTGGCCGGTGAGTTTGCCCTGGTGGCGGTGGATACAGCAACGCTCGATGCCGACCCGTCCAAGGGCTCGCTGCGCACCTTTCGTAAGACCTTGGCTTCCACCTCTCGATATCTGTCAGCGGCTCAGGTTGGTATAACGCTGACAACGATTGGTCTGGGATACACCACCACGCCGGCTCTAGCCCGTCTGCTGCAGGGCAAGGGTGGCCAGGCCATGGCGGCCGCATTGGCCGGGGCTTTGGCGTTAGTCCTGGTCAACATCTTATCCATGGTGCTTGGCGAACTGGTACCAAAAAACCTGGCACTGGCGCTGCCCCTTTCTACTGGCAGAGTGGCAGCTCCCTTCTTGGTGGTTTTCACCGCCATTTTCAGGCCGGTGATCTGGCTGTTGCATGGATCTTCGACCGGGTTGCTGCGGCTAGTTGGTGTCAAACCAGCTGATCAGGTCGATTCGGCCCGCTCGCGGCGGGAACTAGATTTTTTGGTGAAACGGTCAGCCAAGGCCGGCACCCTGGAGGCCGATCTGGCTGAGCGGCTTAGCCGCACATTGGGCCTAGCCGACCTACAGGCGGTCGATGCCATGACTGACCGTACCCAAATGGTGGTGGTTCCACGCGAAGCCACCGCCGCCGAAGCAATCACAATCTGCGCCGAATCGGGGCACACCCGCCTGCCGGTAGTAGATGGCTCGCGCGACAACATTGCCGGAGTGGTGGCGTTGCGCCAAGCAGTGGCCGTGCCGCCAGAAAGACGGACCAAGGCAGTGGTGACCAGCCTGATGAGCCCAATCGAGCAGGTGCCAGAGACGGCCTCGCTGGAAACCGTGTTGGTCAACCTACGGGCGGCTGGTGCTCAAATGGCGGTGGTAGTTGACGAATACGGCGGCACCAGCGGACTAATCACCCTAGAAGACGTGGTTGAGGAACTGGTTGGTGAAGTCGCCGACGAGCACGATGGCGCCACACCAGGCCTCTTGGCCATGGCCGATGGATCGTGGCGGGTACCGGGGCAAACCCGGCCGGACGAGCTGAAGGCACGGACCGGAATAGACCTGCCCGAATCCCCGGCCTATCAAACCTTAGGTGGGTTGGTGATGGCGCGGCTTGGGGCCGTTGCGGTGCAAGGTGATCAAGTCGAGGTCAATGGCGTGCGGCTCAGGGTCGAGACTACGGCGGGACGACGAGTGCTGGCGCTGCGGGTCTGGCCAGGGCCAGGTTTGGGGGAACAACCGTGATCTGGTTAGCCCTGGGGTTGCTGGCGCTAAACGCCTTTTTTGTTGGCGCCGAGTTTGGGCTGATGTCGGTGCGGCGCTCGCAGATCGAACCCCTGGCCGCGGCTGGTTCAAGGGCAGGACGTCTGGTGCTTTACGCCTTGGAGCACATGCCGTCCATGCTGGCTTGCCTGCAACTTGGTGTCACAGTGGCTTCAACCGGATTGGGGGCCGTGGCTGAAGCAGCGGTGGCCCGGCACCTAGTGGGGCCCTTTGCGCATTGGGGCTTAGGGGTAGCGGCGGCGCATGGTGTGGCCGGGGCCGTTGCTTTGGTGCTTGTGGTCTATCTCCATGTGGTGTTGGGCGAGATGGTGCCGAAGAACCTAGCGCTGACCTCTCCTCAACGAACGGTCCTGGCACTAGGGCCGGTGCTGGTTGTGCTGGCCTGGCTGTTGACGCCGGTAACTTGGGCTCTGCGGTGGTGCGCGTATGGGTTGCTTCGGTTGTTCAGGGTTACCCCTAGATCAGAGGTGACGTCGGCTTTCACGGCTGATCAAGTGGCGGCCATTGTTGAGCATTCGGCCGCTAAGGGCACCTTGGCAGATAACCAGGGGCTGATTCGCGAGACATTAGAGTTTTCTGGGATCACCGCAGCAGAGGTGATGGTGGCCGATGCCGAACTAGTGACAGTTCCGCCCAATGTCACCCCGCGGCAATTGGAACTCCAGGTGGGGCGTACGGGTTTTTCGCGCTTCCCGGTTGTGCCAGAAAACGGCCGGGAACCGATGGGGTATCTGCACGTGCTGGACGTGCTGGACCTGGACCGGCCAGGCCGGCGCGATCAGCCGGTGGGGGCTAGCCGCTTTAGGGCCCTACCCCAATTGGAGGCCACCGACGAGGTTGAAGATGCGTTGGCCGTGATGCAGCTAACACGCAGCCACATGGTGCGGGTTCCCGGTGGGGTGGTGTTCCTGGAAGACCTGATCGAGGAGCTAGTGGGTGAAATCACTGACCAATCCCACCGCCTCAGCCGCCCACACTAGGCCAATGGCTGAAAAGACCGGCTGCAGCTAGCAGCGCGGGGCAGGTTGTGGCGCATTAGCGCTGGTCAATCAAGGCAGTGAGGGTGTCTAGCGCAGCCTGCTTGGAGAGTGCACCAATCTTTATCTGATCAATGGTGCCGTCTGGGGCAATGAAGAAGTGCATCGGCACACCCATGATGCGGTAGAGCGAACCAAGGCTGGTGTTGGGGTCAGGCACCTGCCGGAATGTCAGTCCCAGCCGGTCGGCGTAGTCACGCACCGTCTCAGAGTCGTTGTCGACGTAGATGGCCAGTATCTGGGCCTTGTCACCCAGGGTTTGGTGGACCGCCTCAATGTCAGCCGATTCGGCCCGGCAGGTGGGGCACCAGGTGGCACCGAAAATCAGCCAGACTGGTTGACCCAGCAAGTCGGCCAGGTCAACCGCTTCGCCGTCCATGTCAGTGGTGGCAAAGGTGGCCGCCTTTTGGCCAACCACCGGGGCGGCACCAGAGGTGTCTCCAGTCAAAGTGACTTGGCTAAATGAGTCATCACCACGGCCACGGACAAACCACAGGCCGCCCAGAATCAGGCCGGTGGTGACAGCCAGCACCACCACAGTGCCCAAGCGGGTGGAGGCAAAGTCTCTAAGAGCCATAGGAATGCAGGCCCCCGAAGAAGTGGTTGCCGAAGTAGGCAAACAAGATGGCGCCAAAACCAATCACCAGTAGCCAGGCCACTTTGCGGCCGCGCCAGCCGCGGACCGCCCGGGCGTGGAGGTAGCCACCGTAGATCAACCAACTGACCAGAGCAGCGGTCTCTTTGGGGTCCCAGCTCCAATAGCTACCCCAGGCTTGGTCCGCCCAATACGAACCAAGCGCAATCATCACCGTTAGCAGCGGGAAGGTCACAACGGCGGCCTTGTAGCCAATGTCTTCCAGTTTGTCTTGGGGGGCTTTGACAAAGCGGCCAATCCGCGGCCGCAGTAGATAAAGCACCGCCGCGCCAAAGCTAACCGCAGCCGCGCCGTAGGCAAAAATGGCGAATCCAACATGGACAGTCAACAACAAAGAATCTTGCAGGGCTGGCACCAGGGGTTTAACGGAGGCGTCTTGCCGCATGGAGTAGAGCGTTAGCAACCCTGCCACTGGCAAGATGGCCACCGACAGCACCCGAATCTTGACTTTCCATTCCGCCACCAGGTAGCACAACAAAATGCCCCACACAAAAGACACAGCAAACTCATGCTGATTAGAAAAAGGACCATGCCCGGCCACCGACCAGCGGATCGCCAAGTAGACCGTCACCAGAACAAACCCAATGGCCGTAAAACCGGTGGCGTAGGCCGCCAATCCCCAGCTTGGCTGCCGGGCTTTGGCTGGCGCGGACTTGGTAGCCTGGGCCTTGGTTTTCCCTGTGGTGGCCAAAGCTAGTTCGCCATGCTCGTCCACATCAGCCTTGGCTTTGGCGCGGGCTTTGGCTTTAGCCTTGGTGGTGGCTGGCCGGGCCGCCAGAATCACCAAGTTTGCCACAAAGGCTATTGCCACCGTGATGACGGCGGCCAGCAACAAGAAACCGGCATTGTGCATTTGGTCGTTCATGAGCCCTTCCCCTTGACTTGCTCGATGCCGTCGCGTAAGTCCGCCACCAAGTCACCAAAGTGGCGCCCAATGGAGACCTCGTCTTTGTCGGTTGAGGCTACTTGCAGCACTCTGCCCTCATCGGGGGATTCGGTAACCCGAATCCAGTAACGCCGGTGCCGGGCCGTGAAGGTTGTCATCATGCCGACCAACAACAACACGCACCCTATCCACATCACTAAGGCGCCTGGATCGCGCCGGGCGGTGATCACCGTGTACTGCCGCTCGCCAACGAAGGTGGCGCTGTAGTCCCCGGCGTCGATGCCTTCTCCAGGGTTGACCTTCTCCATCAGTAACGGTTCATCCAACCCGCTGCGCCACAAGCTCAACACGGCCGAACCATCCTCAATGCCTGCGGCCTCCGCGCCGCCGGGGGTGGGTGTGTTGACCATGACGTACAGGTCTGTCCCAGCCAAGTCAATGAAACCAGCGGCGGTTGACCCATCTTGTGAAACTCCAGGTTGATCGACAAAACCGTCAAACAAGACTTCACCCGCCGGGCCAGTCACCTTGACCAACGGCCCAAGGCCGTAGCCGGTCTGGTGGAACTTGAAGCCACCCGCCCGCAAGGGCTGGTTGACCCGCACTTCGGCCTGACCCAAAACCACTTCACCACGCCGCACAATCAGTTTTGACATGTAATCAGTGGGCCGTCTGGCGCCGTCGGGTAATTCGGTTTCAGCCATCTCGAACTGGGTGGCTTGGGCGTCTAGACCACTGCCATGCCCCACCTCTATTCGGCTCTCACCCACCGGAATGACCAGCGGTTGGCTGATGGCGGTGGCGCTAGTGGTGATGAAAGCGGCAATGATCATAAGAAACGCGATGTGGGCCACCACCGTGCCAAAACCACCCCAGGCGAATTTGTCGGCGAACAAAGCTTGTTTGTTGACCGGGTCGTCTTTTACCCGGAGCTTCTTAGAGTGTAAAACAGCCTTGACCTGGTCTAACGTGTCGTTGTTCTTCGGCAAAGAGATTTGCGTACGATGCCGCGCACCGGCAAACAAGCGGTCGGTGGCGTGGGTTAGAGGGTGGCGCACTTGGCGCCAGAAGACCGGCGCCCGGTGCACCGAGCAAGCCAGCAGAGAGGCCCCCAGCAGGCCCACCAAGATTAGAAACCCAACAGACGAGTAGATGTGGAAGAAACCCACACCGCCAAACAATCCAGCAAAGGCGCCGTAGCGGTTCGACATCTGGTCCAAGAACTCGGTCTTGGCCTGAGAGTCATCTAGTACTCCAGGAGGTGCCTGCTCAATCAGGGTGCCGATCAAGATGAAGGCGGCCAGCGCCAGCATCAAGACCAGCCCAAGGGTCTTGGAGTAGAAGAATTGGTAGACCTTAGAGAAGAACTCAACTGGCGCCACCTGGTCCAGTTCAGGCTCTTGACCCGATTCAAGTTCAGACGGCGCCTCTTCGCCGTTGGGGGAGGGGGCTTGGTCTAGTTCAGAGTCCATCTGGAAGACACCTTTCACAATCCGAAGGCAGCCACGCCGGCCAGCCTTGACATCAAGTCAGCAATCATCAAGAAACCAATCAGGATCAGCAGGCCACCGGTCACGGCGTTGACACCAGCCCGGTGGCGAACAAACCAACGTAGCCGGGCAGTCAGACCACTGACTCCGGCGCAAACTAGCACGAAGGGTAGGCCCAGTCCTAGGGTGTAGACCACCAGCAGGCCCAAGCCGGCGGCTAACGAGGAGGTGGTGGTGACTAGACCAAGCACACCACCTAAGACCGGCCCAATGCAAGGTGACCAACCAGCACCGAAGGCCAGACCAAGCAGCAGGGTCCGTTTGATTGAGGGTGGCTCGGCTGAATCCGGGGAGTAGACCGGGCCCACTAGACGCTCCAAGAAGGGCAGCCTGACTAGCCCTATGGTGTATAGCCCCAGCAAGACCAAGATGGCCCCAGCTACCACCCGCAACACCCGGCCGTAATCGGCCGCCACCCAACCCACCAGGCCCACCAAGGCCCACAGCAGGGCAAAGACAAAGCCAAAACCAGCCATGAACAACCCGGCGTGACCGGCGGCCGCCCAACGCCTGGTTGGCTTGACACCAGAGGGTTGATTTAGGTTGGCACCAACGGCGGCCTGGCTGCCCGTCATGTATCCCACAAAGACTGGCACCACCGGCAAGAAACAGGGTGAAGCAAACGACACCACACCGGCCAGCAGGACCAGAGGCAGGCTTAGAGCCGAGTCCACGCCTAACTCCCGTTAGTTGGGGCGCTGCGCAGAAGGTCCAGCTGCTCTTGGGCGTTTTCGGCATGGTCAGAATCAGGCTGTAAGTCAATGAAAGCTTCAAAGGCGTCGATGGCGGCGCTTTGGTCAAAAGAGTCAGGGCGCATGTAGTAGAAGCCCAGGTTGTACCAGGCTTCGGCCACCTCGGGGTCAAGTTCGGTGACCTTCAGCCAGCTGTCGTGGGCTTGGTCCTCTTGGCCCAACGCAAAGAATATGGTGCCGATCTCAAGCAGGGCATTGATGTCATTGGGGTTGGTCTTGAGGGATTCTTCCAGTTCCTCTAACCGGACCTTGGCCTCGGCACCGTGGCCAGGCATCATCCCAGCCATGGAGTTAGCAGGGGTAGCCTCCACCGGATCAGCTGACGACCCAGAGCTGTGGCGACCAGCCATCCAAGCGCCAAACGCCACCCCAATAAGAAGGGCAACTACCAGCCACCACCGGGGCCCGGCTGATCTTGAGCCCCTTGGGCGGGCATTGACCGACCGCCGCTGCAAAATATCAACGTCGTCTTGTTCAAGATCAGCGGAGATGCTTGCAGCGGCGGTCAGGTGTTTTGTGACCTCAGCCATTGCCTAGAGGGTACCCCCTCTGTTGGCAATGTCATCAAGGTTTTGTACTGAGTTATCTGATGGATCAAGGCTTGCCGGGTCAACGCCAAGCAAAACCAATTGGCCAATCCGCGAAGCGTCTAGTGCCTGTGAGCAAAGGCGCTGCAGATAATCCGGGCTATGGAAGCCGTAGGAGTTCTCTGAGAACAACCAATCTGTGTACATGGTGGCTTTGCGCTGATACTCAAGGGCAAGATCAATCCTGTCTTGAGGTACGTTGCCTGCCTCTTGGGCAGCCACAATGTCGTCAATCAGCACAACCAGCGAGTCCATCGCCCGGTCACGTGAATCAACGAATCGGTTCTGGATGGTGCGAACCCGCGTAGTCAACATCTCTTCACCAGCCGGGTGGCAAACGCCACATGACTTGTTGACGTCACCCATTGGGCTCTTGACGTCGTGGTTAGAGACCTTCTGCCCGCCATCGCGCACATAAGGCATGTGGCAGTCAGCGCAGCTCACGCCGTTGGCAGCATGAACCGAGGTGGTCCAAGTCTCAAACTCAGGGTGCTGGATCTTGATGATGGCCGCACCGGTGAGCTTGTGTTCAAAGTCCTTGAACTCAGCCTCCTGGTAGTAGCTGTACTGGTCGTTGGCATCCAATCCGTCGGCCCACGGGAAGGTCAGCGTCTTTTCGTCGCCCTTCATGTAGTACTCAGAGTGGCATTGGGCGCAGACAAAGGAACGCATCTCGCTGGTGGTGGCGTCTTTGTTGACGTCATAGCCTGAGATGCCCTGACTTTGCTTCCAAGCCGTCAAACCGTTGGCAAGAGCCGGGCGTGTGATGCGCAGTTCCATAGTTTTTGGATCATGGCAGTCAATACAGCCAACCGGCGCCTTTGCGTAGGCAGCCGCTTCGCCATATTTCATGCCGTTCATGATGTCCCAGCCAGCGGCTCGGTCCGTGCTATCAAGCGCGTCCAAAACCTCAGGCAAGGAGGCATGGCAGTTCAAGCAAGCCCCAGCCTGCGGCCGCTGCAGGACGCGCCGCGTGTTCTGCTGGTCTATCAGCATGTACTCGTGACCGCGAAGGTGACCGTAGTCAATGGCGAAAGCGTAACCGGCCCACATCTTCTTCAGCCGTGGGTCGGCCTCGATCTTTGACTTGGTTATCTTGTCGCGCGCCTCTGGTAAAGGGGCACCGTCTTCGTGGCCATCTGCCACTCCGTCGTCAACCCGGTCCTTGTCCGCTGGGACAAGAGCGTCGTTGAAGACAGTGGGTTCGAACTCGGCCGTGGCCTTAAACAGGTCGTACTGGACCGGGAAGTTCTGCCCCCACGTGGCGGAATCGTAGGTAGTGTCAGTGATGGTTACAAGCCGTTTGTAGGTAGCGATTTTGGCGTCTTGTTTGTTGCCAAAGATGTTCGCCACCAGGGCGGTGATCACAAAAGTGATCACTGCGGCCGCTGCCGCCACGCCAACAAAAAGCCACCATCTTGGCTTCTTGGCAGCCGGGGCTGTGTCGGTCATTTGATCGCCTCCTTGAGGTGTTTATGACGTTTTTGGATGTAGCTAGGTAGAACTGGTCAATTGCGGTGGCCCACGTCCGCGTGGCAGCGGGTGCAGGTCAGTTCGGTGTCCTTGCCCTTTGAGATGAAGAGGTTCTCCACCATCCCGGTGTGGCAGTCCAGACAGGCATCATTGACTATCTTCAATGACGAGTCGCGAATAGTGATGTTGACAGGGTAGTTACCGAAGGTGAATTTGGAGCCGTGCAGCAGCCCGTCTTCAGCCTTGGTCAGGTACTTGCTGACCACCGAGCCGTGCGGCAGGTGGCAGTCGTTGCAGGTGGCGTGTGCGGCGTGTCCGCCGACCCGCCATGCGTCGTAATACGGTTGCATAACGTGGCAGTTAGCGCAGGTTTGCGGGTCCGAACCAAAGTAGCTTGGCACTTCGGCATAGGCCACACCAAAGGTGACAACGCCAATGGCGGTGCCAACAAAAACAGCGGCTATGACTCGTACCAAGACAGCTTTGGAGAACTTCCGCGAAGAAGCCGCCATGTTCAACTCCCGGGTACTAGGGGTACAGCCCGCCCTGGCAGCTTCCCATCGTTGGAAGGCAAGCCCTGACGTCTGAACCTCAATTGAATGATTAAAAACGAATCTATTGGATGTACTGGCTGCACCGCAAGGCAATCTTGAGTTTTTACTAGTGTTTTCACAAGGTTCTGGTAAAGCGCCTGCTCAGGCTGGTGCACCAAATGAGCCCCAATCTGGGCGACACGCCGAGAGCACAGCTCACCCGAGGTGGAGCCCGCCCGAGAGCAAGGCTTCACCCATGACAGAAGGGCTCCACCCAAGGCCCAAAAGCCGCCGACCCGGCGCCCCAGGCACCACCAGCGCCGTTAGTAGTACCGGCCGACCCGGCGCCCCAGACGCCACCAGCGCCGCCAGTAGTACCAGCCAGCCTGGCCAACTGGCATGATGGTCCCTGGGACCAGCACCAAGACCAGGCCCCACCCACCCCGACGGGCTGATAAGAAGAAGGAGGCCGTGGTGGACCGACAACAAGAAGCCGTGCTGCAAGCCATGGAAGAAAAGGACATCCACTTTGTCCGGTTGTGGTTCACCGATGTGTTAGGCCTGCTCAAGTCGGTTGCCATTGCCCCAGCAGAGCTAGAGGGGGCCTTTGAAGAAGGCATTGGTTTTGACGGTTCAGCCATTGAGGGATTCACCCGGGTCTATGAGGCTGACATGGTGGCTGTGCCAGACCCAACCACCTTCCAGTTGCTGCCCTGGCACAATCAGCAAGGCGGCACTGCCAGGCTGTTCTGCGATGTCCAGACCCCAGACGGTGCGCCCAGCCCGGCCGACCCCCGCCAAACCCTAAAACGGGCCCTAAAGAAGGCCAGCGATCTAGGTTTCACCTTCTACGCCCACCCCGAAATTGAGTTCTACCTGTTCAAAACGGCCGATGGCGTTCCCGTCAAGCCGCTAGAACCGATCGATTCGGGCGGCTATTTTGACCACACACCCCGTGGTTCAGTCAACGACTTTAGGCGGATGGCCGTTGAGATGCTGGAGTCCATGGGCATTTCAGTTGAGTACTCCCACCATGAGGCAGGCCCAGGCCAAAACGAGATTGACCTGCGCTACGCCGACGCCCTGACCATGGCAGACAACATCATGTCCTTCCGCACAGTGGTCAAACAGGCCGCCCTAGCCCACGGCGCATACGCCTCCTTCATGCCCAAACCCCTAGCTGACCAGCCCGGCAGCGGCATGCACACCCATTTGTCGCTTTTCCAGGGCGACAAGAACGCCTTTTTCCAGGCCGGCGCCCAATACGAACTGAGCCACACCGCTAGGGCCTTCATGGCTGGCCTGCTGCGCCACGCCCCAGAGATTTGCCTGATCACCAACCAGTTTGTCAATTCTTACAAGCGGCTCTACGGCGGCGCCGAGGCCCCCAACTACGTCTGCTGGGGTCACAACAACCGCTCCGCCTTGGTGCGCGTGCCGATGTATAAGAGCGGCAAGCAGCAGACCTCGCGGGTGGAGTTCCGCGGGCTGGATTCGGCCACCAACCCGTACCTGGCTTTGGCTGTTCTGCTAGCCGCCGGGTTAAAAGGTATAGAGGGTGACTATGAGTTGCCGGCTGAGGCAGAAGACGACGTGTGGGCATTGTCCGATGCCGAACGCCGGGCTTTGGGCATTAAACCTCTCCCTGGGTCTTTGGCTGAGGCCGCCCAGGTGATGCGGGCCTCAGAGCTGGTGGCCGAGGCCCTAGGTGAGCACGTCTTTGATTTTGTACTGCGCAACAAAGCCAGGGAGTGGCGCCAATACCGCGCTCAAGTCACCGACTACGAGCTGTCCACCTTCCTGCCCTTGCTCTAACGGCCATGACTCAGCCGCGACCACCAACAGGTAGCCGACTCAAGTCAATGGCGGCCGATCTAGCCCGGAGTGGTTTGTCAAAACCAACCGAAGCTGAAGGCTACTTGGAAGAACTGGCTAGGACCGGCATCGTGCCGCCACTGGCAATGTTGCCTAAGGTGGCCGACCCGGACGCGGCCTTGTTGGGTTTGGTGCGCCTGGCTGGGCAAGCCGAACGCCTCAAGGCTTTGGATCAGGACGGCTGGCAGCGCCTGATGGTGGTGCTTGGAGGGTCGGTGGCGCTGGGCGAACACTTGGTGCGCCACCCGGAGCATCTGGCGGCACTTGACCAGCCGGCTGACTTAGCGCTGCACGCCCAAGGTGGAGCCGATTCAGCCGCCATCACACCAGGTCAACAGGCCATGCGGGCCTTGCTGCTGCAGGCGGTGGGGGCCGATCCGGCGGCGGCCCGGCCGGTGGCGGAAGGGCCAGAGGTAGAGCCCCTGCGGCGGGCCTACCGGCGGCAGCTCTTACAGGTGGCGGCCTTTGACCTGAGCGCCCCAGACCCATTGCAGGTGCTAGACCTGGTGGGCCGGGCGCTGGCCGATTTGGCTACCGGGGTACTGGAGGCGGCGCTGGCCCTGGCCAGGGTCCAAGTGGCTGACCACCAGCTAGTGGATTTGACGGTCATTGGATTAGGTAAAACCGGCGGGCGCGAGCTGAACTATGTCAGCGATGTCGACGTGCTCTACGTAGCCGAACCAGCTAGCCCTGAAGTGGATGAGGCCCGCGCCCTGCTAATTGGCAGCCAACTAGCGGTGGCGCTGCAAAAGGCCTGCTCAGCCCCGGGGCGCGAGCCGGTCATCTGGCAAGTTGACCCGAACCTGCGGCCGGAGGGCAAGGCTGGTCCATTGGTGCGGACCCTGGCCTCACACAAGGCTTACTACCAAAAGTGGGCTGAAACTTGGGAGTTCCAAGCACTGCTGAAGGCCCGGCCGGTGGCTGGCGTGGCGGAGCTGGGCCAGTGCTTCATGGCCCTGATTCGACCCCTGGTGTGGGAGGCGGCCGCCCGGCCAGGCTTTGTGACCGATGCGCAAACCATGCGGCGCCGGGTTGAAGCGGAATTGGCGCCGGGCAAGGCCGAACGGGAAATCAAGCTAGGGGCCGGGGGACTGCGTGACGTTGAATTCACTGTCCAGCTGCTGCAGTTGGTGCATGGCCGGACTGATCCGTCTTTGCGCTCTGCCACAACCTTGCTGGCGCTGGAGGCTTTGACGGCAGGTGGTTATGTGGGGCGCGATGCCGCAGCCGCCTTGGCCAGGTGTTATCGCCTTGAGCGGGTGTTGGAGCACAGGCTGCAACTACGGCGGCTGCGCCGCACCCATCTGCTACCCAAGGGCCCAGGTGAACAACGTTGGTTGGCTAGAGGGGCCGGTTTGGAGCCGGCCACTGCTGCCAACCTGGTTGACACCTGGAAGGCCACCCGGCGGCAGGTCAGGGCGTTGCAGCAGCAGCTCTATTACCGGCCTTTGCTGCCGCAGACGGCCTCTTTGTCAGCTGGCGAGGCCCGGCTGGCACCTGATGCGGCCCGCGCCCGGCTGGCCGGTCTGGGCTACCGCGACCCGGATGGCGCCATGCGCCACATCGCTGCATTGACGGCCGGGGTGACCCGCCGTTCGGCCATCCAACGCCAGTTGCTGCCGGTCATGTTGGGGTGGTTGGCCGAAGGCGCTGACCCGGATGCCGGCCTGCTGGCCTTTCGCCAGCTGTCTGATGAACTGGGCGCTAGCCCTTGGTTCTTGCGTTCGTTACGCGATTCAGCCGGGGCAGCCCAGCGCCTTTCTACTGTGCTTTCGGCTTCAAGGTATGTCAGTCATTCTCTAGCCAAATCGCCTGAGGCGGCGGCCTGGTTCAGCCAGGACCAAGACTTGTTGCCCCGGCCCTTAGCTGACCTGCTGGGTCAACTGGGTTCCATCCTGAAACGCCAGGATTCGGCAGAGACGGCCGCCATGGCTGTCCGGGCGCTGCGGCGACGCGAACTGACCAGGGTGGGGGTCGGCATCGTGCTTGGCCTGATTGAACCCGATGCCGCCTACCAGGCGATCAGCGACGCGGCTGACTTGGCGCTGGCTGGGGCCCTGCGGATTGTGCAGGACCTGGCTGAGCCTGCTCCGCCCACCCGGCTGGCCATTATTGCCATGGGTTCATTGGGTGGGGGCGAGATGTCGCTGGCTTCTGATGCCGATGTGCTGTTTGTGCACCAGCCGTTGGAGGGGGCTGATGTGGCGGCCGCCCAGGCGGCGGCTGTTTCCATGGCTGGGCAGGTGAGGGGGCTGCTGGGCAAGGTCGGACCAGAACCGGCGCTAGAGGTTGACCCGGATTTGCGGCCCGAGGGGCGTTCTGGGCCGGTGGCCCGCACCGTGGCGGCCTACCAGGAATACTACGAACGCTGGGCGCAGGCCTGGGAGCGTCAGGCTTTGCTCAGGGCCCGGCCGGTGGCAGGAGATCCGGCTGTGACCAGCCAGTTCATGGCCATGGCGGAGCAGGTGCGCTACCGCGAAGGCGGGGTGGACGGCGACGGCCTGACCGAGCTCAGGCTGCTCAAGGCCCGAATTGATTCGGAGAGGCTGCCGCGTGGGGTTGAACCCAAACGCCACCTCAAGCTGGGGCCTGGTGGCCTGCTGGATGTGCAGTGGGTGGCGCAGTTGTTCCAGCTGCAACATGCCGCCCAGTACCCGGCGCTCCGGGTCACCGGCACGGTGGCAGCCTTGCAGGCTTGTGCCACCGAAGGGTTGATTGCGGCCGATGACGTAGCCAAGCTGGTCAAGTCATGGCGTCAGGCCATGGCCATCAGAACGGCCAATGTCTTGTGGTCGGGCCGTTTGGGGCCGGCGGCTGATCTAATGCCCAGCGAGGCCCGCCAACTTGAAGGTGTGGCTAGGTTGCTGGGTTATCCAGCCGGTTCCGGTGGCCAGCTACCTGAAGACCGGGCCCGCTTGGCCCGCCGCGCCCGGGCCGTCTTTGAACGGCTCTTCTACAGCTGACTCCAGGCTCCGGACTACAGGCCGAATCCTGTCGCCCCTCCTGTCGCCCTGCGCGCAGTCGCAGGGCCCATCATCCACCATCCATGCCACAGTCGCCCCCTCCTGTCACCTGCGCTGGGCCGACCCCAGCGCCAGCTGGTGGCATGGTCCCGGCCAGTTGGGGAGTGGATTCTGCGATTTCGCTACGCGAAACGCAGAATGGCACCAGGCCGAATTGGCGTAACGCATGAAAAGTATGTATAGTAGGATGTGCTCTACATTTGGACATGCCTTTCAAGGAGGCCATCATGACAACCAAACCGCCCACCAGCAGCAACTTCCCCTGGCAGCATCTGCCTCGCCCTGGCCGCATCTACGGCGCAGCCACTGTGGGGGAGCGCGGTCAGATCAGCTTGCCGGCTGGCGCCCGCCGCGAACTCGGCATTGAGCCCGGCACCAAGTTAATGGTCTTTGGCAACAAGGTGAACGACTCAATTGTGCTGATCAAGGCCGATGTGTTTGAGAGCTTCGCCGATTTCTTCATGACCAAGTTGAACAAACTGGGCTCCAACGCCCAAAGGCTCATGGAGGCGTTCACCGCCACCGCCGAAACGGAACCGGACCAGGACCAGCCTGATTCGGTGGGAGACGCTGGCGTAGACTCGCCCGCATGAGCCAGCCCGGAGCCATCCGCTACCTGCGAACATTCGCCCTGGCAGCCCGCTTCGCCACCGAACTGTGGCTCATGAAGCGGCTGGGCCGCCTGCTTGGCCCGCGCCAAGCCCAGGCCACCAGCGCGCTCTACCGCCGCCAGGCCCGCCGCTTTGTGCGTTTCGCTGCCCAGATGGGCGGCCTGATCATCAAGGTTGGGCAGTTCCTTAGCGTGCGCATTGACCTGATGCCGAAGGAATACGTTGAGATTCTCTCCGAATTGCGCGATGCCGTACCACCAGTTCCCACGGCCCAGATCACCCAAGTGATAGAGGCTGAACTGGGGAGCCCAGTGGGGGAGGTTTTTGCCTCGTTTGTCAGTGAGCCGGTGGCCTCGGCCTCGTTGGGGCAGGTTTACCGGGCCACCATGCCCGATGGCGTGGCCGTGGCGGTTAAGGTGCTGCGGCCCGGCATCGAGCAACTGGTAGAAACTGACTTGCGCAGCCTGCGGACTGTGCTGCGCTGGTTAGGGCGCCTAACCGACCTGGGCCGCCTGACTGACTTGGCCGCTCTAGAGGCCGATTTCAGTGCCACCTTCTTGGATGAGCTTGACTACATCAAAGAAGCCAAAACAGCTGAGGCCTTCCAGCGGGAGTTGTTGTACAACCCGCATGTCGACGTGCCAGAAATCTTTTGGGAGATGACCACCAAGCGGGTCTTAACCATGGAGTACATGGCTGGCGTGCCGATTGACGACTTGGAGACCTTGGACCGGTGGGGGATTGACCGGCATCAACTGGCCGCCAATCTGGCCGGGTTGTTCTTCGAGATGATCCTTGATCACGGGCACTACCACGCCGACCCACACCCGGGCAACGTCTTTGTGCGCCAGGACGGCATCATTGAGCTGATTGACTTTGGCATGGTGGGCAGCATCACAACAGCTGCCCGCACCGAGTACGCCTGGCTGTTGGCGGCTCTGGTCCAGCAAGACGCCGCTGGTCTGGTGGCCTCGCTTAAGGCCTTGGGTTTCTTGGGGCCAGGGGCAGACACCCACCGGTTGGCTGAGCTGATTGCCCCACACATTGACACGCTGGTTTCTGGGGTGGCCGGTTTTTACACCGGCAAGTCAATCCTGGATTCAGTGATGGCTGGCAACGTCCAGCTGTCAATCACCTCGGAAGTGCTGGGGCAAATCCAGCAATTCATCTTCACCCAGCCCATCACGCTGCCTAACCAGACAACTTTTCTGTTCAAGGCCTTGTTTACGGTGGTGGGCCTGTGCCTGTCTTTGGACCCAGAGCTGGACCTGTTGGCTACGGCCAAGCCCTATGTCACTCGCCAGGGCTCGGTTTCCAGCGCGGCCTTTGAGGCTCTCCAGAAGCTGCTGCGCAACCCCATGGCTTGGGCGGCGGACTTGGCCCCTAGACTGCGCCGGCTAGGAGCCCAGGTCAAACGCCTGGAAGACGGCAGCCTTGAATCTGATTTTGGGGCCATGCTGGACGCTCGGCTAGATGTTATGCAGCGCCGCCAAGCCCGGCGCTTCAGGCGCAGTGCGGGCTTGGCGGCCGGCCTAGGGGTACTAGTGATTGGGTTGCGTCGGCGGCATCTGCGCTAGCCCAGGAACACTTTTGCCGGTTTTGACGTTGGCCTTGCAAAAGACCGCAGTCAACCCAAAGGAAGATCCATGCTTGCCAGCACTGCCCAGCCACCTCCTGCTGAGGCCACACAGCCAGAACCCGCTCAGTCCAAGGCCGTTTCCCCTGGTCAATCCCGGTTCCAAAGCCAGTCTCAGCGCCAGCCATCTAGGTTGAGGCGCAGACTCACCGTCACGGCCGGGGCGCTGGTCACGGCTGGGCTGTTCATGACTTCACTGGCACCGGCCAACGCTGACGAGCCAATCAGCATAGGCGTCAACGTCTCGAACAAGATTGACGTTGCCCTGGCGGTGGGCCCCACTGAGGTTGACTATTCAACTTTTGAGGCTGACCTACGCGCCCGCCTGGGCAGCCAGGACTGGATTGACCTGAATGCCACCAAACCAGGCCCAACGGTGGTGCCTGAAGATTTATTCATCACCGCCGCCCAGGCTGTCTCCGCCAACACAACCTCTGAGTTCCAGTGGTGGACTTATGACCACACCCGCCCAACCGGCGCGGACTATGGTGGGGTGGCCACCATCTCTGACGGGGACCGCACCTATATAGAGACGGCCGCTGCTGCTACCTCGACGGCAACGGCTGCCTACATCACCGAAAACCCTGGGGTGTGGGCACCTGTAACAGGTGGGCCTTACACCACCACCACCGCCCCGGGCCTGCAATACCCCGGCGGTACCCCAGACGCCACCAACCCGGACTATGCCTTCACCGGGACAACCAACACTAGGCGGTTGCGTCACCCTTACATGGGTATCTCTTCTCACATGATTCAGTCCGATGCCGGCGCCACCATGGACTTTTACGGTTACCCGCAAAACGCCTACCGCGACTTCCAGTTTTTGCCCAATAATCAAAAAACCCGCAAGACGTTTGAATTCTCCATCGAAGAAGACAAGGCCTACGACGCCTTGGACGGGGTGGGTTTCTTCTTCAACACCGAGATCAACGGCAGCTATGAGGCTGGCACCCAGACCATGTCTGGATATCTGCTTTTCCTGGGGTACGAGTCATCTGGCGCCAACATGGGTAAAGGCAAAAACCTGACCATATACAAATTTGCCGGTGTCAACACCCGGGACTTTCACCATGCGGTGACAGGTGCAACCACCAACTCGGCTCAGTACACCATTGAAGGCTACACCGGCAGCGCCGCCGCCCCCACCGCGTCTAACCGTCAGTTTGTGCCGGTGGTGCGGTCAACCATCTACAACGCTGCCGACCGCTACCGCCGCATCAAGCTGGATGTCTATCCAAGCTACGCTTCGGTCTATTACAACGGCTCGACCAGCGAATCGGCTGTTCTGACCACACCGATCGCTGAAGGGCAAGCCGCCATCGATTTTGCCGCAAGCACCATCAACGGCACGCTCACCCAGGCGGGCTCCAAGGTTGAACTGGACAGCGACTACATTGGCCCTGACGCCACCGACGACTTTGACTACGGCTTTGGACCCATGGCGGCCTACCTGGGCCACGGCTGTGCCCGTCCCACCCATATTGCCCTGCAGAACCTGACCATGACCATGGACAAGGTCAAGACCTTGGTGGAAGTGGTGCGCGAACCAGAGTGGCACGACAACACCCAGAAGTACCTGGTCAACCTGAACGAAGACCGCATTCAGGACTTCACCGACACTTTCATCACCGGTGAGTTGCTGAACCGGCTGCGCAACGACGACATCTACTACATCGGTTGGGCCAAAGACGAAGAGGCGGTTGAAGAATCAAGCGACTTCTTAGTCAAGAACGACCTCAAAGGCCAGATCATCGACATGAACTCGGCCACCTACAGCGGCCTGACTGCCCCTCAAGCCTACGAGGCGCAGATGGACGCCATCGCCAAGGAAATTTACGCCCGGTACTGGCGTGACAACGTCGACAACGTGGTTTTGACCACAGACGACGTGACGCTGAGCGTCAGCGGTGCCCAAGCCACCGAATCGGCTGACCCAGAATGGCCAGACGGCAAGTGGAAGGTGGTGCACCGGTTAGACGGTGAAAACCCTGTGACCGAACCGCCGTTCTTCAACGATGAAGGGATTCACCCACTCAGCGGGCAGTACCTGTCTGACCTAGACCTGGCCTTCAACAAGCCGGGCTACTACGACATCTACTACCGTGATCAATTCATCAAGACAGTGATTGCCCACCGCCCACCGGTCGCCAATTTCTTGGTCACTTTGATGGGCAACACGCCAACCTTCATCAACACCTCGTATGACCCTGACCGCCAGGACCCACCGGAAACCGGAATAGTTACTTCCGAATGGAAGTACCTGGACTTAGATGTTGACGACACGCCCTTGCCCGGTGTGCCGGACAGCCTGATCGAGGGCCACACCTACATTGTCTACTTGACGGTGGTGGATGATCTTGGTGCCTCCACGTCTTTCTCCAAGCAGGTTCGCCTACTGCCAGATGACCCAGGCGAAGGCGGGGGCGAACCGGGCGACCCGGACCCAGAAGACATCGCCGCCCCCTTCGCTGACTTGCGGATTTCGCCTAAGTCCATTCTGAAAGGAGTCGGCATCCAGGCTGTCTCGCTGGCCGACCACAGCTACGATCTGCAGGGTTTGCCAATCACTTCGGCCTACAGCCTGACTAAGGATGCTGTGCCAGTCTTGGACAACGGTGATCCTTTGGTGGATGTTGACCTTGCCACCATTGAGGCGTTCTTGGTCAACGCCGGTGCGCTACCGGCTGGCACCTACGCCGTCACCCTGGTGGCCAACAACGGCTACCACGATTCGGTGCCGGTGGTCCAAACGTTCACCGTGGTTGAAGACTTGATCCCACCAACAGCCAGCGCGGCTCCGGCCGGGCCGCAGGCCTTCACCACTAACACGCCGGTCACTTTGACCTTCGCTGACACTGGCGGCTCTGGTCTAGCCACCCAACAGGTGGCCGTGACCACAAGCACCACTCCACCGCCCGCTCTAGATGCGGCCTGGACCGCCACCAGTGCCTCATCCACCCGGTTGGCCACCATCAACGCGGTTGGTACCTGGTACATCCACTGGCTGGCTGCCGACAATGCCGGCAACGTTGGTTCTGGCTACTTCGGTCCCTATTCGTTGTCCAAGCAAGACATTGATTTGGCTTTGGTGGCCAGCCCGGCTAGCGCTGTGACCTACCCAGCCACCGTTACCCTGACAGCCACCTTAACGCCGGTTGAACTCTTTGCCCCGGCCGCCAGCGGGGTGGTCTACTTCTCTGACGGTTTGGGGTTTGTCACTAGCGCCACCATCGCTGGGGGAGTGGCCTCAATCACATACACCCCCACCTTGGCTGGCCCTTTGACCTTCAAGGCGGAATATTACGGCGATTCGAACTACAACAATGTTCTAGACACCCTGGCCTACACCATCAATAAAGCCACCACCGCCAGCGTGGTGGTTGGGCCACAAAGCGACAAAACCTATGACGGCGAACCGTTCGAAATGGAGCCGGGCAGCGTCTTGGTTGAAGGCACCTCCGAATACCAAATCACCTATGATGGCCGGGGGACCACGGTTTATTCATCGACCACTCCACCGACCGATGCTGGCGAATACACCATGACGGTCACCACCACTGATCCGAACTATGTGGAAGCTAGCGACTCGGCTGACTTTGAGATTTTCAAGCGAGACCAAGACGCGCTGGCCGTCACCGGCATTCCCGCACCAGGTGAATCCGAACCCGGCATGGCCTTCCCGCTAGGCACCATCGGCGGCAGCGGCACCGGCGACGTAACATACGTCGTGTCTGACCCGTCACTGGCCCAGATTGAAGATGACGGTTTCACCCTGACCATCTTGGACAAGGGCAGCTTCACCGTCACCGCCACAAAAGCTGGTGACACCAACCACAACCCGATCTCATCCCTGCCGGTCACCGTGAGTGTTGAAGACATCACCATCACTTATGAGGCGGTTTGCCACGACGGTGCAGGTTCGCTGATCGATCCTTGTCTAGGTGGCAGCGTGACCCCACTAACCGAGACGATCCCACCGCTGACCGGCAGCCCTTCAGCCACGGCCACGGTCAACCCTGGCTATGTCTTGTCTGGCTGGTGGGCAGCCGGTGAAAGCCTGCTGTCTCCGGCTTTGGCTACAGGGTCATTGGACTATGTGCCTGCCCGGGTGGCTGGCCTGCATCAAAGCGCAGATTACTGGGCTGTGTTCCAGCCCAAGCCGACCTACATTGCCACCGTCAGCATTCGCCTGGACTCCAGTGGCTGGGATGGGGTTGAACCCGCCCGTCCCTTAGGCCACATGGTTGAGCTGGACTACGGCGACCCAGACAACCGCATCACCTTGAGCCACCTGGGGTCTGGTGTGTTTGGAGCCAACCTATGGGCCAACGACGTTGAACCCTGGGCGCAGGGCTACGCCGTCTTTGTCAACGGCGAAGACACTGGAGCTGTCTTAGACGTCACAGACGGCGGCGCCAACGCCGTTCAGATTGACTACTACCAGGCGATCTACCATGCAAACGGCGGCAGCGGCGCCATCCCACCGGCCTTGGTCTACCAAGACGGCGCCGATGTGGCGGTGCTCAATGGCCCCACTGGACCACCCAGCGGCACACACTTCGCTGGCTGGTCAACCAGCTCGGCGGCGGCTGCGGTTGATCACATGCCGGGGGACGACATCACAGTTTCCGACACCGTTCACCTGTACGCCGTTTGGACTTCTAACCAGCGCTATCCGGTGACCTACAACCTCAACGGTGGCACTGGCACCCTGGATGACCCTGGTTCGCCTTATGCTGCTGGGCAGTTGGCCCCGGTGCTTGGCGCACCCGCCCACACCATCACACCCCCTGCAGGCAGTCACTTTGTCGGCTGGGCCACCAGCCCCACGGCTGGTGCCCCCGACCCGGCCTATGAGGTGGGCAGCCAATTCACTGTCTCGGGTGCGGTGGCGTTGTTTGCCCAATGGGCGCCCAACCCGACAGTGACATTGACCTTTGACGGCAACGGGACTGCGGCTGGGGTGCCTAGCGCCATCACCGTGACGGAG
>Ga0082212_10003267_pt1 | contig 23104 bp, 22 predicted proteins | sample TergutNt197P3_FD_71548 | JGI IMG/M metagenome (GOLD analysis project Ga0082212, IMG submission 71548) | Neocapritermes taracua P3 segment gut microbial communities from Petit-Saut dam, French Guiana - Nt197 P3 | ecosystem: Host-associated > Arthropoda: Insects > Digestive system > Gut ...
CCGGTTCCATTGATGCCATTCTTGACTTTTACTCCATGCTGGCTACTAACGTCACCCGTGATGTAACTTCCTCAACCTACATAAAAATGATGGCGCATACATGCGCCGTAAATATCTCTGTCTTTCTGAAGCTGACAGGGCGACTTGTCCCTACCGGGACGGCATGTACATCGGGAAGTCTGGCAGTCGGGAATGCGTACGAGTTAATTCGCTACGGGGCACAGGATATTATGATTGCAGGGGGTGCCGAGGAACTGAGTCCAACTCAGGCAGTTGTATTCGATACACTTTTCGCAACCAGCACCAAGAATGAGACACCTGAAGGGACACCAAGACCATACGACAAAGACAGAGATGGTCTGGTAATCGGCGAGGGGGCGGGGACGCTCATCCTTGAAGAATACGAACGTGCGACGGCGAGGGGTGCCAAAATATATGCCGAGGTAATTGGCTTCGCAACAAACACAGATGGCACACATATAACCCAACCAAATATGGAAACCATGGCTATAGCCATCCGCGATGCCATCACATCTTCAGGCATTCCAGCTTCAGAGATTGGCTATGTAAGCGGCCACGGAACAGCAACAGCACAGGGAGACGTGGCAGAGACAATGGCCACTCGTGAGATCTTTGGGCGAGCTGTGCCTATCAGTTCGCTGAAAAGCTACATCGGTCATACACTAGGTGCATGTGGAGCCATTGAGTCTATCGCCGCAATAGAAATGATGAATTGCGACTGGTACCACCCCACACTTAATTTGCAAAACATTGACCCTGCATGTGGCGACCTGGATTACATCAGAGGTGAGGGCAGGAAGATGCAGAATGCCTACGTCATCAACAACAACTTCGCATTTGGCGGGATAAATACATCATTGGTCTTTAAGAGGGTGTAATTTTTCGCTGAATTTTGGTCATACCAAAATTCAGAGCGTTTCTTCTGCAACCCCAGCTATTGCATTCTCGGCCCTGGCCAGGGCGAAGAGCCAATCGCTGAGACGGTTTAAATATATCATTACCCATTCGGGGGATTCCGAATCGGCATAAAGAGCGCAGACTGCTCGCTCTGCTCGCCTGCAGACAGTCCTGGCGTGATGTGCATATGCGGTGACCTGACACCCTGCGGGAAGGATAAAGGAATTAAGTTTTGGAGCCATGGCACACAGACGATCAATATCTGATTCCATCTCTTCTATCGTAAAGGCCATCTTTGTCTCATTGGATAAGTCTTTTGCAGGGTCGGCCAATATTGACCCTGCAGAAAAGAGATCCTTTTGGATGTATTGCAGGACTGAAGCGGCTCCCGTTTGGGGTGAAATATGGAGCCGCAATATCCCCAGCAGGGAATTAAGCTCGTCTAAGGTTCCGTAGGCATCCAGTCTGGGGAGGCCTTTGGAAACACGCTGACCGCCCACGAGGGAGGTTTTGCCGCTGTCGCCGGTGCGTGTATAGATTTTCATTGGGTACCTGGTAAAAACTCAGAGCTTATGATGGTGAGATTGCAGGAAAACTCAGGAGCGGATATTATCACTCCAGGCTTGGGGGTCAGCGCGCCAGGCTTCCAGAGTCTGTCGTCCTGAATGGTTGATGGCACCTGTCTGGACGGCGGTCTCCAAAAGGTCAGAGAGTGTTGCAAGTACGCGCCAGGATACGTTACTTTGCTCAAGAGCGGTTCTTGCCTTGTCAAATTCATATGAAAACAGGGCAAGCAATTCAATTACTACAGCTCCCTCACTACGGAGGGCATCAATGCACTTTAGGCTCGATCCACCGGTGCTGATTAAATCCTCAATCAGCACAACTTTATGCTCTGATGCGAGGGGGCCTTCTACTTGCCTCCCCATACCGTGCTTTTTTGGCTCGGGGCGTACATAGGCAAGGGGGAGTTTTAATTGTTCAGCTACCAGGGTAGCCCAGGGGATTCCGGCGGTGCTTGTGCCAGCAATAAGCGTTGGCTTTATTTTTGAATTACAAATTGAGGCTACTAGTGCCTCGGCAACAGCAGAGCGGGCTGGAGGGAAACCTAGCAATTGTCTGTTGTCGCAGTATATCGGCGATTTGAGGCCGGATGCCCATGTAAAGGGCATTTCAGGTGATAAGCGCACAGCACCCGCACTGAGAAGATACGCCGATAGGCTTGGGGGCAGTCCAGTCATACAACCACGCTTTTTAGTCCTTAATGTCATCCAATAGCTTATCAACCGGGAATGGTTTATGCAGCACACCAATCAACCATGGTGGCTCGCCCAGACTGGATACATCATGATTTGAAGTACACAGATAAACATATTTGATCTTGTTGTTTTCCCACATGGAGTCGAACCATTCCAACAATCCACTGTCTGTATCAATACATTCTGATATTAATAGGTCAACATCAGATACCTTGAGAAGGTTTTCGGCTTCAATTTTGTTTCCAGCCTCGCGCACTTCCCACTGGTTTTTGCTTTTCAATGCTTCAACGAGCCTTTTTCTGAAAAAAGCACTTGGCTCAATTACCAGGATTGTTGAAATGCTGCCACGGCGGTTTATGTCTGCCTCGGTAAGTCCCAGCCTTATCAGGGCATTGCGGGCGGCACTCTTGAGGCCAAGTCCAGTAGCACGGCTAAATATAATCTTTATTGGGTCAATCAGCTCTTTTTGGCGGCAGAGGCCGGCGATCTCGCACAACTGGGCCTGCTCTTTCCATTCTTTGCTGGCAATTTTTAGTTGTGCCTGCACATATGCTGCAATAGATTTGGCCATTTCTGCTTTTAATATCAGGTCTGGATCTTCCAGCATAGTCCTCAGACTTTGCAGAGCTTCTGCCCTATGGGGACCCTTTGTTGCTGTCCTCTGCATCAGGTTGTTGAGTTCGGTCTCCTTCTGATTCAGTAACTTAAGACTTTCGCACCTCTTAGCCAGTTCTTTAAGGATTGCTGTAAGCGTATCATTTTCAGCCTTGTCCCAGTTTTCACCTGCACGCATGTGTGAAAGGTAATCAGAAATGCGCTCCTGGAGTTTTTCATAGATTGTCATGTCAAGCACAAAAAGGTGCTCCATGGCGCATAGGGCGCGGAACTTCTGTCCTTCGCCTTCTCGGTCTCCATAGCAACGTTCCAGGAGACTCATCAAATCTTCAAAATTTTCTGTTGGGAATGGGTTTCCAAAGCTGTTAAATGGCGGTAGGGTACCTTCCAATACGATAAACAGTACCTCTGCATGTTTGAGAATTTTGGCTTTCGTCAGGAGTCCTATGGCCGCCTCAGGAATTTGAAGAGTCGTGAGAGCCTCCGCCAGGGCAACCTGCAGTTTAAGTGGCTGACCGTCATGCAACATCTGCAGCATTATCGGACTGGCCCTTGCAACTCTCAGGCTGGCAAGTGCATTTGCGGCCTCGACAAGCAAATCGCCTTTAACTTCAGGTGACTCGCCTTCCAGGTCTTTTCTGATAAAATCAAGGAGAATATCTGCTGACTCATGCAGTTGGATTTCTTTGAAACCCCAAAGGGCAAGCCTCATCTTTTCTGCATCGCCAGATTTGAAGTAATCAAGAAACGTCTCCTGACCCTTTCGTAATTTCCCCAGGTGTTGGACTGCATGTTGTCCAACGTCAATAATGGAATCGCGCACGGCTTTCAGGAAAAAATCAACAAAATGCTCGTCTTCTTTGGTGCCGAGTGCATCAAACAGTATGAATCGGCGTTTGAAGTCAGGTTCTTTTAGAAATCCATCCAATACCTCAGTGTCGTGATGTGTGACTATAGAAGCGTAGGATTCTAAAAATAAATGTCCTCCAAGATGCCGATCAAATACTTCTGTGTAGTAAGGGAGAGCCTCAGTACTTTCAATCCCGCCTTCCTTAACAAGCCGTGCAAAGGCTGAAGCGGCATGTTCCAAAACAACTTCCAGCTCTTCAATTCTCTTTTCAACCTCTTCTGTCCGCTCATTGATCACGACCGAGAATCTCGCCAGCTTGCCTTCAACCAGCAGTCTCAGGGCCTCTAAAATAATTGCGCTGGTGGGAGTGGTTACATATTCCTCCAAAGCATCGAAGATATGGGACGATTCGGTATCCTCCTGACCCAGTGCTATATTTAATTCTCCCACTAGCCCCTTGGCCTGATCGCGGAACAGCTCCCCAACAAGTGATTGACACTCTTGACGAGCAGATGGCCTGGGCATTTGGTTCAGACGGTTCAGTATTTCATGTAACTTATTGCTTTCGATTATGTCAGTGGCTGTATTTTTAAGGGAATATGCAAGAAAGGATGTTGTCTCAGGGCAAATGATACACGGAAGTATGCGCAGCAATTGCTGTTTGGCTAATTTGTCACCTTCCTGGAATGCCTGAATTATTGCCGGAATATCCTGCTGAGTTGCCAGCACTGCTACCATACGTGCGCCCATCGCCGCAAGGCCGGGATTATTTTCGCCTTCCAGCACCCTGCCCAGATAATATGACAATGGCTGGCGCGCACTTAGCTCATTTAACTCCCTATCCAGAATTATCTGATGGTCTCTGTTTGCGCGGACAGTTTTTAGCCTCTGCAGAGCCTTCCATGACGACTTGGTACCCAGCGTGCCCAGCACAGCACATCCTTCATCAAAAACGGCCAGCTCTGGCTCCTTGGACAAGACCTCAAAAAGCAAGTGGGACCACTCCGGCCAATCATGCTTCGCTATGACTGGCAGTACAGCCTTACGGAGGGCGGAAGTCCCGGGCTTCCTCAAAAAATCTTCGAGTACTGTCAAGCTGCTCTTGCCAATTTCACCCAGCTTTGGAGACAAACGGTGGGCAAAATCCTCATCACTGGGTGCAAAGCCCGACAGAATTTGTCTCAGCTCATCCAGAGGGGTCATTGTAGATTGGGAATCCATATTGCTCATAGAATCTTATTTGAACATATATCGGAGTCATTTTCAAAATCCCATGGGTTTTTGAAACAACGGAGTTAGAAATTTAAGTCTGGGAGGCAGTACAAAACTGGAGATAAACGACCTACTAAATCGAGCCTTTTTCGAAACTGTTACAATGGTTGTATGTTGACGGCAAGTAAGCTGACTATGTATTTCAGGATGACTTTTCATCCTATTAAAACATTTGCAGAGTTGGGTGCGGAGCCGCCCCACTTATTATCGACCCTTGGCTACATGCTTTTGTTTAGGGTTCCTATCTTATGGGCGGTTTTTGCATTGATTTATCTGAGGGTTTGCCAGATACAACAAATGCTTTACCTGTGGGCCGCTGGCGGACAAAGAGTATCCAACGACTCCCTCGGGGACTTGATAGAATATTTCAGCAAGTATGCGTCTGAAGTGCATGATTTGTTTATTAATTTGAGTCTTTTGCCAGAATTGCCCCCTCTTAGTGCCACATGGCTATGGATGGGCCTTTTTTCGCTCTTTTGGATTCTCGGCTTATGGATGCACAATGTAGCCTGGGATCACGCCGCCCTTTGGATGTTAGGCGGAACCAGGGAAGAACAGTCATTCACACACTCCTGCACGGCGATTGCTGAGGCGATGGGGTCGGCTTCCATCGGTTCACTTTTGGGCCTTGTCGTTTTTTTGCCATCTGTTGGCTTTTTTGCAACTCCAGTGCTTGGACTAATAAATATTTATTACTGGGGTCTTAGGGGGGTTAGCCTGGCGGCATACCATAAATGCCCTACCTGGAAGGGGATAGTCGCCACAGTGTTGCATCCAGTGCTGGTAGTCATTTTTTATGTATTACTTACCATTGCAGCAGTGACGATAGCAGTAATGGTCGTGCCACCTGCATAGATTATCTGCCCTAGTGCAATGTAACACTTAAATGTTACATTGCACTGGCCAGCTTTTTCCCTTTTGAAACAAGTATTTTTTTGTATAATGGAATCATTGGTTTATTGGTTATGTAGTTTAGTGCTTTTGGGGGTTGCCTGGGTGCCATACCCTGCCGAGTAGAGAAAGAGGTTCAAACATGGTAGTCCGCCGCTCCCTGGTGGTCAATGCGACCCCACTGGAGACACGTATCGCCCTGCTAGAGAATGGCCAGGTTTGTGAACTCTTTGTTGAACGTACCTCCTTCGAAAGCCAGGTCGGTGATATTCATAAGGGGCGGGTTGCGAAACTCTTACCCGGGATGCAGAGCGCGTTCATTGCGATTGGTGACTCTAAAGATGGCTTTCTCTATCTTGATGAGCCTGAAGCGCACCGAATGTCAGGTGAGGAGTCTGACATTGAGGACTACTCTGACACTGCCGTGGTGGAAATCGCTTCCCTCAATGTGTCCCTTCCGCCATTGAAAGAGGGCGAAGAGATATTAGTCCAGGTGGTCAAGGACTCCATCGCTTCAAAGGGGCCACGACTCAGCCGACACATAAGTTTTCCAGGGCGCTTTTTGGTTTTTATGCCCGGTATAGACCACGTGGGGATTTCGAGAAAGATATCAGACCCAATGGAACGCGAAAGGCTAAGAGACCTTATCAAAGAACATTCTGAGCCTGGTGAGGGCTTTATAGTCAGGACTGCTGCCATCGGCGAGGATGACAAGGATCTTGTTTCAGACATAACCTTTTTGAGAGAGATTTGGAAAGAAGTTCAGGCTCGTTCCAATAGACGACCTGCCCCCAGCCTTGTTTGGCAGGATTTCCGGCTGTTGCAAAAAGTGCTAAGGGATCTCTTCAGAGAAGAGGTAGCATCTTTTTGGGTTGATACCGATGAGGCCTACCAACAAGTCATTGCTTTTGTTCAGGCTCTGCATCCCAATTGGCTGGATCGGGTAAAGCGTTTTACTTCTGATATTCCAATTTTTGAAGCCTTTGAAATAGAGAGGGAACTGGAAATCGCACTACAGCCAAAATATTTTCTGCGCCATGGGGGTTCCATAGTTATTAATCAGACTGAGGCTCTTGTAAGTATTGATGTCAACACGGGCAAGTTTGTTGGACGCAAGGACCTTGAAGAAACAGTGTTTATGACAAACATGGAAGCCATTCCAGAAATAGTCAGGCAATTGCGCCTGAGGAATCTGGGTGGCATAATAGTAATTGATTTTATTGATATGATTGATGCCAAACATCGGGAACAAGTCATAGAGCGGCTACATCAAGAGCTAACCCTGGACAGGAACCATGCCAGGGCACTCAATATCAGCGATTTTGGCTTGGTGGAAATGACCCGTAAGCGTACAGGCCCAAGCCTGGATCGCCAATTGACGGCCCCATGCCCGCGTTGTGAGGGATCTGGCCGCCGCCAAAGTCCAGAAACAATAATTTTACGGGTTTATCGGGAGATGGCCCGCCTTGGCGACAGACTGCGGGGTGCCTCGATTCGTATAACCCTTCATCCCAACCTGAGGGCAGCAATTGGTGATGATACCAGAGATGGTCTGATGCAGTTGGCACGGTTTCTGGGAGCGCACGTACTTTGGGTGGAACGGTCTGACTTTAGAGAAGAGAGCATCGGCTTTGAGATAACGCCTGCAAAAAAGCCTGGAGCGGTAAATGTGTGACGCAGCAGAGAAGCGTCATTCTCTGAAGGATGAAGTTTTTTTGAGAATGGCTGCTGAATTGAGCCGCCTTGGTACATGTTGTAGGCTAAAAGTGGGATGTATCTTATTGCGTCCAGATGGGGGGATAGCATCTGGAGGGTACAACGGTGCCTTGCCCGGTATGCCCCATTGCACTCCGCAAACCTGCAACCCAGACCAACGTTGTCTGCACACGAGCCATGCTGAAGAAAACGCACTAGGCTTTTGCGACGGCTCAATCCATACAGCCTATGTTACTGACGAGCCATGTCTGACTTGTACTCGTGCCCTTATCAGGCGAGGGGCCAGGAGAGTCGTTTTCCTGAGGCAATATGCAAGTATCGCCGAGCAGGAAAAAAAGGAGCGTCAGGCCATCCTGGACCACTTCAACGTCAGGTGGGAACTGTTGGAATTGCAGGATTTTTAGTTTTGCCAAGCTGCTTTGAAGGCATCCAACATTTTTTTTCAAAGCTCACATCGTGTCAGCCGTCTATCTGCTGACCACCGCAACTATAGTCATAGCCCTTCAAAATCAGAACAACCTGCATTTGCGGATGGACTGCCAAAGCAACCTGCCAATTGCCTTGGTGAAAGCGCGAATTCACTAAACCGCTCCGGTAATGGAGTGAGGCGGGAAGCGGAATGGGAGGCGTAGGCGATCTGCCCATGCTGTTACGATTGTAAAGTGCGTTAACCGTACAGTGCAAGGAGGGTTTTTTGTCTGTTCAGGATAGCAAATGGATTCCCTGGTGGTGGGAACTGCTTTTGCCCTACAAGAAGATGCTCACATATGGCCTTTTTTCGACTCTTGTGTGCGGGGTGTCTGCTTCATGGGTTCCATACTGGGCCGGAGAGGCCGTAAGAGCCATTGAGAACAGCGATTATTTGCTTTCGCGCCGAAATCTGCTCTGTATGCTATTAGTAACTGCGATAGCGGGCCTTGGTCGCTATTACATGAGGAGCATACTTATAGGCATGAGCCGCCTGATAGAACGCAGGCAGCGTGAGGAAATGTATCTGTTCCTTTTGTCTCGGCCCTTTTCGTTTTACGAACGCCAAACTACCGGTGACCTTATGAGTCGGATTGGCGAGGATGTATCCACAGTCCGCATGGCTACAGGCCCAGGACTTATGAGTCTATTGCAGACAGCCTGTATTCTGCCGATGACTCTTGTATTAATGGCCCATACAGAGTCTCGCGTTACTATGGCAGTACTGGTTCCGTTTGCCTTCCTTCCGTGTGTCTATTACTTCCTTGGACGCTGGAGTCACATTAACCAGCAAAAATTGCAACTGTCAAACTCTGCCCTGACGACCTTTAGCCATGAGACTATTTCGGGTGAAAAAGTCGTACAGGCATTTGGCATTGAAGACATCCAGGTTAGACATTTTTCAGCTTTAAGTCGTGAGCAGGCTAGGCTGAATGTGCTACAAACGGGACTGTTTTCGTCTTATGGCCCAATAGCCATGGTAATGAGTAGCGTCAGCATGATCGTGCTGATTTGGTACGGTGGCTCACTGGTATTGCAAGGTCGCCTGGAGATTGGTGACCTCACAGCTTTTACGGGATACCTGGCCGCGCTGGGGTGGCCAGTCATGTCAGTTGGGTGGGCAGCCAACCTGTTTCAGCGTGGAAAGGCTGGACAGTTGAGGATAAGGCAGTTGCTGGCTCAACCGGACATTACTTTGCCACCGGTTGAATCCGGCACAATCCGACATGGGGTAGTATCTCTTGAAGTAAAAGAAGTGGAAATGCGCTTTGAGTCGGGAAGAGGAATTGGGCCGTTATCTGTTACAGTCCCTGCTGGCAGCAGTCTTGCTATTCTAGGGGGCATTGGGTCTGGCAAGACTCTCCTGCTTCAGATATTGGCAGGGCTTAGGGAAGCCCATCGCGGAACTTTCACAGTTGACGGGCGACAAATGAGCCATGATTATCTGCGAAGTCATTGGGCCTCTCTGGGTTGGGTGCCTCAGGAGGCAGTGCTTTTTTCGGGGAGCTTGAGGCAAAATTTGAGCCTGGGCTCACCAGAGGCATCTGAAGCAGATATATATGAAGCTATTCGTGCCGCCTGTCTTGATGATCTTATTCAAAATATGCCCTACGGGCTGGATACTGTTGTGGGTGAGCGCGGCGTCATTCTTTCAGGCGGCGAACGCCAACGGGCAGCCCTTGCCAGAGCCTTGCTGCGAAAACCAGGTCTGCTGTTGCTGGATGATTGCCTTTCAGCGGTGGACGCAGAAACTGAAAGCCGCATACTGCGTAATTTGAGCGCGTATTTAGGCAAGGCCACTCTGGTATTGGCTACGCACAGAGTTTTTGTTGCAGAACTGTGCGAAAGGGTCATTGTACTCAATAACGGTGTGCTGGCCCAATCAGGCTCACCTGCCGATTTGGCAAATGTGGCCGGACCGTATTCAAAAATCCGCAACCTACAGAGTTTGGAAAATGATACTTTTGCTAGAAAGAGACAACCAGGCTGGTAGTGGCTATGGCGTCCAGTTTTTTTGCGCTGATGATGAGGTTGCCCAAAAGCACAGGCGGGTCATCGTGAGAATATGCCCTTACTGAAATCAGGCCCGGAATATTTTTATAATTCACGTCATAACCAACTTTTAAGGCAGTACCCTTGGTCATCATCACCGTCAGGCCCTGCTTGAAAACTATCAGGCTGTCCTTAAAGCGTTTTAAGTTATAGGTGCAGGCCAGGTCAGCGTTGTAACTGATGTTCCCATTAAAACTACGTTGGAATGAACTAGTCAGATTGAAGGTACCAAATTCTTTCTGAAATCCAGGCGGGAGGACAGTGGGTTCTTCCCTTGTCACGCCAAGTCCAGTGTCAATTCGCCATTTATACTTTGTGTCCGCCAGAATGCGCCCTATTCCAGCGGATACGGCTGTGCGGCTGTCCAGCCCAATCGGAAGGTTTTGCTCCCATGACGTGCCGCCATACCAATACCACTTGTCCATATCCTTTAATCGGTAGTCAAAGCGACCGCTAAACGAATAATTTTCTGCCGTAACAGACGAAGTTCGATCTTCATGGACTTTGGCATCTTCCAATGAAGAACCTGACGCGGTGAACCCCACAGAAGTAGACTCAGAACGAATCATTCCGCCCTTGAGCGTCAGTGTCATCAAGCTCCACTTCTTTGTATAGCTATCTGAAAAGCCTGTTGTATTTCCGCTGGTGTTGCCAGAAGTGGCCACAAAGGAAAGAGTCGTTACGTTCGACCAGGTACGGGACACAGGAGTCTGACAGAAGGCAATACAGGTAGCTATCAGGGCTATTAGCAATCTTTTCATGTATAGCCATTATATCTATTCTACAAGGCTCTTGTAAAGAGCTACGTATTGTAGTGCGCTATTGGCCCAGGTGAAGTGCCGCCCCATTGCCTGGAGTTGGACTGAATGCCATATTTTTGGCTCGTTTTTATATAGTTCAATGGCGCGTGTGATGGCTTCGCCTAAATGCCATGAATCGGCATCTATGAACAAGAATCCCGTGGCTGTTCCGTCTTTTAACGTCTCTTCAGAAATGTCTACAATGGTGTCGGCAAGCCCACCTGTTTTTCGGCCTATGGGCAGGGCACCATATCGCATCGCATATAGCTGGGTCAGCCCACAGGGTTCAGATCTGCTCGGCACCAACAGGATGTCTGAGGCGGCCATGGCCCGATGTGCTTTGCCTTCGTCATAACCCACATATACTGCTACAGACCCTGGGTATCGAGAAGCGGCTTCGCAAAAGGCAGATTCAAAATCTCCGTCGCCCTTTCCTATCACTACGAGTTGTGCCCCATTTGAAACCAAGTGGTCAATGTTGGCTAACACCATATCCAAACCCTTAATAGCATTCAGTCTGCTAACCACTCCAAACAACGGGGAATTCACGTTTTCTCCCAACCCCATTTCGTTTTGAAATTTTTTTTTGTTGTAAGCCTTTGCTTTTTTTAAGTCTTTTTTTGAAAACGGGGTTTGTAGGTGCTGGTCTTTTGCCGGATTCCAAACCTGTTCATCCACACCGTTCAGGATGCCATGCAGATCACTGGATCGGTGCTGCATCATTCCATCCAGTGTGTAACCGCCCTCCTTGTCCTGGATTTCTTTTGCATAGGTAGGGCTAACAGTCGTGATTGCATCTGCATAGGCCAGCCCGCCCTTAAGGAAATTTATTTGACCAAAGTATTCTGCACCGTTTAGGTGATATGCCTCCTTCGGCAACCATATTTCATCCAGAATGTGCCTGGGGAAAACCCCTTGATAAGCTAAGTTGTGGACAGTCAAGACCGTTTTGGGGCGATGATTTCCGTGCAAAAAGTTAGCAAAAATCGGTGCTAGTGCTGTCTGCCAGTCGTGTGCGTGGAGGATGTCAAACTGCATCCCATCAGCCCCCCCATTGATGGCCAACTGGGCAGCAACCCAGGAAAGGGCTGCAAAACGCCGGTGAGTATCACCATGGTCATCGTAGGGACTCCCGTCCCGTGCAAAAAACCCCGGCGCGTCCAGCAGATAAACAGTTACACTCCCAGGTACGTCAGCCAACAACAGCTTGGCCGGGCCGCTACCCATGAGGTCAGGAAACTGGGCTTCTTCGCTATAAACTTTGGCAACCTGCATTAATGCAGGGTAGGCAGGAAGCAGCAAACGGGCATATATTCCTTCTTTACCCAGAGCCAATGGCAATGCGCCCATGACATCAGCCAGCCCACCTACTTTGACATGTGGAAAAAGCTCGGCGGCAATATGCAGGGCTTTCATTTACGCTCCTACAAACGATCCAACATTCTTTGGGAAATCAAGGTCACGCCGTTTTGAGTCCTGTAGAAACGCCTTACGTCATCCTCCTGATTTTGCCCGGCAACCAGGCCAGAAGGTATGTGGCAACCCCTACCAACAATACATTTTCTGAGGAAGGCCCGCTCTCCAATGTCTGCCTCTGGCAGTACCACACTTTCCCCCAAAAATGCGTGGCTGTGTACCCTGACATTATTTGAGACAAGGCTTTGATGAACATGGGCACCTGATATAATGCACCCACTGGAAATAAGGCTGGCAATGGCCATACCCTGCCGCCCTGGGTCGCTATGCACAAACTTTGCTGGCGGCAACTGTTCATTAAAAGTAAAAATCGGCCAGGACTGATCATATAAATTTAAGGCTGGCTCCACCCAGGTGAGGTCTATACTCGCCTCCCAATACGCATCAACCGTGCCCACGTCTCTCCAGTAAGGCTCAGGTTTATTTGGCTCCTGGATGGTACTCTTTTTGAAGCTGTGTGCATAGACTCTGTGCTTGAGAACGGCCTCAGGAATGATATCCTTTCCAAAATCATGGCTGGAAGTTGGATTGGCGGCATCAGATGTCAACTGGTTGTATAAAAAATCAGATCCAAAAACGTAGATGCCCATACTTGCCAGGCATGTATCCGGCTTTCCTGGAATAGTAGGCGGGTTTGGCGGTTTTTCCACAAAGGCAATAATCCGTCCATCCGAATCCACCTCGGCTATCCCAAACTGGTGTGCCAGGCTCTTGTGTACTTCCAGACATGCGATTGTCAAGTCTGCCTTGGCTTCCAAGTGGTCCTCCAGGAAGAGGCGGTAATTCATTTTATAAATATGATCACCAGCCAGAACCAGTACCATTTTTGGTTTTACGGCCTGGATATTATCAATGTTCTGATAAACAGCATCTGCTGTGCCTATATACCATGCATCGCTCGTCTCATTTTGTTGGGCAGGATAGACATGGACGAACTCTCCCAGTTTTCCTGGCAGAAAAGTCCACGCCGATTGAAGGTGCTGGAGCAAACTATGACTGTTATATTGAGTGAGAATGGCAATTTGTCGGAACCCTGAGTTTACGCAATTTGAAAGCGTAAAATCAATTACTTTGTACTTGCCCCCAAAATCCAGCCCAGGCTTTGCCAGGTCTGATGTTAAATCCATCAGCCGCGTCCCCCGCCCTCCGGCCAGAATCACAGCCATCGTTTCCCTGTTTACAGATGTAGGACAACTCTCTTTTAACAACATTCCACCCGTCCAGCCATGTTTTTACTATATCGTCAATAATTAGTGTTTGATAAATCTTTTTTTCTGAAGGTGAAATATATATTTTGAAGATTATTAGTACATTTTCTGTTCAACTCTCCTGCTCAAACATCCAGTTTTCAAAACCAGTACTTTAGGTTTTGTGCATTACTACTGTACATCTGCATCCAGACGGTTCCTCACTCCCTCATCGCGGTTTCGCCATGCACCTGCAAGGAAGTAGTTTCTCCAAATACCGCTCTCGGAAGAGTAGGCCATCTGCTCAAAAGCATCTGCCTGGAGATACAGCGCGTCTGCGTATTCAGAAGCATTCCACGCATCGGGTGCAAGGCGTATGTGGTCAAGCACTTCGACAACCCAGCGGTAATTACCTTCTTTGTATGCTTCCCTGGCCGCCTTAACCAGGCTCCCGCCTGACTTGGGGAGGTACTTAGCATAATACCTGGCTGATGCCTCGCGAGGGTGCTTCCAGAGGTTGGCCGGATTATTGTCGAACCAGCCGAGATACTTTTGGTAGACCGCCTTGACATTATGAACAGTAGTGCCGTAGTAGCCCCGATTAAACCACTCTGTTGCTACCTCGGCTGGAAATTCAAATAATTCAGCGCACTCCAGCATATCATGGCCTTGGTTCATCAGGGCCACTGTCCCATCATGGAGGCAACGGTAGAGGCTGCTTTGCTTACTTATGAGCCAATTTCAAAACCTCCCCGGCTTGTAGAAATTCAGGGTGGTAGAGTTTTAGATTAAACCAAACAGGCTGAAGGACGCACTGTTCATATAGGTTTAGCCGACCTGAACAGACCGCAGCAGTGCGACCCTCGCAAAAATGCTCGAAAGATTGAAGTGCCTGGACGTGGCAGTCTTTTTCACAGACGGGTGGGAGTCCTACGCCGAGCTTATAGAGCCTGAAATGCTTGTCCAGACCAAGGCAGAGACCCATGGCATTGAACGAAATAATTTCCGTCAGCGTCACTGGTGTGGCAGGTTCCGCCGTAAAACCTGCATTGTTTCGCGCAGTTTGCTCATGATTGACTTGACCGTTTTTCTTTTTGCGCGTTACCATGTCAATGGCGTACGTGAGGAGCTACTGCAACCATGTTATCATCCTTTTTGAAACACTCTCAAAAATTTGCAGCTTCCCGTTGGGCAAATATGGCAAAGTTGTCAGTAGGTTTTGAACTTAGTCCACTGGACTACGGATGTAACATAAATTCCGAAAGGGGGATGCAATGCAAAAAACAATTAGGTGTTTGGCTATCTTAGCGGCCGCCATTCCCATTTATTTGGGGGCACAGGTAGTGCCCACCGAAGTTGACTGCCGAAGCAGCGCGGGAGTTACCCTTGCCGTTTATGCTGATGCCCATTTTACTGCCAAAAAAATGGGACTGGACTTTAAACAGATAGACGGTACGAGCATTAACACCCTTCAAGACGACTTGGCGAGATGGGGCGCAGAAAAAATTCTGAAAGATGCAGCAAAGGATTTGCTGAAGCCAGTTATCACATCATACGCTCCTTCTTGGTTTGCGTCTTTGTTCGCGGGAGGTGGTTATTGGGGTTGGGTCGCCTCTGCAGCCTACACCGTGTATCAAAATTACATTATCTCCACCCATGTGCGCGAGAGGAATTACATTTTCTCGGCTCCGGTGGATGGGTCTTACCAAATCAAGGCATGGGTCCCTGGCGACTGGGATATGCCCTGTAGCATGATCAAGGTCTATTCGCACTCCAATGACACAAGGACGCTAGAATATAGCTACGACCAAACCAATTCGTCTGATAGGACAGAAACCATAAATGTCTCCCTCCCTGCAGGCATTATCCATGTCGCGGTATCCGTGGGGAGCGGCACATTGTGGACTCACACTGCCGGCCACATGGTGGACGCAATGCTCAACAGCAATTCCTACCTGCAGTGGACAATACCAAAAGTGCCCATAGCCATTAGCAACATAAATATTGCCCCCAGCCTGCCTACAGTAGGCTCTACCTATACGACAACCCTCTCATTCAGCGCTGGCTCCATATCCAACTTGATTGACGGCAGTGTTACATATTCTGACTACGAAGGGCAGGCACATATCAATGTTATGCCGCCGTCGATAATCTCCTATATTCCAGCCCCTCCTCCCACGGATCCGCCAGATCCCAACACGAATGAGCCAGATACGGGGGAGAACAATTTTGAATTGGCGGCAGAATGCCACAATCTTTATATGAAGCCTGCCCTATTAACAGCCCCGACGATAAGCGGCTCCACGGCTACATTCAGTTTTAGCCGCCAGAGCGACTATTACTCAATTCATTGCGTTTATTACGACCCAAAACTCCAGGTCAGATAAATATCTCAAGAGCTAACTTCAAAACTGGAATTGTTTCCAGATTTGAAATCGTTCACCAAATTGGAGGTTATATGCACAAAAGAATCGCCCTGGTCGCCCTGTTTTTCACCTGCTTTGGGTCCATTTCCTGCAAGAAGTTCATTGAATGGTCGTTTGCTCCAGTAGAGCAAGCAGATTTGAATCCAAAAACACGGGAAAAGGCATTTAAGGCAGCCGGGTCTGCCCAGCGGCAATACAACGACAACTGGATATTGAATGTGAGCATTGGCAACCTCGACAAGGCCAGCGTCAAAGAAATAGCAATAAAAGGAGAAGAGTTTTATCCTATTTTTTCCGATGGCGAAGCCGGGTGCGAGATAACATGGGAAGTGCCAATGGAGCGATGGAAAGACGCTAAACCCTTTGACCTGCGCATCATGCTAAATGATGCCAACAAGGAATTGGCTATCAATGTTAAGCATCCAATAAACGAATTAAGGTATACAGCATTCGGCTACGTTTGGGCAGTTCCACTGATTGTAGTAGAGTCATTACTTCCTGCGACCCCTTTTTTTTTCATTTCAGCCATGACACCGAGCAAGGCCCCCCCACGCCACTGATATGCGAGGTGCAAACCTAGCATATCAGCGAGTAAGTAAAACGTTGCTACCGGGCTTTCGATACAGATGGATAGGTGATGCCCCCGCTCAATATCATGAAAAAAGCGAAATCTTGGCATTTCTGGCTGGAATCCTAGCCATCTATTGCTATGGAGCAAAAATTACAGCTTCCCATTGGGAAAATTTGGTAAAATTGTCTGTGTGAGCCAGTTGCAACCCAAATTCCGCACAGAAATATAGTATACATTTCAGGCAATGCTCATTGATGTCCGCAGTCCTGTCTCAAACGTTCCCATAGCCTCAAGTATTTCTCTTTGGAGTTTAGTGATTGGCATGATTGCTTTGCTTGAATCATCGTATGTGACAGACTTTATCTTTTTGAGTTCAAGCAGGACTTTATCAAGTGTCAGGTGTTTAAGCATTTTGTTATCTTTTAGTCTGAGTCAATTTCAAAACCTCCCCGGCTTGTAGAAATTCAGGGTGGTAGAGTTTTAGATTAAACCAAATAGGCTGAAGGACGCACTGTTCATATAGGTTTAGCTGACCTGAACAGGGAGGGCGTAATGCACCTAATCTTCAGCCTAATGAACAGTATACAGCGATATTTATTTCCGCACATAGAAAGTGAGTTAGGGCCGCTGACAGAAAAAGAGAAAGAGTTTGTCAGGATGGCCGAGCTGGCAGACATAGGCAGACATATCAACAGAAACAGGTGGTGCGGTAACCGGCGCAAGCCATTCGGTCGTAGGGCAATGGCCCTGTCATTTTTAGCCAAAGCGCATTGGAACCTACCAACAACCTTTGGACTGATAGACTACCTAAAGAACAATCAAGCTCTGTAAAAGTAATGAACTTCTAATCGGCACGGCCAACGACTGGGGTCGATAAAATAGATTGAAAAAATATAGGCATTTTCACAATACGGCTTTAGTCAACACCCTTGTTCGTAAACACAAGCGATAACCGGAAAAGAGCTTTGGCTATTTAATAACTACCTTTACGTTGCGAGAAACAAGAATCAGGCCATCATGGCCCTCGACAGCCTCTCTGCTGAACAGGGTCAAGTCGTACTCGCCAGCTTCGAGTCCCCTGGTATCTAATTGGATATTAGCGAGGCTGTCCTTAATTCCGGCTTTGACTACAGATCCGCCCATCTCGACAAAATCCATGGGAGGTTTTGAAATTGGCTATAGTGGTAAATATCATACTAAGGTTTTTCATTGCATCATTTAATATTATTTGATATACTATCTGCGTTGGAGGCAGCATATCTGTGTGTTCTTTGCCTCATGGATTTAAGCAATGATGTCAAAACTGAAAAAATCCAGTTTTGAGATTAGTTTTGATACCTTAAGATAGATGACTCATTTTCCTGGGAGGCACATGGCGGCATCAGAACCTATCAGAAGCAAAAAACAGTTGCACAAAATGGCAGGCTACTGGCTCAGGCAGGGTAATGTCAGGAACCATGCCCTGATAATTTTGGGGGCCTATACCGACATGCGGATGGTGGATTTGTTGAAGCTGAAATGGAGTGACGTCTATGATCAGAAGCTGGAAAATTTCCAAAATAATGTTTGTATATCAGGAAAAAAAGCTGGTAGTAAGAAAATAGTTTCTCTGAACCGCCAGGCCATCGCAGCCCTGAAACTCTGTTTGCCAGAGAAAAAAGGCGAGATTATTTTTCACAATAACCGAAAAGAGCAATTGGCCATAAGTCGGGTGCAGGCATGGCGAATAATCAAGGCGGCAGCAAAAGCTACAAATGCGACCGGAAAGATAGGTTGCCACTCTTTGCGAAAGTCATATAGCCAATTCGCCTAGTACCCAGTATAGCTATTTACGTTTTTGTTGTTCACTCAACGGCGAGCCAAGTCCGCCATGCAAGCAAATCCCGACCTGGCGCAACGTAACAATTAAATGTTACATTGCACTAGGTCTTTGCCTCGGTCGTGGTGCTATTCTCTGATTATTTTCCACACCATCATTCCTGCGAGTACCAGCAGCACCAAGGAATTAAACCGCTTTAGCTTTGCTCCTGACAGTTTCGTAGCTATTTTCGCACCGAAAAAAGAACCAAGGTCGAAACCGAGTACAGCTCCCGTTATGGCCAACCATGGCAACCCACCCTGGAGCTTGTAGTAAATGATCACCCCTGGCAGACCGATGGGGGGGAAGAGGATTAGCAAACTTGTGAATTGAGCCTGATGCTGATTCATGCGGAACCATAGTATCAGCAGGGGAATCATCACTACAGCTCCCCCCAGGCCAGTCAGGCCGGAGGTTAACCCGCCGAGGGCACCGATAAGAAGCCCTGGCAAAATTATTGACTTCGATTGGGTGAGGGTTACATTTGATATGCTGTATTCTTTCCTGACCCAGCTATATGTTGCTATGCACAGTAAGAATATCGTAAAACCAATTCTCAGCGGCAGGGAGGGAATTTGATTGGCAATCAATGACCCAACAGAAACCCCAAGTAAAAAACCTGTAATTACTATTGCTACAATCCTGAGATTAAAACTAAATCCCTTTTTTCTGTATTGAATTAGCCCGGGCAGACCTATGGGCATGGCCATTATCGCCAGAGTTGCCCCCTGTGCCCGGTGCTGCTCAAAGCCAAGGAGCAGGGCGAGCAGGGGGATCATTACGAACCCACCTCCAACGCCAAGTAACCCTGACAATAACCCACCTGCGGAACCAGCGACCATGCCGCCAAAAATCTCCGGCAATGCTTCTATCATTTCAAACTCCGTCACAAGAAGTTTACCAATACAAAACTCAGAAGTGGTTAGAACCTTGCACTGAGAATTCGGTAACTGACAACTGAAAAGTGCTATGATCATTATATGCAGATGTGTTTTGGCGACCTGATTCTGGATTCTCGGCGGGCAATTTTTATTGCTGAGCAGGATACTTTGGTTATTTCTGACATGTTCCTGGGCAATGGAGCCGCACGCCGCCGAAAAGCAGACATGCTCCTCAACAGCCAGCAACATGATCTGTGGGAGCGATTACTAGGTCTGTTGAGTGACTATAGGCCAAAGACTGTAGCCCTTTTGGGAGATATTAAGCCAAACCAGGGCAATTTAGACGAGGATGAAGCAGAAGAACTACAGACCCTTTTTCGCAAATTGATGGCCAACGGGCGCGATGTCATCCAGGTTGTGAGCCACTCTGAGCGTCTGGAAGGGCCTACTATGCAGGCTATTGGAATAACGCCCACAGAAAGTCGTAGGGTCGAACCATATTCTTTAATGCACAGACGAAGAATTTTTGTATATCCCAGATATGAATCACCCACTGGCCATTGGATCAATGGAGGTGTCCATCCCCTCTTTGCTGTGCCTACACCAGATCCGCAAGGCGCGGAGGGATGGCTGCGCTATCCTGCGTTTCTCTATACCGGCTTCGCCATGGTGATGCCCCCATTTGTTTCCTATGCACAAGGGTGGGAAGTCATACAAACAGAGCGTCTGCCCAAACAGGCCAGAGCCTGGGGTGTAATTGGGGACAGGATTAAAGAATTGGATATTTCCACCCTGCCCTCGCCACCAGAATCTCTCCGCCAGATAGTCCGTCCAACAGGTAAGCACAAGTCCAGGCATGGGAATGAGGAGGATTAGAATATTGGTTATAGAAAATGAAAGCGGACAAATGAGGGAACGGCAGAGCAACCTGACGCAGACAGATGCCAGAATATTAGAGTGCAGAAACTGCAATTCATGATTGGCTATTGAATGATTTTTTTTCCACCGCCCCTATACCAGGAACTGCCACAGGAAACCAGACCAACGGCCGACAGGGACATTCAGGTTCAGGGGTTCAATGGAGCAAGATTGGGTGCCTCTGTCAGGGCAGGTGCAGATCAGTCGCGGTGGTTTGCCGTCCTCGTGCAGGATGCTGGGCAGACCGATAGAAATGGTATGAACCCCGCCTCCCCAAAGGTTAGGACTGGATTGGCTCTAGTTGAGCTGCTACAAAAAAATGGTATAGGTAGCATCCGTTACGATAAACGCCTTGTGGGTGCAGGCGGTACCAAGCTGGACTTATCCCTTGATGCTCAAATAGGAGACTTATCATCAGTTATAGCTATAGCTCGTACGTTACCTGAAGCAAAAGGCAAGCAGATTTTGCTATTGGGACACGGCGAGGGGGCACTCATGTCCTTGCTTGTAGCCTCGCAGGTTGACGCTCTGATGATGCTGGCTCCACCCTCGGGGACGATGGCCAGGACAATCAGATCTCAAATTGCAGACCGGCTGCCCGCTCCGACCAGAGAAATCAACCTCGCCTATCTGGAGTCAGTTTTTCAGGCCATCAGGGGAGATAAACCGCTTCCCCCAGCCGAAACAGGTGTTCATACTGCTATCATCCAATTTGGTAGATCCTTGATGGCTCCAACCACACTTGGCTTTGTTAAGTCAACCCTGGACATCGACCCGTGGGTGATTGCCTCCCGTCTGTCCATCCCCCACGCTGCTGTTTGGGGCGACAAGGACATCATTACCGCAAAGCCGCCGGATTTCTCGGATACTTATCGAGGGAATGTCATAGATGTGCCAAATGCCAATCACCACTTCCGGCAGGAATTGCGTAAAAGAGAAAGCCTGGATGGTGCAAGTGCTATTTCGAACTACAGCGATGATACCCCAATGGCAGACCTAAGTGTAGTTATCACATGGATTCTTGCAAATTCCGGAACAGTTCAGTTTTGAAATCGCCGGGGCTACTCCAGGATTTGATCGCCAGATTATTGCAAATTCCTCAAAGCAGCCACTTCTGTAGGTGTTAAGAAGCGCCAGTCACCCGGCTTCAGGGCAGGATCGTTCAGCGGCCCAAATTGCACCCGCCTCAGTTTATGGACTGGGTGTCCTATTGCCGCAAACATTTTTCTTATCTGCTGGTTTTTGCCTTCCATCAAGATTACCTTGAGCCAAGGGTTGTCTTTTTTGTCAATTATTTGAATTTGGCAAGGCTTTAGCCGCCGTCCGTCCATTCTGAATCCAGAGCGCATCTCATCCAGCATCTTTGGCTCTGGCATCTTATGAATCTTCACCAAATATATTTTTGGAACATGTGAGTCAGGCGAAGTCAGATACTGGGCCAGTGTACCATCATTGGTCAACAGTAGCAGTCCTTCAGTATTGAAATCGAGGCGGCCAACTGGATAGACTCTCTCCGAAATCCCCTTCAATAATGCCATGACCGTGGGTCTTCCCTCATTGTCCTTGACGGTAGTTACATATCCCTTTGGTTTATTGAGTAGCACATAAATTGGCCTTTCTTTTTGAATTGGATTTAGGTCAACGGTGATTTCATCCTTCACCGGGTCAGCACGGGTGCCGAGTTGCGTAATGTTGACACCATTGACCCTCACCCTGCCCTCCAGAATGATCTCTTCGCAAGCACGGCGAGAGGCGACCCCGGATGCAGCCAGTATTTTTTGCAGCCTTTCTCCCTTAACGGAAGCTAATTGTTGTGGTTTGGCCTTTGAAAATTTGGATCTATCCGGACTGGAGGCTCTAACAGGCCGTTTTTTATCATCATTTTTTTTGGTATGGACTGTTCGTTTAGGAGGATTTGATTTGACCATGGTTGAAATTATAACAAGGGCAGCAAGTGCAATGTAACATTAAAATGTTACGTTGCACTTGCTTAGAAATTAGCTTCTCGCCTCTCCTTTTCTAATTGGGCAGTTGCTGATAGCATTAAAATTGTTATTGTTTCTTTCGGATAGTCCACTATGAGTCAATCGAACACCAACCCTGGACAATGGAAGTTTTTGGAAGACCTGCCTGAGCCCGAGAGCCAACAATTATCCAGTTTGAGCGAGTTGCGTACATACTCCGATGGCAGTGTGGTGTTTTCGAGGGGAGAAAAACTTCCAGGCGTTTTTGTCGTCTCTCATGGAGCGTTAAAAATTTTTAGGACAACCCCAAAGGACAAGATTCAGGTATTGGATGTTTTATTGCCCGGCCAGTGCATTGGTGAAGTCCAAGTTCTCAGTGACGGTTATGCCGCCACAAATGCTGAAGCTCGCGGCAAAACCGATTGTTGGCTCATACCAGGTAAGGCATTGCTTCAGGTTATAAGGGAGTCTCCTGTTGTTGCAAAGGTTTTGCTTAAGCATCTATCCGGCAAAATTCTTCATCTTGTCCCGCTAGTTGAAACTTTAAGCCTTCACAGCGTCCCCGAGAGGGTGGCTCAGCTAATTTTGGATTATCTGAGCAGGACTCCCGATAAAAATTTTGTGGAATTCCATGAAACCCAGGAAGAACTATCCCAGTATATAGGAGCCAGCCGCGAAGCATTTAACAGGGCCTTACGACTGCTGACCGATTTGGGCATCATTCAGAGTACATTCCCTGTAATTCGTGTTACAGATGGTAGCAAATTGCTCAGATACTCAAAAGGGTGATGCGCCTTTTTTTTGGTGGCAACAAGTATGAGTTCCCCTTGACCTTGGGTTGTTTTCTGTTACTCTGATTCCTCTGACAATTCCGGAGTAGCTCAGTTGGTCAGAGCGCATGACTGTTAATCATGATGTCGTCGGTTCAAATCCGACCTCCGGAGCCAATAATGACACTGGTTTGAGCCTCCTTGATTGGGGG
>Ga0082212_10003268_pt1 | contig 23100 bp, 25 predicted proteins | sample TergutNt197P3_FD_71548 | JGI IMG/M metagenome (GOLD analysis project Ga0082212, IMG submission 71548) | Neocapritermes taracua P3 segment gut microbial communities from Petit-Saut dam, French Guiana - Nt197 P3 | ecosystem: Host-associated > Arthropoda: Insects > Digestive system > Gut ...
ATCTTATCGGCCAGCGAACTGTACAGCAAATCTTTGGATATGATATCGCCCGTGAAGTCACGATACAATCCCTTATCGGTTAAAATATACACGTTATAGTCGCCATCTACGACTACTTTCTTGAATTGTGCATCTGCCCATTTCGGATTGATGGTATATTTCACGGATACGGGCATTTTGTAAGGAACGTCTTTCACCGGTGTCCCGGCAATCGGTTTGCTCATATTTTGCTTTGCGGCAGGTTGGCAGGCAAACAGCAGAATAGTGAGAAAAAGAAAAACTGATAAAACTTTTAAGTTCATATGGCTTGTTATTAATGGTTTAGATAATTGATTTTATAAACATATTTAATGATTTCTTTGTTGCATTTTCTACACGTTACATTGACATCACAAAAATACAACCTAATATTTGTATTTCCAAATATTTTGTAAATTTTTCAAACAAAAAGCAGCAAATGATTTGCCGCTATTTTATTATTTTCTACGCTTCGCGTAATTGTTCATTGTTCATTGTTCACTACTTTTTTCGTGATGATTATGCTGCACTTTCAAATCTAATACGTATTCTCGCGCATTGCAGCCAACGAAAGGCAGCTTGGCGCAATCACGCAATCAAAAAAGGCTGCCCATTTTCAGACAGCCTTTTTTGATCAAGACCAATCATAGCGGCATTTCATCGCCAAACGCGGGGTTACTGCCGCCGTTGCGTCAACTTAGCGTAAGCGATCTCACCGGAGGTAAACCGCGCGTTATCGGCTGGCATCTTTATCCGTCATTAATTTCGCTGAATTTCTTCGATTTGATTTATTGATAAATTGGTTAATTTACCTGTATCTTCGATAGACATACCCATTTCTAATGCTTTCAGGACTATTTCGATTTTTTCTTTCATTTGTCCTTCTGCTATTGCATCATCTATCATTCCACGCTCGGTTAAAACATCAATCTTCCACTTGTCGTATGTTAACAACTGTTCTTTTGAGTATGCTGCCCGTTCCATGTAACCGACGGCTTCGCGTGTGTGTTCGTTGTCAAGCAATTCCTGTGGAATTTCAATTGTACTCTCGTTAACCTCGGTAAGAAAGCGCAACCACAATTCCTGTAACTTCTTTTCCGCACGATTTTGAGGCTTAAACTTAGGCAGTTCAACAAAGAGAAACTCCAAACCTTTTATCTGCTTTTCGGTATTCCTAATGTTTACTATCTTGTAGTGATGAAAATATTCATCTTTCATAGCAGGAGATTTCTCAAAGGTTTCGTTTACGAAATTTAGCGCATAAACAGGACGTATCAGCGAAATTTTGTCGGCTTTATCCAACTGCATCACGTATGCCTTGGAAGCGTTGAGCAACACACGGCTCTTGAAACTTTCAGACCAGAACAGTTGCATCTCAACAATAAACTTTCGGTCGTCTTCGTCGGTACAGCGCACATCAACAATCGTGTTGCGCAATACATCAGTCAATTCCGGTATCAACTCACCAGTTTGATACTCAATATTGATAATCGGCTTTTCAAGTGGTAACATGCTATTGATTAAACTCATGCAAAGGTGTTTGTGTTCGCCGAAAACCCGCTTGAAGGTCAAGTCATTTTTAGGGTCAAGATAATTTGCCATGACTGTTATTTATTTTTTCAATTAATTACGAGTGCAAAAGTATAAAAATGGATTGAAGCGAAAAACAAAATTGTGAAAAAATTTACACAGTCGAAGTTCCAAGTAGTCAAGTGTCGTCAAAACGACCATGCGTTGTTTTCCGTACATCGCTCTCGGCGCTTGCAGATAACGAGACAGCGGCTTTGCGAAGGCGGGGCTGACACTAATGTTCTTGCGGGCTACTTCCGTTCGTGTTCGCACGTCATTTTCTGCGGAGTGACTGCCGCCGTTGCGCCAACTTAGCGTAAGCGATCTCACCGAAGGTAAACCGCTCGTTGTGCGTTCGGCATTTTCCGAGAGTGTTGTCTAATCTTCGAATATAAAAGCCGAGAAAGATGGATAGTCTGCAACCCCAGTAAAATCTTGAGTTGTTTCAAATCCGGTTTCAAAATTCGATTGATTACTCTTTGCTCGCAAGCCTGCACCTAAACCATAGACAGTTCTTCCACTCTGGGTATATTTACAAATATAGCCAATCTTTTCATTATCTTTATAGATATATGCCCAGCAGCCTGGCACATAATCACTTGCTTTAATTGCACCACCTCCAAAAGTATAAACGTTTCTGATGGTTAACGGAGGATACAATTCAAAATCGCTTATGATGGTAATCGTATTTTGGTCCACGACAAAGGAAGCAGTGTATCCCTCATTTTGAGCGTTGGCTTGGTAATACCCGCGATTTAAGATTTTATGGTAATCAACGGCTACAATTTTTTCTTCGTTATCAATGTTGTCGTCGCCATTTTTCTTATGACAGGATGCAAATGAAGCCGATACTATGAGGGATGTAATCACTAAATATTTAAAAACAACTCTTTTCATTAAACTCAACTCTTTCAAAACGCGATACTTTTTCGACAACGCTCTCGGCGCTGACGCACAACGAGCGGCTTGGCGTCAGCGGCGGCAGTAACCCTGCGACATTTTTCATGAGACAATTTATCCGTTCTATCGGCTAATACGCCCTTTTATTCTTACCTTCAATATAATTGATAAACGCTGTGTTCACTACCTTGTTACCGCCGGGCGTTGGGTAATCTCCAGTGAAATACCAGTCGCCGGTATCGTTGGGACAAGCGTGATGCAAATTCTCAATTGACTGATAAATAATATCTATATCCGCTTTTATTTCAGTCGTTTTCAGTAATTCGGCTACCTTAACAGAAATTTCTTTTACAGTGAAAGGCTTGTATATTTTTTTTACATGATTGATCATATTTGCAGCCGGCATTCTTTCCTGCGCCTTGCATTTCTTATACAACTCGTTGATGATCGATTGTTTGCCGCGCTCCTTCAGCAAGGCAATGGCTGCCTGAAAAGCCACAAATTCGTCTAATTTGGCCATATCAATACCATAGCAGTCGGGATAGCGGATTTGCGGCGACGACGACACGAACACAATCTTTTTGGGTTCAAGACGGTCGAGAATACGGATGATGCTCAATTTCAGTGTTGTACCGCGTACAATCGAATCATCAATGATCACTAAGGTATCCACGCCTCTTTTAATGGTGTCGTAAGTAATATCATACACATGTCCTACCATACTGGCGCGGCTCTTGTCCTGTGTGATAAATGTACGCAGTTTCGCATCCTTGAGGGCAACTTTTTCAATACGTGTACGCACATTCATGATTTCATCAAGCCTTGCAGGCGTCAGTTGATCGCCGGCTTCGAGTATCAGTTTTTTCTTGCAGGCGTTCAAGTATTCGTCGGCGCCTTCCACCATACCGTAAAAAGCGGTTTCGGCTGTGTTGGGGATATATGAAAATACGGTGGTTTCGAGGTTATAATGAATAGATTCGAGAATATCCGGAACCAATAACTTACCCAGTAATTTACGTTCTTTGTAAATATCCCTGTCGCTGCCGCGCGAAAAATAAATCCGTTCGAACGAACAGGATTTCTTGGCTTGCGGCTGTTGCACCATCTCTTCCGACACCGAACCATTAGCCCTGACAATGAATGCGTACCCGGGTTTTACTTCGTGCACCTGCTCCACGTCGAGGTCAAAGGCTGTCTGGATGACCGGACGTTCAGACGCCACTACGGCGACTTCTTCGTCAGTGTAATAATAAGCAGGCCGTATGCCGCATGGGTCGCGGTAGACGAAAGCATCGCCATGACCCAGTACGCCACTGATGACATATCCGCCGTCCCATTTCTTGCTCGACTCGTACAGTACGTTCCTGATGCTGATGTTTTGCGCAATCAGTTCCGATATTTCTTCATTTTCGTAACCTTCTTTTTTGAACCGGTCAAATAATTTCTGATTCTCGCGGTCGAGGAAATGACCGACGTTTTCGAGCATAGTTACTGTGTCTGAGTAACCGGTAGGGAATTGACCGAGTTCGACCAATACCTGAAACATCGTTTCCACATTGGTCAGATTGAAATTTCCGGCCAGGATCAGGTTTCGCGTTTTCCAGTTGTTAGGGCGGATAACGGGATGAATGGCTTCCAGCGAGTCATTCCCGTATGTGCCATAACGCAGATGTCCGAGGTATATTTCACCTGCAAAAGGCATTTCCTGCTTCATCCATACCAAATCCTTCAACAGTTCGGGTTTTCGTTTGCTTAACTTATTGATTTCGGCGTAAATATCCTTAAATACATGATCGATAGATGATGACTTGGCGGAACGTTCGCGCGAAATATATTTTTTACCGGGCGGCATCCCTATTTTCATACATACGACTCCTGTTCCGTCCTGTCCGCGATTTCGCTGTTTTTCCATCATCAGGTGCAGCCGGTGCAACCCGTACAAACAACTCCCATACTTATAATGGTAATATTCAAGCGGTTTCAAAAGCCTTACCATGGCTATGCCGCATTCATGCTGTAACTGGTCGGTCATTGTTATTTAGATATATTGATGATGTCGCTCACAATAAACGTTCCGGGAAATATTTTTTTAATTTTTTGCATTTCGCGAAGCGCGTCGTTTTTGGTTCTGAAATTTCCGACAAAAATCTGCCAATTAGGCGTATTGTATACCTCATAGGTTTCCAATTCAGGAAAATTTCTCATGAAATTCACACGTGTATCATTTGATTTTTGCTTGGCTGATTGTCCCGACCCTGAAAAAATCTGTAAGCGGTATCCGGGTATTCCTTTTTGCAGTCGGTTGTTAGCGATTTTCATTTTCAGCAGGTTTTCAACCTGTTCTGGCTGGATGATTTCAATTTGACCGCTTTGTCCGTCATTCTGCACTAAATTGGTTAATATTTGCGGTTTTTCCTGTGCGACTATGCCAATATGTACCACAATCAAAAATACAAGTCCCCAAAATATTTCTTTCTTGCTCATATACAAAAATATAACGATAAAACAACTTCCCAAAATGGTTGGGATTTTCCGGTGCAAATGTAAAATAAAAGTTTCAAGTTTCAGCAATTCCCTTTCATCAATTTGAATGATAATATTGATTAGTGCGCGGATACACTGATTTATAGCAATCTCCCGTTTTTATGGTCTTCCCGTAAAGTTCACATCCCCATACGTCCCGATTTTAATCAATCCGTCGGTGTTGGCTACTTCAATCTTCACGGCGTAAACGAGGTTCTGGCGTTCGTCCTGCGTTTGTATGGTTTTGGGCGTGAACTCCGCCTTATCCGAGATCCATGTCACTTTGCCGGGATAGCTTTTACTGCTGCCATCGGATAAGGCGACAAATACCGTGGCGTCCTGTCCTACGGCGACTTTCTCCAACTGCCCCGATACCACATATGCCCGCAGGAACATGGTGCGCGTGTCGGCAATCTTGTAAAGCGGTTTGCCCGTTGCCACAATTTCCTTTTCCTGTGTGTATTTGCTCAGTACCTTGCCTTCCACCGGGTTGATAATACGGCATTTGACCAGATAGTCGTTCACCTGTTCGATTTGAATGCGGAAGGTTGCGCTTTCCTCGTCGAGACTGTTCACCGATGTTGACAGCGAGTTCATTTGCGCGGCAAGCGTACTTTCCAATACGCGCAGCTGCGAATCGGCGTCGTCAACCTGTTTTTGCGTAGCGGCGCCGTCTTTGAATAGATTTTCCACACGCGCCTTTTCTAATTTTGCTTTATCAATTTGCTCGCGGATAGCGGCAATTTGTTGGGCAACATCGGGGCGGCGGGCTACCACAGCCTTTTGCGCTGCCAGCAATTGCATCTTTTTCAAATACAACTGCGTACTGTCGATATAACCTACTTGTTGCCCTTCGTTCAAGCGGTCGCCTTCTTTCAGATTGAAAACCTCTACTTTACCTGACGCTTCGGCAGATACGATGATTTCAGTTGCTTCAAACGTACCGGAAGCGTCATGCTTCGTTTTGTTGCGGTTGCAGGACAGCGCAAAGGCGGCTATCACTGCAAAGATGATGATTTTTTGTGACATGATGACGTTTTATTACAAATCTAATTCCCTGATATTACATGATAACCATACACGCTCATCAAATACTGCACCTCGTGTAAAATTTTTGCTTGCCGCGACTGATTTTCGGCATTGATATCCTTCACCAGATCGTTAACTGTATACACGCCGTTGGCGTACTTACTTTCGCCGGCTGTTTTCACCCGATGGCGCAGGTTAATGATTTCATCGTCGGTTTGCATCAACTCCTTTGCTTTTTGTATCTCTTGCCATGCCTGAGTTAATTGCAGGTTGGTGTTAAATACAAACGTTTCCTGCTGTACGCCCACCATGTTTTTGCTATTGGCAAGCAGACCGCTCTCGTTTTTCGACGAATACAGGTTACTAAAATTCCAGTTGATCCGCGCACCGCCAATCGCGAAAAACTCAAAACCGTTCGACAGCATGTTCAGTCCGGGTTTGCCGTAGCCGCCCTGTACAAACAGCGAGAAACGCGGCATGTTGCGGGCTTTGATGCTGCTTAACTGTGCGTCGAACAGTTCGTTCTGTTTGGCAAAGAGCGCCATTTCGGGACGAGAGATGCCCGCCTGCCGGTTGATGACAGCGATTTCCGCAGGCTTCATCAACTGTACATTTTCGTCCACCGTTTCACCAATCATTGCTGAAAGCATGGCAGCGTATGCTTTGCGGAAGGCTGTCAGTTCGGTTCTTTTCTGCGAAGTGTTGAGAATTTCCACCTGCACGACGTCCACGTCCGATGGCGTAGCGATGCCGTTTTGCAAAAAAGAGTTCACTAATTTCAGGCTCGTCTGCAGGTCTTTTTCAAGAATATCCAACTGTTTCAATTGTTCGTCGATGGTAAGAATGCCGAAAAACAACTGATTGATTCGTTCGCGAAGCGTATAGAGGTTTACTTCCACGTTTTGACGTTCTATTTCGTTGCCGGCTTCAGCGATTTGCCTTTGCGAACGGGCAGCGCCGCCGTCCCAGATGGTTTGCGATACGTCAATGGTAGCACGGTACTGGTCTTTGTCAATAGTTGGCATTCCCGGCATGGCGACGGGGATATGCGTCACATCCGACTGCCATGTAGCCTGCGCATTAAATGCTATCTGCGGAAGCCATGCCTTGCCGATGTTCGAAATGGTATATTGTTCCGACAGGTCAATAAGGCTGTGTTGCCGTATGAGCGGGTAATTGTCGCGGGCTTTTTGCTGGCACGTTTCAATGGTGAGGATTTGCTGTGCAAAAAGGGATTGCGACACAAAGAAGAAGATTAAAGCGGCTCCGCGATAGAAAAATTTTATAACTTTCATCTTAAATACATTAGCTTCCCACCTTCTCAAATAGTTGAAAATTAGGAAAAAAGTGTGACAAGTGGAAATAAAATATTAATTTTGAGGATATTAAAAATCCTATGATTATAATTTTAGAACCTCACCACACATGAGCGCAAAAATAGACATTTTTGATGAATTACGCAACATTCTCATCAAAAAAACAAAACAGATGAGGGGGTTCTTGTTTTTCAAAACATTTTTCATTTTTCTTTTTCGCAGAAAATGGCTTACTTTGCCGTGTAGAGTAAACCTAAAAAAGTATATAAAATTTATGATTTCGGAATTGATTAGAAAAAACAGAAGTTTTAGACGATTTCATCAGGAAATAGCCATTCCTGAAAGCGATTTGTACGAAATGGCGGACAATGCACGCCTGACGCCATCGGGACGAAATGCGCAAACGCTGCGTTATATACTGTCGAACACACCGGAAATGAACTGCCTGATATTCCCGACACTTTCTTGGGCGGGATACCTTGCCGGCTGGGGCGGACCAAAAGAGGGCGAACGTCCATCGGCGTATATCGTGATATTGAATGACGACACAGTATCCAAAACCTATTTTTGCGACCACGGAATCACCTCGCTGGCCATATTGCTGACAGCTGTGGAAAAAGGCTACGGAGGCTGTATTATTGCTTCGGTCAACCGCGATGTTCTTCGCGAAGCGCTTCATATACCGGAAAAATATTCCATCGTGCAGGTGATAGCGCTCGGCAAACCCGCCGAAACAGTGATGATAGATCCGATGATTGACAACAACATCAAGTATTGGCGCGATGCACAAGAAGTACATCATGTGCCTAAGCGCAGTTTGGAAGATATTATTATCAAACTTTAATCATTAAAGAATATGAAAAGAGTAGCATTCAAAATGAAATTAAAACCCGGCTTCAAACAGGAATATATCAAAAGACACGCTCAGGTATGGCCGGAAATTGTTGAACTTATCGGACATTCGGGTGTTAGCGACTATTCTATCTTCCTTGATGATGAAACCAACATTTTGTTTGGCGTACAAAAGCTGAGCGGCGATATATCCTCTCAAGATCTTGGCGCTGTGGAAATCCAACAAAAATGGTGGGACTACATGAGCGATATCATGGAAACCAATCCTGACCATTCGCCAGTAACCGTCCCCCTGGAAGAAGTATTTTATTTGGCTTAACTGCATCATTCGTAATTGATGATAGAACGTCGTAAAACCCATACCGTACATGTTGGCGAACTTCCAATGGGAAGCGACTACCCTGTCAGATTGCAGTCAATGACCAACACCGATACGATGAATACCGAAGCCACTGTTGCCCAGAGCATCCGTATCATCGAAGCCGGCGGCGAGTATGTGCGTATCACCGCACAGGGCGTGCGCGAAGCCGGACATCTGGCAATCATCAAAAAGGAACTGCGTCGCCGCGGATACCGCAACCCGCTGATTGCAGACATTCATTTCAACCCGAAAGCAGCCGAAACAGCCGCCCGCATTGTAGAAAAAGTACGCATCAACCCCGGCAACTACGTGGATAAGAAATCGTCTGCTCCCAAAACATATACCGACAGCGATTATGCAGCCGAATTGGAACGGATACACGAACGGTTATTACCTTTGATAAAGATCTGTAAGGAAAACGGCACAGCTATCCGCATCGGCAGCAACCATGGCTCGTTGAGCGACCGGATCGTGAATCGTTACGGCGATTCGCCGCAAGGGATGGTGGAGTCGGCGATGGAATTCCTGCGCATCTTCGAGGCCGAAAAATTCAATCAGTTAGTGCTGTCGATGAAAGCCAGCAACGTGCGCGTGGTCATCGAATCAACCCGTCTGCTGGTGAAACGAATGACGCAGGAAAATATGTTCTATCCGCTGCATTTGGGCGTAACCGAAGCGGGCGAAGGCGAGGACGGACGTATCAAGTCGGCTGTGGGTATCGGATCGCTTTTGATGGACGGCATCGGCGATACGATAAGGGTTTCGCTAACCGAAGCGCCGGAAGAGGAAATACCGGTGGCGCTCAACATCCTGCAAGCATGTCGTCTTCGGATAAGTAAACCGGAATATATTTCCTGTCCATCGTGTGGTCGAACCCTGTTCGATCTGCAAACTACCGCCGCCAAAATACGCGAATGTACATCACATCTGAAGGGACTGAAGATAGGTATTATGGGTTGCATCGTGAACGGCCCCGGCGAAATGGCCGACGCTGACTACGGGTACGTGGGCGCCGGCCCGGGACGAATTACCCTGTACAAACAGCGCGAAGTAATGAAACGGAATATTCCGGAAGCATTAGCAGTGGAGGAATTGATCAATTTGATCAAAGCCAGCGGAAATTGGAAAGAAAAAGACTGACTATCATTCGTAACCTGATCATCATTTACCTTGATTTCAACTACTCGCGCCATTGTTTTGAACCATCTCCGTTACGGTGACAGCAGCCTGATAGTCAACCTGTATACCGAAAGTATGGGCAGGCAAACTGTCTTTGTGAAAGGAGCATTCGGCAAAAAATCTGCTGTGCGCGCTTCATTTTTTCAGCCGTTGTATTTAGTGGAAACCGACCTGCACTATCGCGCCAACAGGCAAATGCAAAGGATTGCGAATGTACAGATGTATTATCCGTTTCAAACCATCACTTTCGATCCCGTGAAAAGTTGTATCGCCTTGTTTATCGCCGAAATTCTCTACAAAACGCTCAGGGAAGAAGAAGCTAACCCGAAGTTATTCGATTTCCTGCTTCAAAGCATACAAACGCTTGACCTGAACGAACGCGGGACTGCCAATTTTCACCTCGTATTTCTGGTACATTTTTCCCGTTACCTTGGTTTTTACCCCAATACCGAAGAGGCATCGACAAACGCATGGTTCGATTCGCGAAAGGGAAGTTTCGTGTTGATACCCACTGCTTCGTCGCCGACTTCGGAATATAACCATTTGTTGAAACAAATTCTCAAAATGTCGTTCGACCATTTAGATAGTTTTCAAATCAATCATCACCAGCGTAATTATCTTACAAATTATCTTTTAGAGTATTATTCGATGCATTTGGATAATTTTGGAAAAACAAAATCTTTCTCCATACTGCAAAATGTTTTTTCTTAACCTGAATTATTCATACTTATTTCTTACCACAAAGATCACAAAGACATACACAAGGTTCACAAAGAACGCTGCTAAGATTTGTGTTCTTTGTGAAAAATCTTTGTGTGCCTTGTGGTTAATCATTTTTAACTTTTTTAGAGTTTTAGGTATGAAAAATAAACAACATATCAAGGTTTTCAAATGGACAGGATTTATCCAAAGAAGAGAAATACTTCGACAGCGCTCAGCAACCGAGTCCCGCAGGGACGGCACTGCTCCCTCCCCATTGGGGGAGGGTTGGGGCTTGTATCGTCCCTGACGGGACAGTTTGTCGTTGATACAACACTTTTACAAGTTGTTAATTTTCCAATGCCTAAGCCTTATTTTTTTGAATAAGATTCCATCCACCTAAAAATGCTTAAATTTTGATGCAGTTTCCACAGGCATAACAAAAAAAAAGCATCATACACCTACCCGCTTTTCATTTTCAATTGTATTAATAGCGTAAGATCAAATTTCAATCATTAAAAATGCTAAGACAAATGAAATATAGAATGATCATTCTGATTATCGCCTGTATGGGATGGGTTACGGTAGCAACAGCTTCCTCGCCAAGTGGGACGCCGGGATCATCCAGGAAGACGCTTTTTTATAACAAACGTGCCGCTACCAAGCAATATGGTTCGGTTTACGGGTTAACGGAAACTCCGCATTTTGCCATCAAGACGAATTTGTTGTATGGCTTGGTCACAACGCTCAATCTGGCTCCGGAGTTCTTTCTGAACCACAATACGACGCTCGACCTGTCGTTCAACTGGAATCCATGGACGTACAACGCGGAGGAAAATACCAAGTTCAAATTTTTCCTCTTTCAACCGGAGTTACGTCATTGGACATGCGAGGCATTCAGAGGACACTTTTTCGGCCTTCATGGACATTATGCCTATTATAACATAGGTCATGTACCCAATCCCCCCTTTTCGGAAGCGATGAACCAGTATCGCTACGAAGGTCAATTGGCCGGCGTCGGGGTATCCTACGGTTACCACTGGATCGTTGGTAAACGCTGGAGCCTTGAGGGTGAAATCGGAGCAGGTTACGCGCGACTGTGGTACGACAAATTCCCCTGTCAGAGCTGCGCCAAGTTGCTTACCAGCGAAAAGAAAAATTACTGGGGCGTAACACGCGCCGGAATAAACCTGATTTATATATTTTAAATTAAATTCAAAACATGAAACGTTTCAAAACAATTCTGATGACATCTTTGATTACCTCCGCAGTTACGATTTTTCCCGCAGCAGCGCAAAAACGCGTGACGGTAACGCAAAACAAGTACGCCTTCAAAGGCGATTCGGTGTACGTTGATATGCTGATTGGGCTGAACGACGCCGATATACCCGCAAATTCATACGTGTTGCTGACCCCGACTATTCAGTTGGACAGTATACATAAGGAATTACCCTCCGTTATCATCAACGGCACGAAAAGACAGAAGGCTTACGAACGCCTGATAGCGTTGAACCGCGAACCTGTGGGCGCCGGTCTGGTGATTCATCCGGATGATAATGACGCACATCGTTCTTATAACTATTCGGTTGTCGTTCCTTTTGAACCGTGGATGAAAGAGGCTGACTTTGCCCTTCGCGAAGACCAGTGCGAATGCAACGGCCCGCTCGTGAAGATGAGATTCGACCTGATTGTAGGCCGGATGCAGGATCTGAATGCGCCCGAAGAACCTAAGCAACTCTTTTTCATGGCCTCGTTCAAGGCGCCTAATCCGGAACCGGTGAAATTACGCAGCGAAGCAGGCACGGCATATCTCGACTTTACACTGGGAAGTTCTGTTTTAAAGTCCGATTTCAGTAACAACAGCGCCGAATTGAAAAAAATCGACCAAATGATAAAAACAGTCAAAAACGACCCGTCAATCACCATCACACAAATCATCATCGACGGCTATTCCTCGCCCGACGGACCGAACGCCCTCAACCTGTCTTTGTCGGGCATGCGTGCCGACGCTCTGAAAGAATATGTTAGCTCTACGTATAAACTCGACAAAAGCCTGATCCGTGTCACGGAGTATGGCGAGGACTGGAAGACTTTTGAAGAACTTATTATCGCTTCGGAGGTTGACTATAAGGAGCAGGTACTTGAAATCATCAACAATACAGATAATTACGATGAACGCGAAAGGAAACTGAAGGCATTGCCGGGTGGCGCGTATGCGGATATACTCGCCAACTTCTTCCCGAAGTCGCGCCGTTCGGATTATGAACTGCATTACATCGTGATTCCGTTTACTGTTGAAGAAGGTAAAAAGAAGATTGAAAGCAATCCAAAGTTGCTAAGTCTTAATGAAATGTTCCTGATTGCCGCAAGTTATCCGGTGAACAGCGACGAATTTCACCGTGTCTTCGATATTGCTGCCAAAACCTATCCCAACAGCGATATTGCCAATATCAACGCCGCTGCAAACGCTCTGAATTCAAAAGACATTGACGCCGCGCAAAACTTCCTGCAAAAGGTCGTGAACCACGATGATGCCGCTTACAGAAACAATCTGGGCATGTTGACCGCCATGCAGGGCAAATATGACGAAGCCGCCGCACATTTCCGCAAGGCTATTGATGGAGGCAACGACGAGGCCTCTAAAAACCTCGCTGAAATTGCCGATAAAGTGAACAAACAATTAGCAAAAAAATAAACATCAACCTACCCTGTTTCCATTTTCGATTGTATATATAGTAGTAGTAAATAAGTAAACAAAAAAGTAATCAAAAAATTAATCAATTAAATAAAATTAATCAAATGAAAACCAATTATTTTGTAATCGCAGCCCTTGCTGCAACCACCCTGTTCGCTTCGTGCGACAAAAACAATGATGGAATCGACGTCATTGATGAAGGCAAAACCACTTCGATGAAAGTATCGATTAACTTCCCACGCGCCGAAACGCGCGCTACCAGCGACCTGAACGCCACTCAAAACGAAGCAGAAGTAAAAACTGTTGATGTGTTCATCTATTACACAAATTCGGGCGCTTTCGGAACGCATAAACACCTGGCAGCCGGAGACTTTACCGAAGCGAGTTCAAATGGAACAGCCGACATCTACACGGTCAACAGCAAGATTCAGACCACTACCGGCGCTAAGAGCGTATTTGCAGGCATCAATCTGCCGCAAACTGTGGTTGACGCTTTGAAAAACAAACCGATGAGCGAACTCATTTCCACCGCTCAAACCATGAGCCGCACCGAAATGGCAGGATCTACAACTGGATTTGTGATGTTCAGTACAGAGGCTGTTAATGCTGTATTCGTTGAGAGTGAGACTGATCCCGCCAACAGTATTACCTTAAGATGTCAACGTTTGGTGGCAAAAGTAACTGTTGAAACCTCTGAGACACTTGATGTAGCGGGCGTTCCGGGGACATTGGGCAATCTGCAATTTGCCATCAGTAACTTCAATACCAAGCTCTTCCTGTTACAAGGTGAAGCGCCTTTGCACAAAGACCCTAACTGGTCAAAGGACGTTTACGATGCCAATCCCATTGCCGCTGCCGCTGATTTCAACAACGATCTCGTTTACGCAAACATCTGGAATTGCAAAGATAACGGCGCTCCTGCAATCAGCGATTACTCTCCGCTCTATGCCGCTGAAAATACTTCGGAAGCTAAACGTAAAAAAGAGATTACCCGCGCTACCGTTCGTGCTACATTTATCCCGCGCGACATCACCGAAGGCACAACCGGCAATTTCACAGTAAATGACGGTCATGGCATCACCAGCCCACAGACGTTCTACGCCGTTACTCCTTCGGTTGAGGCAGGTACATCGTATTTCTTTAGCTCAACCATAGCCGGCGCTTTCGCCACTGAAAAAGGCGGTACGGTTGTTACCTATACCGGCGGTTATTGTTACTGGGATATCTTCCTGAACAAGAACGCTCCGAATGCGCTCAACCGCTGGGATGTGCTCCGCAACGATTTCTACAAGTGCAACATCACCCGTATCGTTGCTCCCGGACGCAATACTCCTGACGTTCCCGACCCGGAAGTAACACCCGACGTTGAAACCAATATCACCGCCGACATTCAGATTCTGTTCTGGCATACCCCCATTGAGTCGAATTATATACTTGAATAAAAAAAGTTACAGGTTTCAGGTTTCAACTCTATTCCAACGCGAAACCTGAAACTTCAAACTTGAAACCTGAAACTTCAAACCTGAAACATCCAACCTGAAACATTAAAAAGGAAATCATGAATACGACACCACATATTTTTCAAAAGATTGCGACGTTGCTCGTTTGCACGCTGCTATTGTCCTCCTGTCTGAAAGAGGATATGTCGAACTGCCCGGAACAGATTCGGGTATACTTCGCATTCACCACCCTTAGCACCCGTTCAGGCGAAGGAGACGCCATTTATCCTGAGGATGTAGATCAGATGCACCTCTACGTTTTCAACGACAAGGGGTATTACCTAAACGAATACCGTGACAACCACATCGACAATTTCAGCGAAGAGTATTTCATCGACTGTTCCGACCTGTTACCCGGCAAATATCAGTTCGTCGCATGGGGCGGTAAGGACGAGGAATTTTATTCGACAACCCCCGTACTGTTCGAAAAAGGAATAACCTCTTTCGACGAAGCGCTGTTGGTTCTCGAACATCACAACGATGAGGTTACAAATAAGATACATCATCTCTTCCACTCCGAATTACCGGCTACAGTAACCAATGAAAAGGTACAGCGTTTCGATATGCCGCTGTGGCAAATCACCAATACCGTTAATATACGTACCGTAGGACTGCCGTCCGACGCTGATGTTTACAGGTTCGACATCGCAGACGATAACTGTAACTATCTTTTCGACCGCTCATTTGCGGGCTGTTCGCTGAAAAACGACGGGGAAACATTCACATATACGGCAGAATGCGCGAAAGACGGAGCAAACCAGTTACAATCGACGCTCAACGTGATGCGTCTTTCGGCTGACCGCCGCACGCCACAGTTGCAGGTTGTCAATAAGACCACAGGCACATTGCTCTATCCCACAGGCGCTCAATCGGGTAATCTTATCGAATTGATTCAGCGTGCCAACCCCGAAAACGACTTCGATATGACACACATATACGATATAGTTCTTATATTTAATCACGGAGGAACCGGCGAGACCAACACCAAAATAACCATCTTGATCAACGGATGGGAAGTTCGCGAACAGAACGGGGAATTGGTGGAATAATTTATCGTTTCGACTGATTGTCTTCAACGAAATCAAAATATCGAAAAGGCTGTCCAAATATTAGGGCAGCCTTTTTGATAATTATTCTCTCTTTGAAGAAAAGACAATACAAGGCTGCATTGGACTTCGGGTATATGAAAAAAATATTGAAATTTTGATGCGGTTGCCCTGTATTATTGTTGATAAAAATTTGGGAAAACAAAAAAAATAGTAATTTTGAGCCTTGAACGAAAATCAGATCATGCAAAACACAATAGACGAAAGAATTCCGTTGAGCGAAACCGAATTAGCAAGAACCGATTTTGTAAGCGACCAGATGGTGAAATGGTGCCCCGGTTGCGGCAATCATGCCATATTGAACGCAGTAACGCAAGTTTTTCCGAAATTGGGCTATCGCAAGGAAAACTATGTGGTGGTATCGGGAATCGGTTGCTCATCGCGGTTCCCTTATTATGTGAACACATATGGTTTTCATGGCATTCACGGTCGTGCGGCGGCCATTGCCAGCGGGATGAAAATAGCAAATCCCTCGCTCAGCGTGTGGGTTACTACCGGCGACGGCGATTCAATGGCCATTGGCGGCAACCATTTCATCCACGCCATCCGCCGCAATATAGATATGACCATATTGCTGTTCAACAATCAAATATACGGTCTCACAAAAGGACAGTTTTCGCCTACCTCTCCTATGGGCTCCGTTACCAAGACTTCGCCTTACGGGACGCTCGAAGCGCCTTTCAAACCGGCTGAATTAGTGATGGGTACGCAAGGTACTTTTTTCGCGCGGATAACCGATACCAATCTCAAAATGATGGCCGATGTACTGGAAGAAGCTGCTATGCACAAAGGCGCCGCAGTGGTAGAAATTCTTCAGAACTGTGTCATTTATGCCGATAAAACCCATGCAATGATCACAGGCAAAGAGGTGCGCGATGAAAACCAGATATACCTGAAACATGGAGAGCCGCTCCTTTTCGGGAAAGAAAAAACAAAAGGCATACGCTTGAACCGTTGCCGGTTGGAAGTGGTGGAATTGGGCAAAGATGGAGTTACTATGGATGATATTCTGGTGCACGATCAGTACGACTCCGACCCGACTCTTCAGTTGTTGCTCGCTAAAATGACGCCGCCCGCTTTTCCGATGGCTATCGGGGTGATTCGCACGGCTAAGGCGCCATCATTCGACCGATTAATGGATGAGCAGATTGATGTGCAAAAAGCACAATCGCCCATCCGTTGTGTGGACGATATGCTTAATAGCGGGGATGTATTCGAAATTACATAAATTAAACTTATATATGATGAAAGGAAAAGGATTGACAGTGTTGGTGTTATTATGCTTAACCGCATGTTCCGTAAAGCCGATATTCGAAAATGCAAATGATGTGGGTAACTGTAAGTTGCCGGGGAAATTTGCCTATGACAAAGGTAAGGATGTGTATACGCTCACAGGTTCCGGTACCAATATGTGGGAACGAAGTGACGAGTTTTTCATGGTGTGGAGAGAGATATCGGGCGATTTCACGCTTTCTGCCCGAATCGCATTTGAAGGCGAAGGCGTTAATGCCCACCGGAAAATAGGTCTGATTATCCGTGAATCGCTGGAAGCTGATGCAAAATATGCCGATGTGGCCGTGCATGGCGACGGGCTGACCTCCTTGCAGTATCGCCGCGAAAAGGGTGATGTAACTGAGGAAATAAAGTCGAATAGTCAAATGCCCGATCACATTATCCTGCAACGTGTAGGTAACATTCTGATGATGAAAACAGGAACCGGCCATTATCCGGATCAACCTGAAGGTATTTTGGAGCTTGTTATGCCACAGAAATGCTATGTTGGTCTGTTCATCTGCTCGCACGATGCTGATGTGCTCGAAACAGGCTATTTTTCGGATGTAAGACTCGAAATCAATAACTAACATTCAAAACATCAATCATATATGCAGGCTACATTCAATCTTGACATCGGTATCAGGGAAATCCGCCAACTGACCGGTTTTATCAAGGAAAAACACGGCGTGGATTTTACGGAGTACGCTTTGACGTCGCTCAAAAGGCGTGTGGAAGGTTTCCTGATTGCAAGCAAATATGGAATGGAAACGTTGCTCACAAAATTGGAATCAAAGGAATTTTTGGATCATTTTGTAGGATGTATTGCAGTGGGCGCCACCGAACTATTCCGCGATCCTACTTTTTGGATACTGTTGAAAAATATCTACTTGTCCAATATTTTCAAGGATCACCCCAAAGCGAGGATATGGCTGCCGATGTGCGCTTCGGGCGAAGAGTTTTACAGCCTGGCTATTCTGTTGAAGGAAAGCGGATGGGCAGAGCGTGCGGAAATATTCGTTTCAGGCATGAGCAATAAATCGCTTGAAGCTATTCAACGCGGGTGGATGGAACATGAAAAACTCGAAATCAGTACCAAAAACTATTCCCGGTTTCAGGGAACAGGCCAATTGACCGACTATTTCAGGAAATCGGATAATGACATAACGTTTGACCGGTCGCTATTCGTCAATACGCATTTTTTCAGGGAAGGCATCGAGTTGAATCATGACCTGCCGCACATGCATCTGATTCTTTTCCGCAACCAGTTGATATATTTCAACCCGACATTGCAACACAAAGTGTGCGATATGCTGTACAACAAGCTGTCTGCAAAAGGTTTGCTGGCATTGGGCATACTTGAAGAAATTGAAATGAATATTACTGGCAAATTCATAGTTCTGAACAAGGAAGAGAGTATCTATCAACGGAAAAATTAATGACGAGGATTGGGATCATCGGTACAGGCGATGTGGCGCACAACCATGTCATCGGACTATTGACCAGCAATAATTATGAAATATCAGGGTGTTACTCGCCCGAAAACAGCCAGTCGATGGTTTTTGCCCGTCAATACCGTTTGATATCCTATTCAACGCCCGAAGCGCTTTTCAAAGATGTCGATACGGTGGATATTACGGATGATTTTCCGGAAACGATGCACCTGGCCGAGTTGTCGTTGAAAGCAATGAAGCATGTATTCATTGCCCGACCCGACCGGTTGAATATGAATCAAATGCGCTATCTGAGGAATATGGCTGAAGAATCGGGTACGGTTTTGCAGTTTGGCACAGGTTACAAGTATTGCCCTGTTTACCACTTGCTGGAAAAATCAATGCAAACGGCACAATTGGTAGACGTCAGACATCAATTGGTAAATAGCGGTGATTGGTATGCGCAGTTAATTAATGAATTGTCATACGATTTCGATTTTGTGATGAGCGTTCTGAATACCAGTATTCAAAAACTTGATGTAAAGACATGTACCGCTTCCGAAAACGCGGCTGATGTACTTCATTTCAGATTGGAGTGCGACAACGGTTGCACGGTCAACATGACAACTTATACGGTGGCCGAAGGAGACCCGCAATTAGAGATGACCTTTACTTCTTCCGATGCCGTTGTCCGTGCTGATATTTTCAAATCCCTCATCGAAAGGCGATCCCGTACCTGTAATACGGTGGACAGCATCACCCTCGATTCCTATAACGAAAGAACAACCCACAAGCATTATCTAAAAAACTTCTATCTTGCAATATGTAACGAATTTGACGCCCTCCGAAACATCGACAAACAGTTTCAAAACAGAGACGCCGCAGATTATTTGATTGAAAGCATCAAATTAATGGTCAGGTATAAGTAATGTACTATGGGTAACCTCTAAAAACTCTCAACGTCATGCTGAACTTGTTTCAGCATCTCCTCAAATTCAGGAGATTGCGGGTCATGCCCGCAATGACGGGAGCGTTACAAAAGGGGTTTTTAGAAGTCCCCTATGGGTAACCATTGCTACTCATACTAAAAAATCATTTACACGCTATTTCAATTAACACGGTTATATCTTAATAAAAATCCTGTTTTTGTATAGCCAATAACACATTCCCCACTGCGCAGCCCAAACCAAAAGACTTGTGGTTATTCCTACGGTAGTTGCTCCCGCCCATGCAAGCAACGATGTTGGGAAAGGGGCAAAAATTTTGTATAAAAGACCGGCGCCTCCGGTTTCAAAAAACATATATATGGCAATGCAGTTCATGCCTACTATTCTGAAAAACAGTGATCCTTCGACAAATACTTTTTTCACGTCAATCAACCAGTATGAAAATGCAATGGCCAACAGCGCCCAACCACCGCTTGCGAAAACAAACGACGAAGTGGCTATTTTTTTGATAATCGGGGTTATATGTAGCCAGTCGAGACCAAACCCGACGAAAAGACAAATCGCTCCGGCGGCGCAAAGTATTTTTATTTTATCGTAAGGCGCTTTTTTGCCGATTAACAATTTACCCACAAGCGCTCCCCAAACGGTATGAGCCGTAGTTGAAACGAAATTGAGCGTAGCCCAGATACTTGTTTTGTCAGTTCCTTCAACCAATTGATTGAACCATGCGCCCAGATTCTTGTATGGAACCCATGGCTGATTAAATCCCTCAACGGGGAAAAACCGGTAGGCAAGGTCGATGAGTATGAGAATCAACAGCGTGAATGATATTTGAAATCTTACGCTTTTATTGATGATGAGAAATGCGATTAAATAAGTTACTGATAATTGTGCAAGTACATCCTGAAATCTCCAGACTATTTTACCCGGGCCGATGCAATAAACGCCCCAACCGAGCAAAAGCAGAATAAACGAGCGTTTTAAGGCATGTTGCAGAATTGATTTGTCCGAATCGCCTTTCTTTTTTCTTGCCGCAATGGCAAAAGGTATGGCGACTCCTACAATGGTCATAAAAAAAGGCTGTATCAAATCCCAAAAATACAATCCGTTCCATTCATGATGAGTTAATTGGGTGGCAATAAAATGGATAATTCCGGTATCGCTGATCGATCCGAAATGCCGGTACAACCTTGTACTTTCTCCAATGAGCAGAAACATGGTTATTCCCCTGAAAAAGTCGATAGATAGTACTCTTTCACTTTGAGGCTTGATGAATTGATTTGATGTTGACATGACTCAATAAAGTTAAAATGGTTTAAAGTTGTTTGATTTTGATATTTCTGAACCACAGTTTGCTCCCGTGGTTTTGAAGCGAAATATGGCCTTCGTCGAATTTTCCGTAATCGGGAAAATCTGCCCACTTTCCGCTGTCGCGAAGTTGAAGCCATTCATCCGAGTATTTTTCGTAATTAACCACTTCCACGCCATTGATCGTATGTGTGACATGATTTCCGTTGACCACGATCAGCAAACGGTTCCATTCGCCGGCAGGATGATAGGGTTGTGCTACCGGTGCGTACATGCCATAATTGGCGCCGTGCGACTGCAAACCCGGCAACCTCCTTTCGGGCGGACGGTTACTGTCGTCGAGCAACTGAAATTCAGGGCCTGTTTCGTAGGGATACTGATACTTCGCATCTTCTTTCACCTGATAAATAATACCGCTGTTGGAGCCAACAGACAGTTTATACTCCACCGTAAAAGCGAAATTCCGGTAAACGCCGTCGGTAATGACATCCTGTTCTTCGCCGCCGCCCACGCCGTTCACGACAATACAGCCGTCTTCGGTTGCCCATACGTCGGGTATCCCCTGCATGTTGTAACCATGCCAGCCGTTGGTGGTTTTTCCGTCGAACAACAATTGCCAACCGGCCTTTTTTTCCTTTGCCGTCAATGTATTGGGCATGGCCGAAAGGTCTAATTCAGCCCAAAGTTTCGATGCAAGATCGACGTTGTTTCCGCATGAAGGAAACCATAATGCACCGACTACCGTTAAAACAAAAATATTTATTCTTTTCATCACAAATTAAATTATTAATTATTAAAGTTATACAAAATTTCTTATTTCACAAATGGCGTCCATCAATGCAATGGCATTTTCCAACGGGACATTGGCCTGTAAATTATGCACCGTGTTGAAGACAAAGCCGCCACCGGCGCCAAATATTTCACACAATTGGCGTACCTGATTTTTAACTTCCTGCGGCGTACCCGTTTGCAATACTCGCTGAGTATCAACGCCGCCGCCCCAGAAGCTGATTCTGTCGCCAAACTCCTTTTTCAGAAAATGCGGATCCATCCCCGCAGCATTGATTTGCACGGGATTGATGATGTCAAAACCGCAATCAATAAAGGTTTCCATCAACGGTACAACAGCGCCGCAGCAGTGTTTAAAGGTTTTCCATTCCGTGTGACGATGCACCCAATTATTGATTTTGCGATAGGCCGGCCCGTACAACTCCGACAATGCTTCAGCCGAGCAGAACTGGCTGTCCTGCGTTCCAAGGTCGGTACCGCATACATACAGTACGTCAATACAATCGCCGGCGATTTGATTTATTTTTTCGAGGTTTTGTACCGCGATATCTGACTGTCGGTCGAAGATTTCCAATAAAAAATCTGTCCGTGCAACGGTCGACATATACCAGTCGGCAATAGCGCGTATCCCCTTCGGATTTTTCAGGTGAAGTCCCGGAACTAATGCGATGTCGCCAATTCCTGTCCCTCCGATATTGGCAATCACAGCCTTTCCGGTAGCGCGGGCTTTCGTCAGGGCTTGTTTCCAGTAAGGCATATCGGCGTCCGTCATCATTGCAAATTCTTCCAGATTGTCCTCAACGTTCAGTTCGGCATCCATTTTGGTAGCAGGCGCCCGTTCGATGGCGTCGAAAAAATATCCCCCCGCGGGCATGACCGCCGTTGGCGAACAGTTGGTATCGCCTTGCGGGAAAACGTAAATATTCCCGTTTTCCTCTTTCATCTTGAAAGCTTTGGGCAACAATACCGTTTGTCCCCAGGGCATCCGCATTTCCGTAAAATCTTCCTGCCTGTGTCCGAACATATCCGTGCGGCCGCCCACGCCTACAACGTCTGTATTCCAGATACCCGCCAGTTGATCATCTACCTCGCCCAGCATCTGAAACGGTTCGGTAACTTTTACCGGTTTGTCTGCCAAACCATAATGATGCCGAAATTCAGCAATCTTTTTCACATGAATTCCCGTTACGGGCGTAGCGCTGAAATCAAGCGCTATTCGGTCGGCTTCACGGTGCGACAATACCGTTTGAACACGTTCTTTTCCGGTCATCATAAAGCATTAATTTTTGCAAATATGCGGATTATTATTTTAAGGAGCTGAGAAAGTACTAATCATTATATATAATTGTACGTTTATTCATTTCACTATCATGCGGCAAAGTTAAAAAAAACTGCCATAGTGTGCAGTTTTTTTGATTTCATAATCAAAAAAAGAGTGTTATTCAAAAATGTTGCGGGGTAAGATGGAGTTTTCAGGGATGTCTTTGCGGTAACCTCTAAAAACTCCATTTTCCTCGACAGCATTTTTTTGTGCTCATATTTTTGGAGAATTAGCGGTTAGTTTATTTTTTGCAGTTGGTTATTTCATTTTTTCATTTCATTAAT
>Ga0082212_10003269_pt1 | contig 23095 bp, 15 predicted proteins | sample TergutNt197P3_FD_71548 | JGI IMG/M metagenome (GOLD analysis project Ga0082212, IMG submission 71548) | Neocapritermes taracua P3 segment gut microbial communities from Petit-Saut dam, French Guiana - Nt197 P3 | ecosystem: Host-associated > Arthropoda: Insects > Digestive system > Gut ...
AATCACCGGGAGGCAATCCGGTTTTAACATCGGAGTCATGGATGTAAAAACCGGCGGCATCGACGACATTGGCCTGGAAAGCCAGAATCTGTTCGCCGCGCGCGTCAGCTATGATCTATGGAAGCAATCGTACGTAGGCGGCATTTTCACAAGCGGCAATCCTTCCGGCAACGGAGGCAATACGCTGGTTGGCGCGGACGCCCGTTTTGCGACATCGTCGTTTCAAAATAACAAAAATCTAAGTCTGAGCCTTTTTTTTATGCGTACCGACGATGAATTCAGCGACTCTTCTGATTACGCAACCGGCTTTGCGCTGGAATATCCAAACGACAGGTGGATGGGAATTTTAGCCTGGAAGCAAATCGGCGAAGATTTCAACCCCGCGCTTGGTTTCGTTCCGCGCACCGGCATGCGCAAGGCCAACGCGGCGCTCATGTTTGGCCCGCGGCCGGAAAAGGGAGGAATCCGGCAACTGAGAACTCACGTATTTCCTGAAATAATCACCAATCTTGACAACCGTGTTGATAGCTGGTTCATCAATATCTCGCCGTGTGAAGTCAAACTGGATTCCGGCGATGACTTCGACTTTGAAATACATCCGCAATTTGAGCGGCTTTCACACGATTTTCAGATCGGCCGGGACGTCGTTATTCCGGTGGGTTCCTATCAGTTCACACGATATGTCGTAAAGATTGAAACGGCGACCAAACGGCGCTGGGTAGTCGATTTCCAGGCGCATTTCGGTGATTTTTACAGCGGAACGCGCCGCGATCTAAACATCGAACTTCTGCTGAAGCCGTCGCACCATCTTCTGCTTGGATTGCAGGCGGAGCGTGCGGACATCGACCTCAAGGAAGGGAAATTTTTCACCCAGCTCTTTGCAGCGCGCGCCGACATCAATTTTTCGCCCAATCTCTCGTGGGCAAATCTGGTTCAGTACGACAACGTGTCGCGCGTTTTGGGATTCCAGACCCGTTTTCGCTGGATCATTCAGCCCGGCAACGATCTCTTCCTGATTCTTAACCGCGGATGGGAAAAGACTCCGGAAAGCCGCTACGTTTCAACCTTCGACAGCGGCACCGCGAAGCTCCAGTACACGTTTCGTTTTTAGGCATTATGTTCGTTACATTTTTGAATCAAGATTGCGGCCTTTTTCGATATGCGAAAAGCCGGGAAGGTAATCCTTGAGCGCCGCCACGATTTTTTCCTTACTCGTTTCGTTTGACGCGAAAAGCCGCCGCAGTTCCTTGAAAATCGTGTCGATTTCCGCCATGGAACGGCTTTTCGCGTTTTTTATCACGCCAAGATTTGTAAATGTTCCAAAGTCCAACGTTTCCCCAGGCGCATAAAATTCCTCGAACGCCTTTTCCCCGCTTGTGTCAGATTCAAAAAAATATACCGGCCATTTATTCGTAACGCGGCCGTCATTTTTTTTCATTTTCTCGCGCGCTTCTTCTTCGGTTTCGCAAATATCGGGTTCCATGTCCAATTCGCGCAGCAGATCTAACGCGACCTGTTTAAATGAAATCATGTCGCGCGCCGGATCGAGTTTCGGAAAAACAATGTCGCCGCTTTTTCCAATTACCGAAGCCAGGAGGCACAGTTCGCCGGATTCACCGGGCGACACGAAAAATCGCCGGATGTCCAGCGGGCACGCCCACGGCTGCCGCGTGGACAGGCGCTGAAGGAAACCAAAAGGCAGGCTCCCGTTGGAAAAAGCTACATTGGCGAACCGCGCTGTGCTTACAGGCAGGCGGTTGGCGTAAGCCAGGATCAGATATTCCATCAGTTTCTTGCTCGCGCCCATAATATTTACCGGGTTCGCGGCCTTGTCTGTGGATACGCAGAAGAAATGCCGGGGCGGCGCTTTACACAAAAGGTCGAGCAGCCCCTTTGCCCTGAGCAAATTATTTTCAATCATTGCCTCAATCGAAAAAACGTCTTTTTCACTGCGCACATGTTTGTGCGCGGCGAAATTCGCCACAATGTCGAAAGGCCCGTGCGCTTTGAACAGTTTTTGAAATACAGGGTCGGCAAAATTGACCGGATACGTGACAAAATCTTCCGGAATCCGGTGCTTTCCAGCGCTTCGCAGATCGCGCGTCAGTTCAGTCAGTCCGTTTTCGTTTATGTCCGCAACGACCAGTTTCGCCGCGTTAAAGCACAGCAGAGCCTTTATGTAGCTGGAGCCGATCGACCCGGCGCCGCCGATAACCAATACGCGCGCTCCGTCAATACGCGCGCGCAGTTCCGCGTCGTGCCTGGCAAGATCATCAGCCAAAAGACTCCGTTCGCGTTTTGTGACGCAACGTTTGATAAACGCGTCAAGATCAAAAGGAATCAGCATTTTTCAACGTCCCCACCTTCCAAATCCAACTGATTGCGCAGCACATTCTGACATCGGCATAGCCTCCTGAAATACGGCATCCCCCCTTTGTTTTACAGGATCTTACGGACTGCGCCGATACCTGATCCATGAAATATCAGGCGTAATCGGTTTGCAGTCTGAAAAATCGCCGGTAGGGGCCGTCGCGCAGCATAAGTTCGTCATGGCTTCCGGTTTCTACGACGCGCCCGCGCTCCAGCGTCAAAATCCGGTCGGCGTTCCGTATTGTAGACAGCCGGTGTGCGATCACAAATGTCGTACGGTTCTTTATCAGATTTGTCAGAGCTTCCTGCACCAGTTTTTCCGACTCCGAATCAAGCGCCGATGTAGCCTCATCCAGAATCAGAATAGGCGCGTCTTTCAGCAGCGCGCGCGCGATCGATATGCGCTGGCGTTCACCGCCGGACAGCCGCTGGCCACGTTCGCCGATTATGGTTTCGTACCCAAGCGGAAACCGCTGAATAAACCCGTCGGCCAGAGCCGCCCGCGCAGCCGCCTCTACGCGTTCCCTGGCGGCGCCGATGTCGCCATAGGCGATGTTGTTGTACACGGTATCGTTAAAGAGAAAAGTCTCCTGCGTAACGATCGCGATCTGCCGGCGCAGCGATTCCTGTGTAAATTCCCGTATATCCGTACCGTCGATAAAAACCCCGCCGCGCGTCGGATCGTAAAAGCGCGGCAGAAGCCCAACCAGGGTCGTTTTTCCGGAACCGCTGCTTCCCGCAAGGGCGACAACCTGGTTGCGCCTTACTTCAAGGTTTATATCGCAAAGCACAGGGGCTTCATCCTGCGACTGATCCGCGTAACGGAATTCGACATCCTTAAAGGAAATCACATCACGGATTCCTTCCAGACGCCGCGCTCCGGGCCGGTCGCGCACGGCGAAATCGGTGTTGAGCAATTCCATGATACGAGACCCGGAAGCCATCGCCCGCTGATATTGAACATGAATACGGCTCAATTTCCGGATAGGGTCATACATACGGAACAGCGTAAACAATACGCCGCCGAAAAGGCCCAGAGTCACCGTCTGATTGGAAATATTGATATGCGCGTAATACAGAAGCGGTACAAAGGCGGCGACGCCAAGAAACTCCATCGCAGGAGAATTCAGAAACAGGATTGACATTGCTTTCAGATTGCTGCGAAAGAGCCGGAGCGATTTTTGGGTGAATGAGTTTTCCTCATGCGCCTCCATGCCGAAAGCCTTGATTATGCGCATGCCTGTGATCGACTGCTGCATGTGGTCGTTCAGCACGGCGGCATCTTCGCGCCATTTCAGGCTGACCGCCCTGATGCGTTTCCCCATGGTCATGGTCAGAACGCCGGCCAGCGGCGCGATAAGAATCGCCAGCAGCGCCAGTTTCCAGTCGAGAATCAGCACGTAAGCGACAAGCGCCGCCAGCATGATGATTTCCCGAAAAAACTCTCCAAGCGAGCTTGAAACAGCCTCCTGTAATTGTTCAACATCGTTGCCGATACGTGACATCAATTTTCCGGTGGAATTCAGCGAAAAAAACGACATCGACTGCCCAAGGACATGGGCGAAAAGCCTTGTCCGCAATTCCATCAAAATGCTCTGGCCGATATATCCCATGGCATAGTTGGAATAGTAGAGGCAGACGCCTTTGAACAGCGTCAAACCAACAAGAGCAGTGGCAAGCTGCGTCACGAGGCTTCCCGGCAGCAGATCAAGCCCCGCATGCACCGTTTCGAGAAACCGGCGCGCCAGCCCGAATTCCGCCATGCCGGCAGTCGTAGCCGCGGGTGTTGCGGTAAGCACCTTGTCAAACAGGGGGATGATCAGCGAGGTGATTAAAATCTCAAACATCCCGGCGCAAATAAGCAGAAAAAAAGACAGCGCGAGGATACCAAGACGCGGCCGGAACAATTGGCAGAGCTGGCGATATAGTTTCATTAGTTATTTATGTATATCCGTTTTAACGCCTGCCTACGGGTCTGGATGTTGCGGAATTTCCACTACGCGGCGGCACGCTTTGGCCTGGCGAAGATCCGCGCGAAGATCCGCGCGAAGATGAACCTGCGTTATTATTCTGACGGAGGGCCGGAGCTTCCGGCGTTGGCCTGGTGCTCTCCCGTGCCGCGAAAGAGGAGTTTCCCGCATTCGGTCTTTCCGATGGACGATTGTCCGGCGACGCCGCCGCAGGACGGGACGCGGCGGGACGATCGCGGGTTTCACCGGCTGTATCGCGTGAAGACGCGCCCGAATTATCCTGGCGGATGGCCGGCGTTTCCAACGCGGACCGGGTGCGCGGCGCGGGAGCGGTCTGGCGGTCACGGCCGCCTGAAGAACTTCCTCCTGTCGCCGGCGGCGCGTTGTTATCCCGCGCGGAGGGCGAAGAGTTTCCCGTATTTGGTCTTTCCGGTTGCCGGTTGTCCGGCGACGCCGCCGGCCGGGAGGAGGCGGGACGATCGCGGGTTTCACCGGCTGAATCGCGTGAAGATGCACCCGAACTATCCTGGCGGACGGACGGCGTTCCCGGCGCGGGGCGGCTGTTCCGGTTGTTGCCGGAAGCGTTTCCTCCCGTAACAATCTGAGAATCCGTCCGGTTTCTGTCCGGACGCTGATCTGTCCGGTTCTCTGAACCGCCGTTATTCGCGCTCTCCGCAGACGAACGATCCTGCACGGGCGACAGGCGCGGATTGTTTGCCTGCGTAAAACGCCCGGCGTTTCCGGAAACCTGAGCCGGCGTGCGCCGCACTACCACTGTGCGGTTAGATTCCGCCTGCGGGCGTTCGGCGCGGCGGTCCGGCGCGGGCCGGTAACTTTCCCGCGCGGGGCTGACATCCAGGCCGCCCCTGACCAGGCTCCCCTGCCGCCACGGCTGATTGATATCATTGCGCCGGGCGTTCAGGTTTTGTCCGACGGAATGTACGCCGCGAAAATGGTCCACGCTGACGGTATGAAAAGCGCCGCGCACGTTCTGATTAATGTAATTGCCGGGCTGCCGAACGGCGAGGACGCGCACGCGGGCAAGGTCGGCGGCGTAAATCCTGCGATAACGGTAGTAAGACACGTCGTAATAATCGCCGGGACCGAGCGGCCCCCATGATACCCAGCCCGAACCACGGTAAAAAACGACAAGGCCGGGCGACCAGAACCTGAAAGCAACGCTTTCCCCTGGAAACCATGTCCAGCCGAGACGCGCATCCCTGTACCAGCGTCCATAATGGTACGGCAGCCACCCCCACGTCTCATATGAAACCCATGTCCAGCCAAAACGCGGCCTGTAAACCCAGCGTCCGACCGAATAAGGCGACCAGCCGCCCGCCACGGAATAAGGAGTCCAGCCCCAGCCGTAATTCGCAACATAAACCCATCGCCCGTGCCTGTCCAGTTCCGAGACCCCGATGGAAACATTGTTCGGGATATAGCGTCTCGCGGCGGCTGAAGGCCGGCGGTCCGCGTCGCGGCGGTCGGTCCATTCGTCCCAGGCGTCGCGCCGGTTATAAGCCGTAACCACGGGGCCTGCCGCGTCAGGATACGCCCTTATAATTTCGCCGTTTCTGATAACCCGCGTGAAATTATTATTGACCGTTTCCAGCCTTCCTTTTCGGACGATGGCTTCGCTGCGCCCGTCTTCCGCAACTTCAAAACGGTAAATGCCGTTTGTTTCCGTGCTGAACGCCGCCGCGGGCGCGCCTATTTCGAAATCAACGCCTTGTTCGACAGTAATTGAAGCGATGCCGAGCAGCATACGAATCTGAACAAAATTTTCATCCAGTGTCAGAATTTCAACATCGGTGTTTTCAGAAAGACGCAGGACGGAACCTTCCTCGAACTCAATCTCCACGCGGCCGCCACGGCCGGTATAAATACGGTCGCCCGGTTCAAGAGGCATGTTGACGCTCGCCGCTGACCATTCCTCCTCAGGAACGCGCTGATAGCCTGCATTCCCTTCAATCATGGAAATGCGCGTCAACTGGATATAGTAATCATTGTTTTGGGCAAACGCGCCCGCAGTTGTCAAAACAATCGCGGCCAGCATTAAAATGATGAATCTTTTCGTTCCATTCTTTCTGAACATGGCAAACCTCCCTGCGGTGGCGTTCAGTAATTTATGCCCCGCAATTTAACAGACGCGAAGAAAGAACTCAAAGGTTCATCTTTTCATTTATTGAGCTTTGCATACCCTGTTTCTGCCCGTTTCTTTCGCGGTATAGAGCGCTTTATCAGCTTTTGATATAAAATCTCCGACAGAATCGTCTTTTGAAGGCGTTTGCGTATTCAAACCAACACTTATGGTCACATTGGTGGATGTGCCGTCAAAACATGGTATTGCCATACGTTCGACACCGGCGCGCATGTTGTCCGCAATCGTCAAGGCGCCGCGATTATCGGTCATAGGCAGCAAAACGGCAAATTCCTCGCCGCCCCAGCGGGCGGCGAAGTCAGTCGAGCGGAAAAGATTCCTCTTCAACGTATTCGCAACCGTTTGCAATACGACGTCGCCCTGTTGATGTCCGTATGTATCGTTGTAAATCTTGAATTTATCCACATCAATCATCATAAGGCTGATCGATGACCGCGCCCTGACCGCCATATGCCATTCCGTATCCATCCGCTGATCAAAGCTGCGCCGGTTGGCTATATTCGTCAGTTGATCCAGCATGCTCAACCGTTCGATGGCCCGCATTTGATTCACTATTTTTATCTGATTGCGCACCCTTAATTTTACAATTGGGTCCTTAAATGGCTTGGTTATGTAATCTTCAGCGCCCGCGTCCAGCCCTTTTACCTCATCGTCGTTGTTGCTGAGTCCGGTGATGAATATGACGGGAATATCCTTGCACGATTTCAACTCTTTTAGCGCGGCAATCGTTTCATATCCGTTCATTTCAGGCATTACAATGTCAAGCAGAATGAGGTCGGGATGATATTCATTCGCCCGTTCAATTGCTTCCCTCGCGTTTCTTGCCGTGTAAATTATATAATTTTCACTCAGAAGATGGTTCAAATACAGGAGATTGGCTTTTTCATCATCCACAATTAAAATGCTGTTTTTATCCGTCATAGTTTGCAACGCCTCCCCATAAACCGATTAAACGATACCCATATTTTCTTTCAGCTTTGCGAGAACTTTCACGGCGTCGCCGAAATACAATTCCTCCATTCGGTCTATAAGTTCCCCGCTGCCTGGTATGCCGCGAAGCCCGTTTATCAATTTCAGACTTTCGAGACTGCCGCTTTTTAGTAAAGGCTCCAGCTTATCAAAGAGTTCTTTCGCCGCTTCCGTGTCAATATCGCCCGAAATTTCAGGCTGAACATAACCCGCCGCTTCGTCAAGAAACGGCTTCAATTCATTTAAAGCCTTGTTAAGTTCATACTGGAAAATACGCATCGGCGCATCAGAAGGCCGGCCATTCCTAAACGCGCTTTCTACTTCAGCGGCGGCCTTTTGCAATCCGGTCCTGCCTATCAGCCCCGCGTTGCTCTTTATCGTATGCGCCAGCCTGTGCGCCAGCGTTATATCTCCGGATTCGACAGCCCTTGTGATTTCACCGAGTATGTCCTGATTGCTTTTTACGAAATCCGCTTTTAATTTGTTTTGCAGCGTATCATCCTCATCTTCCGAAACCTCAAAACTCACAGGCTGCAGGTGTCGCAACAGGCAGTGCCAAAGTTCCTTATAGGTGAAAGGCTTGCCTAGATAGTCGGTCATGCCGAGCTTTTGATATAATTTCTTGTCCGCAGTCAAAACATTGGCCGTCATCGCCACGACCGGCGTTCCCGATCCCAGCGCAATTATTTTCGGGGTCGCCTCGATCCCGTCCATAACCGGCATTTGTATATCCATAAATATCAAATCAAAAGGTTTATCGCCCTTTTCGACGCGCTGTTTCACCTTTTCAATGCCCATCAAGCCGTTTTCCGCAATCTCTGTGTTTAACCCTACCCTCGCCAGATGTTCAATAATAACCTGCTGGTTCATTTTGTTGTCTTCAAAAACCAGCACCTCGCCGGTAAACATGGGCTTTTTAATTTCGTCTATGTCGAGTCCGGATTCAGACGCTTCATCAATATCGCCCGCAATGGCGAGCGTCACCACGAAGCTGAATTTACTCCCGACCCCGGGCGTGCTCTCTATCTCAAGTTTGCTGCCCATAAGGTCAAGTATGCTTTTTGATATGCTCAGTCCTAATCCCGTGCCGCCGTATTCCCGCGTTGTACTGACGTCCGCCTGTACAAAAGGTTCGAGTATGACAGCGATTTGTTCCCGCGTCATGCCGATACCGTTGTCATTCACCTCAAAACACAAGGTCGCCTCGGCTTCCGTTGAGCTGGTAACATTTGCGATAAGGCTGATCCGCCCGGCTTCGGTAAACTTCACTGCGTTGGAAAGCAGGTTTAACAGCACCTGTCTGAGTCTCAGCGGATCGCCGTACAGTTTTTTTCTGATGGACGGCTCCGCGTAGAAATATACTTCAACGTCTTTTTCGATCGCTTTTGGATAAATGATACTCTGGCAGTTTGCGAGCAAATCCTGTAAATCAAACGGAACGGTTTCCAGCTTCATATTGCCGGATTCGATTTTTGATATGTCCAATATATCGTTGATGATTTGCAAAAGCAGCTTTGAATTTTCCATGATGTTTCGCAGATAATCCTTTGCCCTGGGAGACATCACCTCTCCTGAAGCAAGGTCGGCGAAACCGATAATACTGTTCATGGGAGTCCTGATTTCATGGCTCATATGGGCGAGAAATTCCGACTTTGCGGCCGACGCGGCTTCGGCCTTCGCCTTGTTTTTCGCCATTTCTTCCATTTCAAGTTTTGCTTCCAGCTCCGCCTGCCGTCTCGCCATGCTCTCCATCCTGGTAATATCCTGTATTACTTCGATATAACCGGAGGCTTTGCCGTGTAAATCTTTTAAAATATGTATATCCGCCTGGTACGATGCGCTTTCATGCGTGAAATATGTCCGCGTCTGACCTCGTTTTACGCATGCGATGGCGCAATTATCCGTGTCGCAGATGTTCAGACCCAAATTGCTGCATGGTTTTCCGATCATCTCATGTCTGTTTTTTTCAAGAAGTTCCCCGGTTGCGGAATTGATAAAAGTGAAATTTTTACCCATATCCTGAGCGGTAACCATGAACGGCAGCGCGTCAAGAAGCGATTCATACCAATGGGCGGCCGTCTTGAATTTCTCTTTTTCGTCATGTATCTCCTGCGTCAGCGCTTTCGATTCACGCAGGTCGCGCGTATATCCCGCGATGACATAGTCGTCATGGTATCTGACCCTGACAAGCGTGATCTCTACGGGCAGCGGCGCGCCGTCCATGCTTCGATGCATCCACTCAAATACAAGCCTGCCTTCCTTAAAAACCCTTTTAAGTATTTCTATAGTCTTTTCGTGGGAACGTTTTCCATCAGGCTGGAACTCAGGCGACAGTTCAAAGTACCTTTCCATGTATTCCCGTTTGTTTTTCACGCCGAAAAGCCTGACGGTCTCATAGTTGCAGTCAAAAATCCTGAAATCCTTATTCCACAGGCGGCAGGCGAGCGGCGTTGCGTCAAGCATAACCTTTGTGCGCTCATCCGCCTCAAGCATTTTTTGCCGTTCGAGCGCTTTCAACTCACGCAAATCCTGGAAATACGCGGCGACTATATAATCGTCGGCGCGTTTGATCCTGACCAGTGAGACATCCACGGGTATAGGCTCGCCTTTCAGGTTCTGCATCATCCACTCAAAACGGCAAGAGCCTTCTTCATATGCCCTTGTTATATACATTTTCGCGGTTTCGCCCGACGGCCTTCCGTCCGGCTGAAACTCCGGGGAGAGCTCAAAAAAACGTTCGGAATATTCCTGCTTGTTTTTAAGCCCGAACATCCTGACGATTTCTTCATTACAGCCGGCTACCTTAAAATCACTTGTCCAGTAATTCGCGCACATGGGCATGGCGTCGAACATGACATTGATGCGCTCATCCGTTTCCCCGGCCTGTTTCAACGCCTCCGCATCCTCTGCAATCTCAGGCGTTTTGCTTATGATTCCGGCATTGTCCGGGTGGTTGCCGGGCGGTTCTGCAGGCGGATTGTTCATTGTCCATACCCTCTTTAATTAAAAGCAATTAGGAATTATATACGACGATGTGACGTTTTTGGTAAATGCTTATATTTTCTTGACGGGTCCACGTATGCGCCGCTTCCTGCATCGTCGTTCGCGAGGAGGGGGTATCCCGGATATTTCGCGGGAATTCTGTCGTGGAATTTCGTAAAATGACAAAGGCATGGCATTTAATCAGCGTCTTCTAAAAACTTCATCATTCTGTATGATCGGCTCGGCGTCTGTCGCCGCCGCGGCTTCCGGGATCGCGGCGGCTCTTTCGATATCGCTTTTCGCGGTATTAGCGGTATTATTCGCCGCGTGTCTGTTCCTCGATACATCACGCCTGATTCGCTTTCTGCCGCCGCTGTATTTTCTCGGTTCAATCCAGTGGATTCCGGCCGCTGCGCAGCCGACGGGGACGATATTCTGGATTTGCTTCGCGATATTCATCGTTTCGGGCATATCCGCGCTGATGCTTTTTCCTGTTGCGGATTGTCATGTAAAAAACACGCCCGGGGACGCGTCGGCAGTGACGTATAATGCTGAAATATCCAAAGTTACTTTTCGCGCGTTTTCAATAGCCGTGGCCGGAATTACGGCTGCGGTGATATCCGCCGCAATCCCGCTGTTTTTCCTGTTTCCGCGGCTTCCGGCGAAAAGCGGCGCGCCGCCGCCGTCCGGCACGGCTGCGTCTTATGCCGATTTATTTGACGATATTGAAACGATAGAACTCGGCCGTTCCGGCCCTCCGCGGCAACCGGAAACCATCGTCATGCGCGTCAAAACGGACGCCCCAAAAGAGAACGTTCTTTACGGGCTGAAATGGCGGGGAATTTCTTATGACCATTATGACGGCCGCGCGTGGACGCTTCGTCGGCGCGAACAACTGCCCATCGCAACACAGGGAAGGTTTTATAAGCTCGAAGAATCAGCCCTGGGGGCGGAACTTATGCGGCAGACATTTTTCATGGAAGAAACGCTGACAAATACGGTCTTTGCCGCGCACCGGGCGCTCGCGGTTTCCGCCGGCGCAGGATTCCTGAGACGTGATTCATCCGACAATCTGTTCACACAATATCCGGCGCATGGCAAAACAGGTTACACCGTGGTTTCCGACGCGATACTCCCCGACGCCGGAAAGATTTCCGACTGGTTTGCCATTCCTGACGACATACGCTCGGCATGGCTGCAGCTTCCGGAGATTGATCCGCGTATCGCACGGCTTGCGAACGACATCACGCGCGGATACACGCGGCAATACGACAAGGCCATCGCAATTGAAACATGGCTCGGTTCAAATTATGCCTATACGTCAACGATGCCTGAAATTTACGAGGTTTCTGAAAGCGGCGACCCGCTCGCCGTTTTTTTGTTCGACACGCGCGAGGGGCATTGCGAATATTTCGCCACGGCAATGACCGTAATGCTGCGGGCTATCGGGATTCCCGCACGCATGACTATTGGATTTCTCGCGGGTGAATACAACCCCATAGGCGGCAGTTGGACGGTTCGCAGGAAACATTCGCACCTTTGGACCGAAGCCTGGTTTCCGCCTTATGGATGGATTGAATTTGACGCGACTCCCGCGGAGGAATTTTCCGTGGAACCCACGCGCGCAGGCTTTCTCACCAACCTTTCGGATGCCGCCGGTTTATGGTGGAGGGAAAACGTATCGGGCTACGATGCGTCGCGGCAATACAGCGTAATCAGCGGATTTTTCACGCGCGTCAACCAGGCTGAAGACCGCGCCGGCGAGTTTCTTTCTTCTTCCGCGCGCCGCGCGCGCAGCGGTTTTCATTTGCCGCCGCCGGTTGCGGCGGCAGCAAAGATAACGGCGTTGATTGTTTTGTTTATTGCCGTTTTTGGGATTATTATTTTGTTGCGGACGAAGCGGCGCATTACCGGCGTATTCAGGTTGCACAAACAAAATCCGCAGGCCGCCGCCGTCTTTTTTTACGAAGAAGCGCTGATTTTTCTCAAGGCACGAGGTTTTATCCTGGAAAAAGCTCAAACGCCCATGGAATTCGCAAAGAGCCTCGGCGCGCACCCTGCGGCAGACGCGCTGTTTGATCTTACGCGGCTTTATAATGAAGCCCGTTTTGGCGACCCGGGTGTTCCGTTTCCGCGCGATGAAGCGCGCGCGCTTTGGCGTTCGTTAAAAAACGCGTTTGGTAATACCGGGCGCTGCCTGAATAGCCGCGCGGGATGATTATTTAGATATTTTGAGGTGCAAAAATGCCAAGAATTGAATGGTCGGATAAGTTAAGCGTAAAAGTCAATGTCTTTGACAATGAACATAAAAAACTCATAGATATGTTCAACAGACTGCATGACGCCATGTCTCAAGGGCAGGGCAAGGATGTGCTGGCCGAAATACTTGTTGAACTTTCTGATTATACAAAAACCCACTTCGGTCATGAAGAAGACGCTATGAAGAAATACGATTATCCGGGTTTGGCCGGACACAGGAAAGCGCATGAAGAGTTTATATCAAAACTAACCGATGCGCAGGTTCAATATAATAACGGAAGCACTGTGCTGAGCATTCCAATGTTGGATCTTTTATGGTCATGGGTGCAAAACCATATTAAAAAAATAGATCAAAGCTATTCTGATTTCTTTATCAAACATGGCGTGAAATAAACAGTATATTTCATGGAGGTTTTATGGTCGTAAAAAAGGGATATGAGAACACAATGGTGATGGTTGTGGCGCTCGCGTTCGGTTTTGTAATGTTTGACCGGTTCGCGCTGACGAATCTGTCGCCTTTCATTCTGCCGGAGTTGGGCCTGAGCAACACCCAGTTCGGTTTGATTCTTTCATCGTTTGCGGTTACATACGCCATTATCGGTTTTCTCGCCTGTTTCTGGTCGGACGTGAAAGGAACAAAGAAAAAATTCCTGGCTGTATTTATCGTGTTATTCTCGCTTTGCTCCTTAATGACAGGCTTCGCGGGCGGGTTTATTTCCCTGCTTATGATCCGCCTTATTATGGGCGTATTTGAAGGACCGATCCTCCCGCTGAATCAGAGCTTTCTGCTTGCGCAATCCACGCCGTCGCGCCGCGGATTCAACATGGGCATCATGACGACTTCCTCCGTGGGGCTGATCTCAAGCCTGCTCGGCCCGCTCATCGTCGTGGCTCTCGCGCAGGCCGTGGGATGGAGAAACACTTTCTTCCTTACCATTATTCCGGGGCTTATCGTCGCGTTTCTGGTGATGAAACTTTTGATAGAGCCTGATATGTCCGCGATAACCTCAACGACGGCAAAAGTGGACAGAAAAGGCGAATTTAAAGAAATACTCAAAAACAGAAACATTATTGTCTGTCTTTTATATTCGGTTTGCATCATTGGCTGGTATGTCGTAATGGCGTCATTCGCCCCGCGGTTCCTTACCGACGAAAAAGGGCTTTCGCCGACAACCATGAGTCTGGTCATGGCGGTCCTTGGAGTAGGCGGCATTGTCTGGGGCATGGCCGTTCCGGCGCTGTCCGACAAATTCGGACGAAAACCCATCATCATTATTTTCGGTTTTTTAAGCATTATAACTCCGCTGGGGCTGCTTTACGTGCCGGCCAGCAACCTTCCGCTGATGTTCATCTGCGCGTTCCTCGGCTGGTGCGGCGCGGGCGTTATCGCCGTTTTTAACGGCCCCGTTCCCACGGAATCAATCAACCCGAAGTTTGCGTCCACATCAGTCGCCATGATTCAGGGATTTGGAGAATTGTGCGGAACGGCTTTCGGCTCAATTGTCGCCGGAGCGCTGGCGGACGCTTACGGACTTGGCGCGTCCATGTGGCTTTGCGTATGCCTGATGATCGTGGGGACATTTATCGCGTTCGGTTTCTACGAAACGGCGCCTATGGTTCTGGCCAAACGCGCGGCGAAATGAGGATTGATTATGGGATTGCCGGAAAAGGAGCAGCAATACACATATGCGGATTACTGCACATGGGATGACGGCGAACGCTGGGAACTCATCGACGGAGTACCATACGCAATGGCAAGCCCGTCGACAACACATCAGCGGATTTTAAAAAAAATTGCCGTGCGGTTGGAGATTTTCCTTGAAGGAAAGCCCTGTGAAGTATTCATCGCTCCATATGACGTGCGCCTGAATGCCGCAGAGAACACAGTGGTTCAGCCGGATTTATTGGTGGTTTGCGATGGCGAAAAGATTGACGATAGGGGCTGTAAAGGCGCTCCCGACATGGTGATTGAAATATTATCGCCGTCAACCGCGGCGCATGACAGATTTCGGAAATTCAATGCATACCAAAACGCCGGTATCAGGGAATACTGGATCGTTGACCCGGATTACAGGACGGTACAGGTACATATATTGGAAAACGGCCGATACTTTATAAAAATCCACGGTGAAACCGACAAAATTCCGGTATTTGTGCTTGAAGGTTGTGAAATCAGCTTGCCCGACGTGTTCGCGGATGTTTGACCCGGGTATAAATATCCGGGTTAAGCTTCATGAAAATAATAATAAAAAAAACTTGTCCAAAATCGCAAATGTCGATTAGATACAGTGATGTCCCAAAATGGAAGAAGTAAAGAAAGGAAAAAGTGAATGGGCGATGAACGGGTAAACAGAAATAAAGCCATTGACATGGCCTTGTCGCAGATCGAAAAACAGTTCGGCAAAGGGTCGATCATGCGGCTAGGCGACCGTACCGGCACGGCAGGCATACAGTCTATATCCACGGGCTGTATTTCATTTGACACGGCGTTGGGGGTCGGCGGCTTTCCGCGAGGACGTGTAGTGGAAATCTACGGTCCGGAATCAGGCGGCAAGACAACCATAGCCCTGCACGCCATAGCGCAGGCGCAGAAAAACGGCGGTTCCGCCGCGTTTATCGACGCCGAACACGCAATGGACGCGCAATACGCGCAGAAACTGGGCGTGAATACGGACGAGTTGCTGGTTTCCCAGCCCGACAGCGGCGAACAGGCGCTGGAAATTGCCGAGGTCCTTGTGCGCAGCGGGGCAATAGACATCCTGGTTGTGGATTCCGTTGCGGCGCTGGTTCCCAAAGCGGAGCTTGAAGGCGATATGGGCGACTCCCTGCCCGGCCTGCACGCGAGGCTGATGTCGCAGGCTTTGCGCAAGCTGACCGCGATTGTTGCAAAGTCCAATACCTGCATGGTTTTCATCAACCAGGTACGCGAGAAGATCGGCGTCATGTTCGGAAATCCCGAAACCACCACGGGCGGCCGCGCGCTGAAGTTTTATTCATCAGTCCGCGTGGAAATCCGTCGCGGCACTCAAATAAAAGACGGCGACCAGGTTATCGGAAACCGGACGAAGGTTAAGATCGTAAAGAACAAGGTTGCGCCGCCGTTCCGCGAGGCGGAGTTTGACATAATTTACAACCACGGAATCTCATACGAAGGCGACCTGCTCGATCAGGCCGTGGAAAAAAAGATCATTGATAAAAGCGGTTCATGGTTTTCATACAATGGCGAGCGCATGGGTCAGGGAAGAGACAACGCAAAACAGTTCCTGCGCGACCATCCCGACGACGCCAGGGTGATTGACGCCAAACTGCGTGAAGTGCTGGCTCTGCACGGCGCCGCCGCGTCTCCCGCGCCTCCCGCGCATCCTGATACGGAAAAGGCCGAAAAGGCGGCTGACACGGGCGCGCCGGCGTCCTCGCCGGCGTAAAATAAATTGGGCGCGATTTATCGCGCCCCTACATTTGTCTGTCTTACGCAAAATTGCAAAACCTTGACATCAGGAAACCAAAATGAGTCTGAATGACACTCCCTCCCCGGAACGTATTCATATTGGAATATTCGGAAGGCGGAACGCGGGCAAATCCAGCCTTTTGAACGCCCTCACGGGGCAGCAGTTGGCCGTCGTATCGGATATCGCCGGCACTACCACTGACCCGGTCCGCAAGGCGATGGAACTGCTGCCCCTGGGGCCTGTCATGCTGATCGACACGCCCGGCATTGACGACGCGGGCGAACTGGGCGAAAAGCGCGTTGAAAAAACGCGGCAGATACTCAGACAATCCGACATGGCTATGCTGGTTGTTGACGCGATGTCCGGCAAAAACAGCAAAAACGACGACGACGCGGAACTTCTGGCTCTCTTTGAAAAAATGGGTGTGCCGCGCATAACCGTATATAACAAATGCGACCTGATCCCGCCGTCGGATGCCCGCCGCATGAGGGAAACGCCCGCAAACGAGATATATGTCAGCGCGGCGACAGGAGAAAACATACGCGAACTGAAGGAGCGAATAGGCGGCATATTGAAAACGGACGGCGAAAAACGCCGCATCGTCGCCGACCTGCTTAGCCCGGCGGATTTCGTCGTGCTGGTAGTCCCGATAGACAAGGCCGCGCCGAAAGGACGCCTCATACTGCCGCAGCAGCAAACCATACGCGACATCCTTGAGGCGGACGCCACAGCCGTCGTGGTAAAGGAAAACGAATTTCGCGCAACTCTGGATTCGCTTGGCAAGCGCCCCAGGATGGTTATTACGGACAGCCAGGTGTTCGCAAAAGTTTCAGCCGACACGCCGCCGGACATCCCGCTGACAAGTTTTTCCATACTTTTCGCGCGATACAAGGGAACTCTCGACGCGGCGGTCAAAGGAGTGCTGGAACTCGAAAAAATATCCGACGGCGACAGGATATTGATTGCCGAGGGATGCACTCATCACCGGCAGTGCGACGACATCGGCACGGTGAAACTGCCGCGCTGGATTCAGCAATTTACAGGCAAAAAGCCGGAATTTGAATTTACATCGGGCGGAGAGTTCCCCGAAAATCTTGCGCAATACAAGCTTATCGTACACTGCGGCGCCTGCATGCTGAACGATCGTGAAATGAAATACCGCGAAAGGGAAGCTGCGGCACAAGGCGTGCCGTTTACAAATTTCGGCATCCTCATCGCACACACGCAGGGGATATTGAAGCGCAGCGTTTCCCTGTTTAATTGATACGGGAGCTGACCAGGAGCGCCGCGCCGATAGCGCCCGCAAGCATGGGATCGTAATCGCATGTCAGAGCCTCAACGCCGAGCTGCCGTTCGATGCGCCGCGTGACGCCCTTGTTTTTGGCGAGACCGCCGGTAAACGCCAATTCCTTTTCCACTGAGATATCGCCCGCGTCGAGCGGCGCGAGCTTGCCGACGACGCCGAGCGCGCGCCAGGCAACGGCAAGGATGTGTGACGCGATTATCTCGTTTTCATTCAATTTCTCTTCCTTGTATCCCTCGCGGAAAAGCCCGATAGTTTCAGGATTCGCGAACGCCCAGCACGTCGTGCTGACCGGTTCCGGATCCTTTTCCACATCAAGCGATTTTTCGCCGATTTCGGCAATGGGCGTCTGCAGCAGATCCGCCAGCAGTTCGATGTTTCGTCCAAAGCCCGTGGCGCATTTGTCGTTCATCATGAAATCGCGCACACGATCCCAATCGTAGAGCCGTATGGCCGCCGTCGTCTGGCCGCCGAGGTTCACGACCGTCTTGACGGAAGGCCCGTACATGAAACGCGCCCCCTTTGCGTGGCAGCTTACTTCGTCAAACTTCTTTGCCGCGAAACCGGCGTTTGCGGCGCCAAATCCCGTCGCGCCGATTTTTTCGATATCATTAACGCCGGGGCCGGCTGCGCCGGCAGCCTTTGCGATAACGGCTTTGGCCGCGCCCGCAAAATTAACGCCTGTATGGATATTGGCATATCCGATAAGTTTGCCGTCCGCTATTATCGCGGCCTGTGAACTGGTCGTGCCGATATCAACGCCCGCCGTGATACATTCAGCGTTCCGCCAGTCCGCATTATCGGATGCCCGGACGGCTTCCGGCCATTTCCAGTATTCATGCGCCATGTTCCAACTCCCAATAAGGGTTTATTAATCAAAAATGCCCATACGCCCGGGGGTAAATATTCTTGCGTCCATCACCTTCAGATTGTCCGCGATCAGGGGCCGGAAGCCCATATTCGCCAGCACATCCTTTTCGAGATCGACGCCGGGCGCTATCTCCGTCAGCATGACGCCGCCATTCGTCAATTTTAACACCGCTCGCTCGGTGATGTACACGGCCTCCCGGCCTTCATCCGCCGCGATCCTGCCATTGTAGGTGATCTGGGCGGCCTTATCCACAAGCTTGGGTATTTTCCCTTCCTGTTCGATGTTCAGCTTTCCATTTGCGACGGAAGCCTTCAGCCCCTTGGCGGAAAAATAAGACACAAAGACGGTCTTTTGGCTCGTCGTGCTGATGTCTATAAATCCGCCCTGTCCTGCATTGCGTCCGTTCATCCTGCTTGCGTTGACATTTCCGTCCCTGTCGATCTCCGCCGCGCCCAGGAATGCTATATCAAGGCTGCCCGTGTGATAATAATCAAACATGTTCGGATGGGAAATATATGAAGTGGGGCATATCGCCGCTCCGAAATCCGGCAATTTCGTCGGAGCACCGCCAAATGTGCCTAGTTCGAGGGTAAAGGTCATTTTGTCAATGAAACCTTCGACATCCGCGACCGCGGGTATGCCGGATCCTATACCTACCCCGATATTTACTATGCAGCCGGGATAGAGCTCCATCACGGCGCGGCGGCATATGACATCGTCCGTTTCAAGGACGTTTTTGGGTTTTGCCGCCGCCACAAGGGGATTCTTCAGCTCTCCGCTGAAATACGGACTGTAATAAGTCATATTGGTCTGCATGTGATATTTTTCCGGATCCTCCGCGACGACCACCGCGTCGACGATTTCGCCAGGCACCACCACATCCTTTGCCGGCAGAGAACCGGCCCTTGCCAGCTTTTTCACCTGCGCTATTACGACGCCCTTTTGCGCCTTTGCCGCAAGCGCCGTTTCGAGTATCTCCAGTTTCAGCGCCTCTTCCTCAATGGTAAGGTTGCCGTTTTCGTCCGCCGTCGTCGCGCGGATCAGCGCCGCATTGACCGGAAAAGTTTTGTAATAGAGCCATTGTTCGCCGTCTATTTCAATAAGCCTGACAATTTCTCTTTGGGATTTTTTATTGAGACGGCCGCCTTCCTGTCTCGGGTCGATATAGGTGCCGATTCCTATTTTGGAAAGCAGCCCCGGCTGCCTGGCCGCGCTCGCCCTGTAAAGCTGATTATGGATGCCCTGCGGTATGCAATAACCCTCGATCTCCTCGTTAATAATCATATCCATAATAGGAACCGCCGTCGCCGGGTGTGACGCGTAATAGCACTTTATAAGGCCCTTTTTGCCGAGTTTGGGGTCGCCGCGCTCCAGATTGAAAGGGTTCGCGTGCCCGCATCCCGCCGCGATAGTCAGGCCCGCGGGATGCCCGGTTTCCTCAAAGCGTTCCACGATGCCCGCAGACAGGTATTCAGGATATCCGACCAGGCCAGCGGATACGATAGCCACCGTATCGCCGTCTTTGATTAGCGCAATGGCTTCCTTTAACGACATCACTTTTCCGCTCACAATGAAACCCTCCATACTGCAAGTATTATTATTATTTTGCTTATTACCGCAAGGTTTTATATTAAAGTAGAAAAATAAATGAACCAGCCCGGATATTTCCTTATGAAGAAATATCCGGATTGAATAAGGAGATTCAAAAATGAAGAAAACAGCGTCATTGAAAATCGTGGTATTAATCACCTTCCTGGGAGCTATTGTTATGGCAGGTTCGCCGGTATTTGCGCAGGACAGTCCAGTCAGTTTCGCGATCACTCCGCATCACATCGGGATCAGCGTTCCGAACGCCGAGGAGTCCGCGGCCTGGTACAAAAAAATGCTGGGCTTTGAAGTGGTTACCCGCATGAACGAGAACGGCGCCAATAAAATGAAAGTCGTTCATATAAGCCGTGGCGATGCGTACATCGAGCTTTTTGAAGTACAAGGCGCAAAGCCGCTTCCTGATTATCGGCGCGATCCTTCGACTGATTTCACCGTTCATGGACTGAAGCATTTTGCCTTCACTGTGCCGGACGCCATGGCGGCGTTTAAGGAATTGCGCGAAAAAGGCGCCGAGATCGCCATGGAGCCGCTTGATCTGCCCGGCATAGTATTTGGTTTTGTGCGCGACAACGCCGGAAACTGTTTCGAGATTCTTCAGTACAAGACTCAGCCGGATTCAAAAGCCAAGCCGCCGGCAAAAGCCAAACCAACTGCCGAACGCTGATAACGATCGCTTATGAAACCAGGCGTTACGGTAATAGGCGGCGGACTGGCGGGTTCCGAAGCTGCGTGGCAGATAGCGCGGCGGGCAATCCCCGTGCGTCTTTATGAAATGCGTCCGGCGCGTATGACGCCGGCGCACACGACGGACAGGCTCGGCGAACTTGTGTGCAGCAATTCGCTGAAATCCGATCAGATTTCAAGCGCGCCCTGGCTGCTCAAGGAAGAACTGCGTCATCTTGGCAGCCTGCTGATGCGCGCGGCGGATAAAACCTGGGTTCCGGCCGGGCACGCGCTGGCCGTTGACCGTGATTTATTCAGCCGCCGCCTGACTGAAGAAATTTCCAGGGAGCCGCTGATAACGGTTGTGCGCGAAGAAGTGGAAGAATTGCCACAGGACGGCATAACCGTCGTGGCTTCCGGCCCGCTGACATCCGACGCGCTCGCGGCGTCAATCGCGCGTTTTGCCGGAGCGGAAAACCTTTATTTCTACGACGCCATATCCCCGATTGTCGAAGCCGCGTCGCTTGACATGTCAAGGCTTTCGAGGGCTTCGCGCTACGGCAAAGGCGGCGCGGACTACCTGAACGCCTTTTTCTCGAAAGAGGAGTATCTGGCCTTTTATGACGCGTTGATTAACGCCGAATCTGCGCAGGTGCGCGAATTTGACAGGCCGCAATATTTTGAAGGCTGTCTACCTGTCGAGGAACTGGCGCGCAGAGGCGTGGATACTCTGCGCTTTGGCCCGATGAAACCCGTTGGGCTGACCGATCCGTACACCGGGCGGCGCGCTTACGCCGCGCTGCAAATGCGCCGTGAAAATCTCATGGCGGACGCGTGGAACCTCGTGGGGTTTCAAAACCACATGAAATTCAACGAGCAGCGGCGCGTGTTCCGCATGATACCGGGTCTTGAAAACGCGGAGTTTCAGCGCTTCGGGCAGGTGCACCGAAATTCGTATATCAACGCGCCGCAAGTTTTACAAACGACGCTCCAGGCGAAAACGCGGCCAGGGCTTTTTTTCGCCGGACAGTTATGCGGCGTCGAAGGGTATATCGAGTCGATAGCGACCGGTCTTTTAGCGGGCATAAACGCCGCCCGGCTTGCATGCGGGCAAGAGCCGGTCGCGCCGCCTCCGTCGTCGGCGTGCGGAAGTCTGACACGGTATCTTGCAGCCGGGCAGGAGAATTTTCAGCCGGCCAATATAACGTTCGGCCTTATGGCGGAAACGCCGGAAGAAGTCGCCGCCATACGTGACAAGAAGGAAAGACGCCGCGTACAGGCGCAAAAGGCGCTCGAAGAAATTGCATCGTGGATTATATTCTTAAGGGGTTAGGGAAACGCTGATTAATTACCTGGGCATACAGGGCGTAGCACGCTACGCCCCTACACGTTGCGCGGTGCTCGAAACCTCTCGCAGATAATTAATCAGCGTTTCCCTGGGAATATTCTTTAAGCCGTTTAATAACTTCGTCAAATTCCATTATGTCGATTTTTTCTCTCAGCCACTTCACTAATTCCGCGCCGGTATCGTAATTCGCGGCTTCAAGCTCGTCTATCGCCTCGTCCACGCCCGTCATGTCATACATTTCGCAGCTTTTCATCAATTTTGCCAGGATATCCCTGTCAGGCTCGCTCTTTCTTGGCTTTTCATTTTTATCATCGTATGTTTTAAACCAGGCGTTTATATTATCCGTAAGATGCTCCGTGGCGCGCAAAAGCGTCCCTGTCAGCCTTATAGACCCTGACAGGTCGCCGTTTCTTGCCGTGGTTTCAAGTTCCGCCGCCAAAATTCTGACCTGTTCGGCGCATATATTGCCGCTCATGCCTTTAAGGCCGTGCGCGCTGATAACGCAATCTTTTATCGTATCCGCCGTAACGACGCGCAGTTTGTTAAGAATATCAGGCGCGTTCGCCGCATAGGAACGAAGCACGGAAAGGTATATATCAGCATCGCTGCCGTATTGCGCAATCCCCTTTTTTGCGTCGATGCCGGGAATTTCAATAGTCAATACCGAATCGTCTTCGGAAAACGGCTCGGAAGCGTCAATAAATTCGCCGCCGACGGCCTGCCCGTCCGATTTCACCCATTTTTTCAGCACCGCGTTCAACTGCATTATGTCGATAGGCTTGGAAAGAAAATCCTGAAAGCCGTTATCAAGAAAAAGCTGCCGCATTCCCGACACGGCGTTTGCCGTGAGCGCGATAATAGGAACATTGCGCGCGTATTCCGTATCAAGCGCGCGAATCGCTTTAGCCGCTTCAATGCCGTCCATTTCCGGCATCATGTGGTCCATAAATACCGCGTCGTAAACCGGTTTCCCGCCGCGTATCCTTTCTATTGCCGCGCCGCCGCTTGTCGCGCAGTCGACTCTCATTTTATATTTATTCATAAGCCCGGCAGCCACGTCGAGGTTGTTTTGTATATCATCCACAACCAGCACGCAGGCGTGGCTCAAATCCGCCCGGACAAGGCTTTGGGATGTCTGCCGC
>Ga0082212_10003270_pt1 | contig 23094 bp, 23 predicted proteins | sample TergutNt197P3_FD_71548 | JGI IMG/M metagenome (GOLD analysis project Ga0082212, IMG submission 71548) | Neocapritermes taracua P3 segment gut microbial communities from Petit-Saut dam, French Guiana - Nt197 P3 | ecosystem: Host-associated > Arthropoda: Insects > Digestive system > Gut ...
AAAGTCAAACCCGCATGACGTAACAGCAGCGACCAGACAAAATAGGACGCAACCAGCAGCAGTACGACAATACTAATGATGATAATTACATATTTTTTCATTTTTCTTAATTGTATTATTTTTTTGCAGACAGGCATGTAACCGAGCGGAAACATATCCAAATGCCCCTGCGCCGAAACACAAAATATTTGTCTCAGCGCAGGCTATATGCCATCAGCGTATCGCCGTGGCGAAGGTATAGCACCCCTTCGTGGATAACGGTGTGCGCCCAGTGCTGATTGGTACCCAGCGTAATTTTGAAGCTGCTTACCATCTCAAACTTTTCGGGGTTGGGTTTCACCAGACACATTTCGCCTTTTGCCTCGTTATAGCAATAGAGCATTCCATCGGCGAAAACAGTATTGCATTTGGCAATTTCAGAGGCTCTGTATTTAGTCTCGCCTGTTTTCCAGTCTATGCAGTAAAAGCCTATGTTCTGGTGTCCCGAACCGTAAATATAATTGCCAACCTTTATGACGCCGCCCATTTGATTATCCATCTGGTCGTTTTTCCAGACCAATTCCGCGCTTTTCCCGCCATCTTTCAGGCGGTGCAGCCAGGCGCCTCCCCTGTAACCCGTAACGGAGAGAATCATTCCGTCAATATAAACCGGGACGTTGGGATTGATGTCGTTCTGGCTGGGCAGCGTTTGCGACCAGAGCAGTTCGCCGGTTTCGGCATGATGCGCAATAAGTTCATTATCGTGCATTTTATTTTCCTTTTCCTCTTTTGAGGCCATCCACGCAACTACCATGGGTACAGCCTGGTCGCCAATATACAGCGGCGAACCGTAGGACGACGGCAATCCTGTTCCCGGCGACGACCAAATCAGTGCGCCCGTGTTTTTATTCAGTGCAATCACATTGTGTTTTTCTCCTCCGGGCGTCATAAAAATCCTGTCACCCACAACCAGGGGATTTTCGGTCATGCCAAACATGAGGTTTCTACCGTCAAATTCGGTTAAAAGGTCCATTTTCCATACCTCGTCAAGCGTCGTTTCGTCTAAGCAAAAAAGCGTGCCGAGCGCATTGAAAATATACAACTTCCCGTCGTTGATACATACGGACGACCGCGTGCCGTTAAAGTTTGTATTCCATTCATTGCCAATTGCCTTTTCTGTGAGCAGTTTTCCCGTCATGTCGAACACGTAAAGCATCAGCACATCGCCGTGCATCCCGGTGATATAAATCTTTCCACCGGCAATAGCCACCGATGTAAAACCCTCGCCCAGTCCTTCAAATTTCCACAACAATTGAGGCCCGTCGGCAGGCCATTCCTTCAACAACCCTGTTTCGTTGTATACTCCGTCACGATTTGCGCCCCGCCACTGTGCGTTCTTCTGTACTTTCGGGCCGTTATTACATGACGCTAAAAGCATCAATAATATTCCCGTGATAAACAAACATTTTTTCATTTTTCTTTCAAGATTTACATAATATTAGGCGACAAAGATACAACATCAAAAAGTTACCGGCAAGAACAAGGAAATACATTTTTTTTACAGGTTACATTTCAAAATATCAGAATTTTTATTTAGTTTTGCAGACGGATTATGGTGAAATTAATAAATATTATCTATGAATCAAGAAGATAACCGCCGTTGCGGATGGTGCAAATCAGACCCTGTCTACCTAAAATATCACGACGATGAGTGGGGTAGAGTAGTTGCCGACGATAAAAAAATGTTTGAGTTTCTTGTGCTGGAAAGCGCACAGGCGGGATTGAGCTGGCTAACCATCCTTAAAAGACGGGACGCTTACAGGGAGGCTTTTGCGGATTACGACGCTGAAAAAGTAGCCCGAATGGATGAAAAAGATGTGGAAAGCCTCCTGCAAAACGCCGGAATTATCCGCAATAAAATGAAAATATGGGCGACCATTACCAATGCAAGACATTTTCTGGAAGTCCGGCAAGAGTTCGGCAGTTTCTGCAATTACTTGAGAACCTTTCTGCCTGACGGTCAACCGGTGATTAATCACTGGACATCCCTGAGTGAAATTCCGCCGTCCACTCCGTTATCGGATGAAATCAGCAAAGACATGAAAAAACGCGGCTTCAAGTTTTTCGGTACAACCATTTGTTACGCTCATTTACAGGCGGTTGGATATGTAAATGATCATTTGGAGGGGTGTCCGTATAAATAAGATGTATATCACATTAGCCATACTGGTAGGCGCTACTGTCCTTTTTGTAAGCGGAAAAATCCGTTCAGACCTTGTAGCCTTGTGTGCACTTATTCTGTTGGTGTTGTTTGACATATTATCTGTCAGCGATGCGCTTTCAGGATTTTCGAGTTCAATTATCATTATGATGATCGGGTTGTTTGTTGTGGGAGGCGGTATTTTCCGTACCGGATTAGCCAATCTGATTAGCAGAAAAATATTAAACCTCGCAGGCAATAGCCAGACTAAACTATTCATACTTGTCATGCTGGTAACTTCGGCTATCGGCGGTTTCGTGAGCAACACCGGGACGGTAGCGCTGATGCTCCCGATTGTGGTAAGCCTCGCCATGTCGGCAGGTACAAGTCCGAGCCGTTTTCTGATGCCTTTAGCTTTTGCAAGCAGTATGGGCGGGATGATGACCCTGATCGGAACCCCGCCCAACCTTGTTATCGACACAACGCTCAGGGAAGCCGGTTTCGAAGGTTTGAAGTTCTTTTCGTTTTTGCCGGTCGGCCTGATATGCGTCACTGTGGGCATTGTTGCACTCGGCCCGCTCGGCAAAATTTTTCTCGTCAAGGACAAGGATGCCAAGGATCCTAAAAAATCAAAATCGCTCAAAGATCTGGCAAATGAATACCAGCTTTCGCATAACCTGTTTCGTGTGCGAGCCATTACCGAGTCGCTTCTGAAAGGAAGAAAATTGATGGAATTGGAGATACCGAAAAACTATAATATAAATGTGTTGGAAATTCGTCGTCGCTCCAACACGCAGAACCCTTTTCTTAAAACTATCGACCAAAAACTGGCAGGTCCTGAAACAGTTATCGTGGAAAATGATATTCTGTACATTTCCGGTTCGTTCGATAATGTGCAGATATTTGCTCGTGAAAACAAAGCCGAAATGCTGGATACGCGCGAATCGGAGATATTAACTGACAATCTACGGTTTGACCAGATAGGTATTGCTGAAGTTGTACTGCTGTCAAACTCGCGGTTGATTGGTCATCCGGTAAAAAGTTCCGGTTTTCGCGAAAAATACAAAGTAAACATACTCGGAATCCAGCGGTACCATAACTACATCCTGCAGGATTTGAAAGACGAGGAAATAAAAATTGGCGATGTGCTGCTGGTTCAAGGCGAATGGGACAACATTGCGCGGTTAATCGACGAATCGTCGGAATGGGTTGTTATCGGGCAACCATTAGTTGAGGCGTCGAAAATAACGATCGACAATAAAGCGCCTTTCGCGGCAACAATCATGGTTGTAATGGTTGCATTGATGGCTTTCGACGTTGTACCGGGTGTTGCCGCCGTACTTATAGCAGCGCTTGCAATGGTGTTTACAGGTTGTTTCAAAAATGCGGAAGAAGCATATAAAACAATCAATTGGGAGAGTATCGTATTGATTGGAGCCATGTTGCCCATGTCGTTAGCGCTCACCAATACCGGCGCTGCCGAAGCCATAAGTAATGGGTTGGTACAAAACTTGGGTAGTTTAGGTCCGACGGCTTTGTTGGCAGGTATCTATTTTGCCACTTCGTTACTGACCCTCTTTATCAGCAATACAGCCACTGCCGTGCTTTTTGCGCCCATTGCATTTCAATCGGCTCAAACGCTCAATGTAAGCCCTTATCCGTTCCTGTTTGCCGTCACGGTCGCAGCAAGCATGTGTTTTGCCAGCCCGTTTTCAACGCCGCCCAATGCATTGGTCATGTCGGCTGGCCGTTACAAATTCATGGATTATGTAAAAGTAGGATTGCCCCTGCAAATTCTGTACGGTATTATCATGACACTTGTTCTACCGCTATTGTGGAAATTTTAATCGGTGGAGCGCGGAGCTTCGGTATTTTTCCGAAAGGCCAAATCGCTGAGAAATATCCTGCATTTGATTACTGGGGAAGTAAACACATCAATGTGAAGCAGGGACGTAATGTAAACCTAAAAATATGTTGTTCTACAAGGACTCGAACCTTGAATTTCAGGACCAGAATCTGACGTGTTACCATTACACCATAGAACAATCTACATCCCTTTTAAGAGGCCGCAAAGATAGAAATAATATTTTGTTTTGCATTACAAAACAGACATATTTATTAAAATTTAACATTATCGAACGTCGAGAATTGAGAATTGTGAATTGTGAATTATTTTGTTTTTTATTCATAATTCATAATTCGTAATTTTTTATTTCCTATCTTTGCGTCAAAAAATACGTATTTAATGAATCAAACTAACTTATTATTAGATGCAATCGTGAAAGGATTGCAGGAAAAGAAAGGTCGCAGTATCGTGACGATCGATTTGAGAGAAACGTCGGGCGCTATTTGCCAGTATATGATTATTTGCGAAGGTAACAACCTGAGCCAGATTGCCGCATTATCGGATTCGGTGTGGGAATTTGCCAACAGGGAATTGAAAGAAAAGCCGTTATCAGTTGACGGAATGCGCAATTCGCGATGGATTGGATTGGATTATGGCACGATTATTGTACATATCTTTTTGCCGGAATTGCGTACTTTTTACAGGCTTGAGCATTTATGGGAAGACGCGAAAATAACAAAAATACCGGACATTGATTGAATTATGAAACCCGTAACCCGTAACCCAAATAAATATGGAAGAAAAAGATAAGAATCCGCAGAAGAATAAAAATGATAAATATCAGCGGAATCCGAATGGAAATAAAAAATCCGGCTATAGCGTTTGGTGGATTTATGCTTTGATTTTTATTCCATTGATTGCTATGTATATGCTCCATGATAAACCAACAGCGAAAGAAATCACCTGGACTGAATTTCAACAGTTAGTACGTGAAGATGTGTTTGACGAGATCATCGTTTTGAACAAAAAAAATGCGGTCGAAGCCATTGTAAAAAGAGACCGTTTCGGTGATGTATTTAAGCACGATGCGGCAAAAGCGAGGGAGTTAGGCACAAAGATAACTGTCAAAATTCCTTCAGCTGACAAATTTTCAGATTTTTATGACAGGGAGGTGGCCGAACATAATCTTTCCTCGAATGTTATTTACAAGGAAGGAGAAGAAATGTTCTGGAATATACTTATCTCTATTGGCCCTATCCTTTTGATTGTTATGATCTGGATATTTTTCATGCGTCGCATGTCGGGTGGAGGCGGCGGTGGTATGGGCATTTTTAGCGTCGGCAAGTCGAGGGCGCAACTTTTTGATAAAGACTTAAAAAATAAGGTGACATTTAAGGATGTGGCAGGGTTGGCCGAAGCCAAACAGGAGGTGGAAGAAATCGTTTCCTTTTTGAAGAATCCACAAAAATATACGGACCTTGGCGGAAAAATACCCAAAGGCGCATTATTGGTTGGCCCTCCGGGAACCGGTAAGACGCTGTTGGCAAAGGCCGTAGCCGGTGAGGCACATGTGCCTTTTTTCTCGTTATCGGGCTCGGATTTTGTGGAAATGTTTGTAGGTGTTGGCGCCTCGCGTGTGCGCGATTTGTTTCGTCAAGCCAAAGAAAAAGCGCCGTGCATTGTTTTTATTGATGAGATCGACGCAGTCGGTCGGGCGCGGGGTCGAAATGTCAATATGAACGCCAATGATGAACGCGAAAATACGCTGAACCAGTTACTGACCGAAATGGATGGCTTCGCATCGAATAGCGGCGTCATCATACTTGCAGCGACAAACCGCGCTGATGTGCTTGACAAGGCATTACTGCGCGCCGGACGATTCGACCGCCAGATATATGTGGACCTTCCCGATTTGAACGAGCGGAAAGAGATATTTGCCGTTCATCTGCGTCCCATTAAGATTGATTCGGAAGTAGATACGGATTTCCTCGCGCGTCAGACGCCTGGCTTTTCAGGTGCAGATATTGCCAATGTATGCAATGAAGCCGCCCTGATTGCCGCCCGGAATGGTAAAAACACGGTTCAGAAAGATGATTTTTTAAGCGCTGTCGACCGGATTGTAGGCGGACTTGAAAAACGCAGCAAGATCATGACCGAAAATGAGCGTCGGAGTATTGCTATACATGAAGCAGGGCATGCCTCCCTAAGCTGGCTGCTGGAATTTGCCAATCCGCTGGTAAAAGTGACCATCGTACCTCGAGGAAAGGCGCTTGGCGCTGCATGGTATCTTCCGGAAGAACGCCAGATCACGACACGCGAACAGTTGTTGGACGAAATGTGCGCCATATTGGGCGGTCGCGCAGCAGAAGAACTGTTTCTTAGCCGTATATCAACCGGTGCATCAAACGATTTGGAACGCGTGACCAAACAGACGTATGCCATGGTGGTCTTTTACGGCATGAGCAAACGAATGCCGAACCTGAATTATTACGATTCGACAGGTCAGGACTGGGGTTTTACCAAACCTTACAGCGAAGAAACGGCTAAGTTGATCGATGAAGAGGTGCAAAGTATTGTCAATGAACAGTATGATCGCGCAAAAAGCATCTTATCCGAATACGCTGAAAAACATAATGAACTGGCGCAGTTGCTTTTGAAGTCGGAAGTCATTTATTCAGAAGATGTAGCGCGTATTTTTGGAAAACGCCCATGGGTTTCGCGCAGCGAGGAAATAATGGGGAAAGCAGTTAATTAGAAATTAGGAATTGGGTATAAAATTTCAGGTTTTGAAAAATTTAATTCAGAGAACACTTACAGGTATATTGTTTGTAGTTATTATTATAGCTGCTATTTGTATACATCCGCTTTTATTTGCGTTGCTCTTTAGTGTTGTTGTCGGCTTTCTTATCTACGAATTTTATCATTTATCGAAATATGAAGGCGCCATCTGGCAGCGATGTCTGGGGATTGCAGCCGGCGCTTATTTGTTTATCTCAACGTGCCTGTACGCAGGTCATTATGTTGGAATAGAGATTTTTTTTCCGTACATTATTATATTACTGATATTATTGGTTTCCGGCCTGTACGTGCATAACAATAATCCGGTAACGCAATGGGGGCTGATATGTTTTGCCCAGTTTTATTGCGCCGGACTGCTATCGCTACTGTGTTTTATTCCATACATGCAATCGCCTGTCTATAACCCGTTTCCTGTGCTGATGATTTTTGTTTTTATATGGTTGTTTGATTCCTGCGCTTACTTAGTCGGTTCATGGAAAGGTAAGCGACGTTTGTTTAAGCGTATATCGCCGCTGAAATCGTGGGAAGGTTTTTGGGGAGGATTAGTCGCTGTTATCATTGCCTCCCTTGTATTATCCCGTTATTTCTTGGTGTTGGAATGGTATTTCTGGCTTACTTTTGCCGTTGTAACCGTTATTGCGGCTACATTTGGTGATTTATTGGAATCATTACTCAAGCGAACATACGGCGTGAAAGATTCGGGTCGCATCTTGCCGGGGCACGGAGGCGTATTAGATCGATTCGACAGCGCGATTTTGGCTTCGCCGGTCGTGTATCTCTTTTTCAGGCTGATTATTCAAAATTAAACGTAAAGACAATCATGCGTGTTGTCGCTTTCAACAGGGCGTTCGTATAAATTTTGTCTGCTTCGTTCGCGAGGTCTATTCGGTCTTTTTCAAGGATATCTGCCAACCCGAACTTGAATTTCAGTTCGGGAGAAAGTCTGAAAAGTGGCAAATAAAACGTACACCCCAACCCCAATTCAATTCCGTAATCAATCGGTTTCATCAGTAGCGGATTACCCTTTTTCTGTCCCAGTTCGATGGCTCCATAAGCCCCGCCGAGGATATAGGGGCGACAGTTGTTTACCCGCACAGACGATATTTTGACATCTAACGGGATTGATAAATAATTGGTGCGCATACCGACTAATTTTTCCACTTCGCTTGCCTGTTCTTTAAAAATGACGGTTTTGTCGCCAAAGTGAATCGTTGGAACGGCGCGAAGGTTCATAAATGGATTCATAAACAGGTCGCCAATCACGCCCACGCTGAACCCCGGCGAATAGTTCGGTATCTCGGCAAACCATGTCTCGCCATTCGGCGCTGCAATTCCGTTATTCGTCAGGATAAGGTCTTGCGTATGGAGGCCAACATGAAAACCGAAATGATACAACTTATGATCGGCATACGGCTGATTCTGCACTTTTCGCTTTTGCGCCCACGAAGGAAATGCAAATATCATAAATACAAGTATATAAACTGTCTGTTTCAAGCGCTTGCTGTTTTCAGATAATAACGAAGGAATGATGAAGTTATTGTTTTTTTAAAAAAAATAAAGGTTCATGCAGTGTTTATAAAAAAAACAAATTATATTTGCAGCGTTTTGTAAGGCAATAATGGTTTTACTGTATCGCCAACAAACATAAAGTATTAATAATTAAACAGAAAAATTATGGCTTACGTAATTACTGATGATTGTATTGCTTGCGGCACATGTATTGATGAATGTCCGGTCAGCGCCATTTCGGAAGGCGACATCTACTGTATCGACCCCGAAATGTGTACAGATTGCGGATCATGTGCAGATGCCTGCCCTACCGAGGCAATCCAAAGCGCATAAGACAGGCAGTTAAATTTTAAAAAAGCCCCCGAATAATTAAACAATCATTCGGGGGCTTTACCACAGTAAAACATTTCAGATTGTTAATTTAGAAATAATAACATTTAAAAAGTGACAATGGAGAAAAAAAACTCACTTGATTGCAACTTTCTTTTTCTTGACGAAATGAATAGGGGCATGCAATTAAGCAAGGTATTGTAATGCGGAGACGCTTACGTAATAAGCTAATTATTGCCCCCAATTTGAATAAAAAAACGATTTTTGAATTTTTGATATGATGGATTATTTACAGCGAAAAATTGATAAGGATTTGCAGGAATGGAAAGAATCGTCAAGCAGGAAGCCAGTTCTGTTACTCGGGGCAAGGCAGGTGGGAAAGTCGTCGGCAGTACGGAATTTGAGCAAAAAATTTGAAAACTTCTTTGAAATCAACTTTGAAAACAAGGATTTTACAGGCGCAAAAAAAATTTTTGAACAACATTCCGATCCGCACATCATTTTACCAAAATCTATCCGCTGTATGCAGCGGAAAACATATTTTCCGAACCGGTAAACCTGGATTATTTATAGGAAATCAACTATTTCACCCAAAAACTTTCTGTAATTCGGGAATTTGCCGTATCTTCGCGGCGAATTTTTATGGAAAGATAGTCTTTACACGAATGATTAATCGAGTTTTAATCCGCATAAAGGTATTGCAAATCGTTTATGCATACTACCAAAAAGGCGCTAAGGATCTGAAAGTAGCGGAAAATGAGTTATTGCTAAGTCTGCGACGTTCCTATGACTTGTATTATTATTTTTTACTGCTGATTGTTGATGTCACACATATGTATGAGCGGATGATTGAGGCAAAACGCAACAAATACCGTCCTACGGAGGAAGAACGCAATCCGGATGTACGGTTGCTGAATAACCGGCTGACCAAACAGATTTCGGAAAACGAAACGTTACAAAAGTACGCCAAAGAGCATGGCATCACTTGGGCAGACGATTTGGATTTTGTCAAAAAAGTTGTTGAAATGATTACCGCTTCAGATGTTTATGACGATTATATTAAAAACGAAGACGACAGTTTCGAGGTGGACAAAGAGTTTTGGCGACTGATTTTCAAGCGTATAATTTCAAATAATGAATTTGTGGAGGATTACCTTGAAGAAAAAAGTATATACTGGAATGACGACGTCGAAATAATCGAATCGTTTGTTGTCAAAACGATTAAACGCTTTGAAGAACAGGCTGGCAGCGCTCAAGAACTGCTGCCGATGTTTAATAATACGGATGACTATGATTTTGTCATTCAACTATTCAGGCAAACAATACTGAAGGGCGAAGAATACCGTACCTATATTAATAAACATTCGAAAAACTGGGAATCGGAGCGCGTAGCCAATATGGACTTGATAATCATGCAGGTGGCGCTTGCCGAAATCATGAATTTTCCGACAATACCTGTCAGTGTGACGCTGAATGAATATATTGATGCTGCGAAATATTACAGTACGCCCAAAAGCGGTACTTTTATCAATGGCGTTCTGGATTCTATAGTGGAAGAACTGAAAGCAGGAAATCGTATAATAAAGAACTAAACTTTTTTTTTAATTATAAGCTATTATGAATTTACAGTTAATTTTTTTACAGGCAGAACCCCCGGGACAGGGTAGTCCTTATTCAATGATTTTCATGATTGTAGCCTTTATTGCCATATTCTATTTTTTCATGATCCGTCCGCAACAGAAACGCCAAAAAGACATTCAACGTTCGCGGGATGCAATGAAAGCAGGCGATAAAGTAATTGTTGCCGGCGGTATTCACGGCAGGATTAGGGAGATTGCCGATACGAGCATGATTATTGAAATATCGGAAGGCGTTCGTATTCGTGTCGATAAGGCGTCGGTTTTCGCATCATCGGAAGACCTTCAAGGCAAACAATAATAACGGAAAGATTTTGACGTCATGCAGAATAAACTGAAGTCTGCATTCGAATCCGCAATCCTGAAATCAGGCGTTTTTTTTCATCGTCAGCAATGGAAAGAGACTTTTATTTTTATCTCTTTTTTGTTATTGGCATTCATTTTCTGGCTATTACAAAGTTTGCAGGAAGATGCCGAGCGAACATACAAGATTGCATTACGGTATAGAAATATACCGGAAGAATGGACGCTTTCGGAAGATAATCCGAAAACTGTAAGTGTTCTGCTTAAAGATAAGGGCATTACCTTACTGTATTATTCGTGGATCAAACGAATTTATTCGATTGACATCTACGTAGCGGAATTACAGCATTTGCCGGATTCATCGCTCCAGATACCTAACCGGATGATTGAGTTGACTTTGGCCAAGCACTTAATAACATCCACAGCCATCGCTTCTTTTGAGCCGAATGAGATAAAACTTCATTATGATATGTTAAGCAACAGGCTGTCGCAGGTATCGGCGATTACCTCGATTACGACAAAACCGGGGTTTCAATTGTCGGACAGTATTACCGTTTTACCACCCGAAGTGCGTTTGTTTGGCAGCGCTAAAGTACTTGATGCATTGCACAGGATAACAACCAAACCGGTTGTATTGGATGGTTTATCCAACACAAAAGAAATAAGCGTGCAACTTGACCTGCCGGCAGGCATTAAGGCGGACATTGAAACGGTGAAACTTACCATTCCGGTTGAAGAGTTTACCGAGAAAAAGATGCATTTGCCGTTGCATTGCCCCGACATACCGGACGGTTTCATATTACGCATGTTTCCTTCGGGCGTTGATGTTTCCTGCAGTCTGCCGTTGTCGCTGTTTCGGGAATTGACCGAAGAAATGCTTGAAATAACAATACCCTTTTCTGAATTTGAAGAAAATCAGACAACGGGTAAAATTCCTGTGCGGCTTACCCTGAAACCCGCGTGGGTCACAAATGCGATCATCACACCGGGCGAAGTGGAATTTATTATCGAACATCATGATTAAAATAGGCGTTACGGGCGGAATTGGAAGCGGTAAGTCGGTCGTATCGTCGCTGCTTGAACTGGAAGGCATACCGGTTTATCCGGCAGATGACGAGAGTAAGCGTCTTACTGATACTTCTTTGGCTATAAGGAATCAATTGGTAGCGCTGATTGATGATGGTATTTATATAAACGATAAACTTGACCGGCAGCGGCTTGCGTCCATCATTTTTTCTGATGAGACCCTATTGAAGAAAGTGAATGAGATCATCCATCCGGTTGTAAAAGACGATTTTATCGACTGGATGGCGAAACAGACTTCAAAATATTGTGCGTTGGAATCGGCTATCTTATATGAATCGAATTTTGATAGGGAAGTCGATGTTGTATTAATGGTCTATGCGCCGGTCGAATTACGGCTGACCCGCGCCATGGTACGCGACAATGCCACCGAAGCAGAAATATTAAAACGTATAATTCACCAGATGCCCGATGAATTAAAACGTAAACAGGCTGATTATGTGATTATCAATGATGGCATACAACCTGTAATCCCTCAGATTGAGGAGTTTGTCAAAATTCTTGAAACTTATTACTTGTAACTCATAACAAAAAACATTTATGAACGAAGAAATAAAACTAATAGCCGAGCGACTGAAAGGTCTTCGCGAAGCGCTGGAACTCGGCGTCGAAGATGTCGCCGCAACTTGCCGGTTGACGCCGGAACAGTATATCGAATTGGAAAGCGGTACGGTGGATATCTCGGTAAGCATACTTCACCGGATTTCACATGCTTATGGCGTTGAATTAACTACCCTGATGTTTGGCGACGAACCAAAGATGAGCGCCTATTTTGTCACGCGCAAAGGAAAAGGCATTTCTGTTGAACGGACAAAAGCGTATAAATATCAATCGCTTGCCGCAGGATTTTCGAATCGGAATGTCGATCCGTTTATGGTAACGGTTTATCCGAAACCGGATGTCGATCCGGTATACCAAAATTCACATGCCGGACAGGAATTTAATTATGTCCTGAGCGGTCGCTTACTGATTCAGATCAACGGAAAAGACATTATTCTGGAAGAAGGAGATAGCGTGTACTTCAATTCGGAGTTGCCGCATGGCATGAAAGCGCTGGATGAACAGGAAGTTAAATTTCTGGCAATGATCACTTAATACATATATATAGTATGTTAGAACGGTTTTTAAAGCAGACAAAATTCGAGTCGCAGGACGACTTTAAAAAGAATTTCAAAATAACAGTACCCGAAGTATTCAACTTCGGATACGATGTGGTGGATGCCTGGGCTGAAACAGCGCCGGCAAAAAAGGCGCTCTGCTGGACGAACGATCAGGGCGATCACAGAGATTTCACCTTTGAGGAGATGAGGTATTATTCGGATCGGACGGCTTCCTATTTTCAATCGTTAGGCATCGGGCGGGGCGATATGGTGATGCTCATCCTGAAACGGCGGTTTGAATTTTGGTTTTCCATTATCGCCTTACACAAGATTGGGGCGATCGTCATTCCCGCAACGCATCTGCTGACGAAAAAAGATATTGCCTACCGCGCTAATGCTGCCAGTATAAGGATGATTGTGTGTTCGGGCGAAGAGGCGATAATGGATCATATCATGGAAGCATTGCCCGAATCGCCGACCGTGAAAACGCTGGTTTCGGTTGGTCCGGCAATCAGGGAAGGGTTTGATGATTTTCATAAAGGCATTACACAGGCATCGCCGTTTGTACGACCCGATTTTGTGAATACGAACGGGGATACCTCGTTGATGTACTTCACTTCGGGCACGTCGGGCGAACCGAAAATGGTGATCCACGATTATCTGTATCCGCTGGGGCATATTACGACCGGCAGTTTCTGGCATAATCTCGGCGAGGAAAGTCTGCACCTTACGATTGCCGATACAGGGTGGGGGAAAGCCGTCTGGGGAAAACTTTACGGGCAATGGATTGCCGGCGCAACGGTTTTTGTATATGACCATGAAAAGTTTGCACCTGCCGATATGCTGCAGATGATTCAGGATTATCGTATCACCTCACTGTGTGCACCGCCTACCATCTTTCGTTTTCTGATACGCGAAGACATGTCAAAATACGATTTGTCGTCACTGAAATATTGTACGATTGCGGGCGAGGCGTTGAATCCTTCTGTTTTTAATGCGTTTTATAAACTGACGGGCGTCAAACTGATGGAAGGATTCGGACAGACCGAAACGACGCTGACAATCTGTACCTTTCCATGGGCTACACCGAAGCCAGGCTCTATGGGGCTGCCCAATCCGCAATATGATGTTGACTTACTTCGTCCTGACGGCGCACGGGCGGAAGACGGCGAACAGGGACAAATTGTGGTTCGTACGGATAATAAACCGGTAGGGCTGTTTAAGGAATATTATCGCGATCCTGAACGTACATTTGAGGCGATGCACGACGGTATTTACTATACTGGCGATATAGCATGGCGCGACGAGGATGGCTATTACTGGTTTGTGGGCCGTGCCGATGATGTGATAAAGAGTTCAGGCTACCGTATCGGCCCCTTTGAAGTGGAAAGCGCGCTGATGACGCACCCTGCGGTGGTTGAATGTGCGATTACCGGCGTACCGGACGAAATACGCGGACAAATCGTCAAGGCAACGATTGTCCTGTCAAAGGAGTACAAATGCAAGTCGGGCGATGAACTCGTAAGGGAAATTCAGGAGCATGTAAAAAAGGTTACCGCGCCGTATAAGTATCCGCGTATCGTGGAGTTTGTGAACGAATTACCCAAAACGATCAGCGGAAAAATCCGCCGCGTCGAGATAAGGTCGCGGGAAAAGTAGATTTGCATTGACATGAACGTTGTCATGCAGCGTTTTTGGTTATTTTTCCATCATTATATATTATATAACTTCAAATGATACAATTATTATGAAAACGATCAAAAAACTGTCAGTCTTCATGGGGTTGCTTTTGATGAGCGCCCCCGGCCTGCTTTTTAATAGCGGATGCAACGATCAGATAAGAAGCACGGTTACCTATACCGTAAATGAACCGATTTATATGCCATTTTCGGAGTTTCGTACTGCCAAAGCTGTTCAACCTGCGCGTAAGATGGTTAATCCCGGGAAAATATGCCTGTATGGCGATTACCTTTTCATCAGCGAAATCACGGAAGGAATTCATGTCGTTGACAACAGCAATCCGGCTAATCCAACAATCGTTGCATTTATCGAACTGATTGGTAATATGGATATTACGGTTAGAGACAACCTGCTCTATGCCGACAGTTACATTGACCTGGTGGGTTTTGACATCAGTCAGCCTGCGCAATCAAGGGTTGTTAGCCGGGCAGAAAATGTTTTTCCCTATGTTTTACCGCCAGTTGATAATGAGTACCCTGTAACTTATGACCTTACAAAAGGCGTAGTGGTAAACTGGGAGGTCAAAACCATTAAGGAGAAAGAAGAATTTCGCCGTTATTATCCACCTTACCCTATCCCATGCCCGGGATGTTATTACGCTGACTATGCTAAAAATTATTCATGGGAAAGCGCCGGAAGCAGATCAACTGTCAATTCATCTGCCGGAACGAATTTTAAAAGTGTAACCGGTTCCATGTCGCGCTTTGCTGTTTACAACGATTATTTATATGTTGTAAACAATAATTCTATAAAAACATTTTCGATATCGGGAAATAATGTATCACAACTAAGTCAACAGTATTTGGGATGGAATGTTGAGACTGTTTTTCCTTACGAACAAAAACTCTTTCTGGGTACAACTAACGGTTTGTTGATCTATCAATTGGAGGATCCGGCAAATCCGAAACATTTATCGTCATTATCGCATGTTGCAGGATGCGATCCGGTGGTGGTTGAAGGAAATTATGCTTATGTAACTATCCGGGGAGGTAATATATGTGGTCAACTTATGAGTTTATTGGATGTGATTGACATTTCCGATCCTTCGTCGCCTGTGCAGAAAGCCTCGTTCAACATGATAGAGCCGTATGGATTGGGTATTGACGGGAATACGTTGTTTGTGTGCGATCAGGGATTGTCCGTTTACGATGCTTCCGATCCGCTTACAGTAGGGTTAAAGCCGCTTACAAAATTCACGGAAATAAACGGTTATGATGTAATTCCATCCGGTGACATCCTGATAATGATCGGTAACGACGGTTTGTATCAGTATGATTATTCCGATATCCGGAATATAAAACTGTTAAGCGCATTAAAAATCGATAAAAAATAAGATCATGAAACATGTTGTATTGATATGCTGCCTGTTCCTGTCGTTTCCGGTTGTTGCACAAAACATGCAACTGCATGGTACGAAGGAAAAAACAGAAGCTAAAAGCTGGTACAGTTTAACACAGATGTCGTTTATTATGGGCGAGATGAACGAATCCTCGCCTGCGAAATCGAATTTGATACCCTCGGTTACAAGTATTTACGGTAGTCGTATGAGCGAAATTTTTTCCCTGGGTATAGGCGCGGGGATGACCTCCTTTTCCTATCCGGTCTTCCCGCTGTTTGCCGATTTTAGATTTTCGTTTATAAAAGGAAACCTGAGTCCGGTATTGGCATTGAAAGGCGGATACTCGATTGCTAAAAACAGTAAAGAGATTTTTTCAAACGAGTATTATGGTGGAGATTATAAAAATAAAGGCGGCGGCATGTTAAATCCGGAGTTCGGATTCAAGGTTCCGATGACTGATCGGGCTGATTTTTTACTGACTGTAGGTTATTATTATCAACATTTAAAAACCAAGATAAAAAACGGTAATTCTTATTATATGTCGCACGAACGCGTCACCGATATTAACCGGCTATCGTTCACCATCGGTTTTTTGTTCAAATAGTATATGTATAAATATCAGAAAATTGCAGTCAAAGTAGGGAGTAATGTCCTGACGCGGAGCGACGGTACGCTGAATGTAACGCGCATGTCGGCGTTAGTTGACCAGATAGCCGATTTGCGTAAACACGGTATTTCCGTTGTATTGATTTCTTCTGGCGCAGTTGCAGCCGGACGAAGCGAAATAAAACCGGATAAAAAGTTAGACGCCGTATCAGCCCGGCAAATCTATTCGGCTGTGGGACAGGCAAAACTGATAAACCGTTATTATGAATTGTTTCGGGAGCACCAAATTCCTTGCGGACAGGTGCTGACTACCAAAGATAATTTCGGTTCGAGGCAGCTTTACCTGAATCAGAAAAACTGCATGGAGGCAATGCTTCGGAATGGAGCGCTTCCGATCGTCAATGAGAATGATACGGTATCCGTTACCGAGTTGATGTTTACCGACAATGACGAACTTTCGGGGTTAATAGCCGCTATGCTCGACATGGATGCGCTTGTTATTCTCAGCAATGTAGACGGCGTTTACGATGGCGACCCGGCTTCTGACGATTCACATGTGATACGGGAAATATCGGATTTCCGGCAGGATTTGCAATCAATCATACAAGTGGGAAAGTCGCAGTTCGGTCGGGGAGGGATGCTTACAAAATGCCGGATTGCACAAAAAGTGGCTGATGAGGGGATTGCAGTGTTTATTGCCAATGGTCTGCGTGATAATATTTTACCTGAAATACTGAAAAAGAACAGTCCTGTTATCTGCACGCGCTTTGCACCTTCGCCGAAACCTGTCAGCAACGTGAAAAAGTGGATCGCACATTCCGAGGGATTTGCCAAAGGAGAGGTACATGTGAACGCCGGCGCGCGCGAAGCGTTGCAGCAGCCTAAAGCGACAAGCATATTATGTGTTGGCGTTACGCGGATTACCGGCGATTTTGAAAAAGACGATATAGTTAAAATTATTGATAATGAAGGTGTACAGATTGGGGTAGGGTGTGCGGGATATAACAGTGGCGACGCCCGTGAACGTATCGGCAAGCGCGCTGATAAACCGCTCGTGCATTATGATTATTTGTATTTGGAAATATAAAAAAAGAGGATATGTTGGAAAATTTAATTAAAGAAGCTGCAAAGGCGGCTAATTCGCTGATTCGGATTGACGAAAAAAAAATAAATGAAGTATTGAATGATACGGCCGACGCTTTGCTGCTCGCAAAAGAAGAAGTCCTTGAAGCCAACAGGATTGATTTATCGCAGATGGAAGTATCAAATCCCAGGTACGACCGCCTGAAGCTGACGCCAGAACGTATTGAGGGCATGGCTGCCGACATGAAACAGGTTGCCCTGTTGCCTTCGCCTTTGAACCGGGTTATAAACGAAACCATGCGACCGAACGGTATGAAAATACAAAAGGTTTCCGTACCCTTCGGTGTGATCGGCATCATCTATGAAGCGCGTCCGAACGTGACTTTCGATGTATTTTCCCTGTGCCTGAAATCCGGTAATGTATGTTTGCTGAAAGGAGGTTCGGATGCAGCACATTCCAATAATGCTTTGGTATCGATTATTCGAAAAGTATTGACCGGTCATGCAATAAATCCATCGGTTTGCACCTTACTGCCGCCGGGGCATGATGCGACAACTGCCCTGTTACAGGCAACAGGACTCGTTGATTTGGTTATTCCGCGAGGTAGCGCGTCGCTGATTAACTATGTACGCGATCATGCCCGCATACCGGTTATCGAAACCGGCGCCGGCATATGTCATACCTGCTTCGATGAAACGGGTGATATGGAAAAAGGTCGCGCTATCATTACAAATGCAAAAACACGCCGTGTAAGCGTGTGTAACGCACTTGACTGCCTTGTCATTCACCGTAAACGGTTAGCTGATCTGCCGAAACTGTGTAGCCTGCTGTCCGGACACCATGTGATCATTTATGCAGATGAAAACGCTTTCGAAGCGTTGACGGGTTATTATCCTTCATCCCTGCTGCAACCGGCTGCTCCCGAACATTACGGGACAGAATTTTTGGATTACAAGATGAGTATCAGGACGGTAGATTCGCTGGAAGAAGCATTGGAACATATCGCATGTTACAGTTCAAAGCACAGCGAATGTATAGTTTCGGAATCGGAAGAGGCGATTCGTATGTTTATGCAAAACGTGGATGCGGCATGTGTTTATGCCAATGTGTCAACCGCTTTTACCGATGGCGCACAATTCGGTTTCGGGGCGGAGATCGGTATAAGCACGCAAAAAATGCACGCACGCGGCCCGATGGCGCTACCGGAACTGACTACCTATAAGTATCTGATTACAGGCGACGGACAAACTAGGAATTAATAATAAGCCCCCCCCGACCCCCCCCATAGGGGGGAGAATGGGACGGTATCAACGGCTGTTTGATTTATTAACTATTAACTATTAACTATTTATAATGCGACATTTTACAAAAGTACAGGACATAGGCGATGTGAGGCAGGCAGTCAGGGATGCCCTGGAGATAAAGAAAGACCGTTTTTGCGATTCTGAACTTGGACGTAACAAAACGTTGATGATGATATTCTTCAATTCAAGTCTGCGTACCCGACTCAGCACACAGAAAGCAGCCATGAACCTGGGCATGAATACCATGGTCCTTGACGTTAATCAGGGCGCATGGAAACTGGAAACCGAACGCGGCGTGATCATGGACGGCGACAAACCGGAACATATCCTGGAAGCGATACCTGTCATGGGTTGTTATTGCGATGTGATCGGCATACGTTCCTTTGCACGGTTTGAGAGCAAAGCCGACGATTACAACGAAAAGATACTCAATCAGTTCATCGACTATTCCGGTCGTCCGGTATTCAGCATGGAAGCCGCCACGCGCCATCCCTTGCAGAGTTATGCCGATCTGATAACGATCGAGGAATACAGGAAAACCGAGCGTCCGAAAGTGGTGCTGACGTGGGCGCCTCACCCTAATTCATTACCGCAGGCCGTTCCGAACAGTTTTGCGGAATGGATGAACGCGGCGGACTATGATTTTGTGATTACACATCCCGAAGGGTATGAACTGGCGCCACAGTTCGTCGGTTCGGCGCGTGTGGAATACGACCAGCGAAAAGCATTCGAGGGCGCCGATTTCATTTATGCCAAAAACTGGGCAGCCTACAACGATCCTCATTACGGCAAAGTACTGAGTAAAGATCGCGCATGGACGGTCGACGCTGAAAAAATGGCATTAACGAATCAAGCGTATTTCATGCATTGCCTGCCGGTTCGACGTAACATGATTGTCACGGACGACGTTATCGAAAGCCCGCAAAGCATCGTCATCCCCGAAGCCGCCAACCGCGAAATATCTGCCCAAGCCGTACTGAAAAAGATACTTACGCCTGTCCCGGAACACCCCCGATAGGAGGAAAAAAATCGCCGAACGCGGGATTTTTATTTCCGGCTTTTTGCATTTCGTCAAACTTGCGGATGTTGTCCTGAAGCGCAAACAGTAGCCTTTTGGCATTATCAGGCGTAAGAATAACGCGGCTTTGCACTTTTGCTTTCGGCAGTCCCGGTACGATGCGGATAAAGTCTAAAATAAATTCGGACGACGAATGTGCAATCACTGCCAGATTGGCATAGACGCCCTGTGCAATTTCATCAGATAATTCTATTTGAATCTGATTCTGTTTAAGGTTTGGATCAATATTTTCCATCAAGTTTTAAGTTATATTGTTACAATTGAGTGCAAAAATACATTTAACTTTTGAAAAAGTTTGCCTCTTGCAAAAAAATTCTTAGTTTTGTGCCTTATTTTGATAATATTTATACGATGAAACATACGTTATCAATAGCCGGCCTGTTATTATGCATTTTTACGATGACAGCCCAAACGATTGTAGAAAAGGTCGTTCCAACCAAAGCAACAGGTGATGGAATAATTTATTCACTTCCAAAAACATCATTTATCATCAATGTCGAAGTAACAAAAGTGACCTTGAAGGCAGGGCCTTATTACCGGTATGCCGAACTTTATTTAGGTCTGAAAGATGTGATCACGGAAGATGCTGTTTATTACGAACTGGGTAAGATAACACTGGTCAATAAAGGCGTACCTGATCCCGATAAAAGATTTAAAATTGAGTTCAGGCAAAAAACAGTCGCTCCATTTGCCTATCTCACGCGCGACGGGCTGTTATGTGCCATCAACACGGAGTATGTTCCCGAAAATGTCAATGAAGAAAGAAGGGTAGAGCATAAGGATATTACAACATTTTCAACGTCTGCCTATAGCGAAGAAATGCTGATTGCAGGATCTGTAGTACGGCAGGCAGAGGCCGCAGCGAGGCGCATCTATCGTTTACGTGAGAGCCGCACGGATATTATTACCGGCGAAGCCGACAACCTCCCGCCGGATGGCGAGGCAATGAAGCTGTTTATCAGCGAACTGGAAAAACAGGAGAAGGATTTAGTGTATCTATTTGCCGGAACGGTAAGCAAGGAAACCACTTTTTTTGACATAACCATTGTACCCGAAGCCGAATTAAACCGTGAAACGCTGTTTCGTTTCTCAACCAGAATGGGAATCATGGATGCGGATGATCTGGGCGGCGAATCGGTCTATATGAATCTGACAGCCATCGACCGTGCACAACCGTTAGACCCGAAAGAAGCGGAGAAAAAAGCAAAATCCATGAAAGGTGTCGTATACAATGTACCGGGAAGAGGACGCATCGAAATTATTCATAACAATAAATCGCTGCTAAGAGGAGAAACGCCGGTCGTGCAGTTCGGTTTTCAGGATGTGCTTGCTCCGGCGCTCTTGGAAGACAGGAAACAGCCGGCACAAATCACTTTCTATCCCGAAACAGGATCAATCAGGCAATTAAAATAGCAGAAAATCAATTCAAAATATTTATACTATGTTTAAAAATCATCCGAAAGGTTTATTTGTAGCGTTTTTCACGAATATGGGAGAACGCTTTGGCTTTTATACCATGATGGCTATCCTTGTTTTGTTTTTACAGGCAAAATATGGCCTGACCGAAGAAGAGGCAGGCGGCTATTACAGCTGGTTTTATTTTTCAATTTATGCGCTGGCATTAGTAGGTGGCATGTTGGCCGACTGGACGAAAAAGTACAAACTTGTTATCCTGATCGGTCAGTTGATCATGTTTGCCGGGTATGTGTTGATAGCATTACCGGGTATGTCGCTGACCGCTTCTTTCATCAGCTTGCTTATTATTGCGCTGGGTAACGGACTTTTTAAAGGCAACCTGCAAGCGGTCGTCGGACAATTATATGATAACGAGAAATACAAGCACCTGCGCGACAATGCTTTCATGGTTTTTTACATGGGTATTAATATTGGCGCTTTTTTTGCTCCTTACATTGCCACTGCGGTTAGAAACCGGTGGCTTGAATCGAACGGTTTTCTTCACGACGGCAGTTTGCCCGCATTATGTCATCAGATGATTGGAGGAACACTGGCCAATACAGATCAGTTGCAGGCGCTGGCAAACAAGGCTGTCTTGAACGGGCAACAGGCGACCGACTTAATGAGTTTTTCGCAATCCTATATTGAAGTTTTCTCACGGGGATATAACTGGGCTTTTGCAGTGGCGGCAGGCGCCATGATTCTCTCATTATTGATTTATGTTATTTTCAACAAATTGTTGCCTGCGAAGCAAAAAGAAGTTGCTGTAGCGGCGGCTGCGTCCAAAAGCAGCCTTGCTACTGACGCCGGCAAATTCATTATTCCCGTGATACTGTTAGGACTTACTACCGTTTTATTCCATTTTCTGGGTATTTGGACAGGACTTGCCCAGCTGGATTATGCCTTTGGGTTGGCTATTGGTCTTTTCATTGCTTTTGTAACTTATATGTTCCAGATTTCAACCAAAGAAGAAAAGCCAAAAATCGTTTCATTGTGTCTGGTCTTTGTGGTGGTCATATTCTTCTGGATGTCATTCCATCAAAATGGACTGACATTGACCTATTTCGCACGCGATTATACGGTCAAGGAAGTGGGGCCGTTTACAAATTTATTCTTTAATCTATGGTCAATCCTGGCCATAATCGCCGCAATTGGTGGAGCGATACTGGCATTTGGCAAGACGAAACTTTTAAACCGTTTGATCGGTGGCGCTTTGTTTCTGGTCGGCGCAGGCTTTTGTATCTATTATACGATGAATATTTCGCAAACCGCCAATGCCATTTCACCTGAAATTTTCCAGTCTTTCAATCCATTGTTTATCGTTGCGCTAACGCCTTTGGTCATGGGTGTATTCACCTGGTTAAATAAAAAGGGCAAAGAACCCTCCACGCCGAGAAAGATAGGCTATGGCATGATAATCGCCGCATTAGGATTTGTGGTTATATTAGTGGCATCCCTGAAACTGATCTCTCCGCATCTTTTAGGTGGCGCTGCCACACCCGATTCATCCAGGGTAAGTCCTTACTGGTTGATGAACAGCTATTTAATTCTAACCATAGCCGAATTATTCCTCAGTCCAATGGGTCTGTCGTTTGTATCGAAAGTGGCGCCTTCGCGTTTTCAGGGATTGATGCAGGGCGGCTGGCTGCTGGCCACTGCCGTGGGCAACAAGTTCCTGTTTGTGGGTAGTTTGATGTGGAAG
>Ga0082212_10003271_pt1 | contig 23092 bp, 9 predicted proteins | sample TergutNt197P3_FD_71548 | JGI IMG/M metagenome (GOLD analysis project Ga0082212, IMG submission 71548) | Neocapritermes taracua P3 segment gut microbial communities from Petit-Saut dam, French Guiana - Nt197 P3 | ecosystem: Host-associated > Arthropoda: Insects > Digestive system > Gut ...
ATCGGATGATAAATGTGGAATCGCGGCGTCATATATTGTATTCAAAATGATAAAAGAACTGGGTTTGACGCTTTCCAACAACCTGTTGTTTACCTCCTACGCGGACGAGGAGTATTTTGGCGGCAATGGCGCGCTGCTTGCCTGCCTGCGTTATCCCTGCGATCTTTATATCAACTTGGACGGCGGCGATTTTAGCATATGGGGCACGGCGCTTGGAGGCACCGGTTATGAGATTACGCTTATCGGCGAAGGCACTACAGACACTGCGGAGTCTATTGTTGACGCGTTGCATTATATTCGCTTGGAATTGGACAGCTTCGCGACACGACGAAAACAACAGTTGAACCGGAATCGTTTTTTTGCCGGTACGGAGATGGCCGCATCCGCCTACCGTTTGGTAGAGTTCAACTGCGGCCATTTTGGCGTGGATCTGAACCGGGGCGGTTTGAAGTTTGTCATCTACACCGACCGGTCCGAGAGCGAAATCAAAAGTGAACTGGACGATATTTTCCTTCGGCGGATCGACCCTTATCTCAGAAAGCGCCGTATTACCTCGGCCGGTTTTGTCAGAATACTAAGGTTTGGCCACTATGTCCCCATGCAAGAGGGCAATGAGGATGTTGAGCTTTTTCAAAGGATTGCGCAGCAGTTCTCAGATCGCTCGGTGAAAGTGTGCGGAGCAACGCTTTCAGATCTATCTATTTTCATGAAACACGGCGCGCCCAAAAGTTTTAATTTTGGTATTTTTCGTGATTTCAAGCTGGAGGGCGGGGCACACCAGCCGAATGAGTTTGTTTTGGTCAATGAGTTGACCGGTTTGGCTAAGACACTTGCGCTGTTCGTCGCAAAATGGTGTATCATAAAGGAAGGGGAGTATTCATCGTGAACAATTTCGAGTTTAGCCCTGCAAACTGGATTCCTTTCAGAAACAAAGCGGAACTGGACCGGGTGCGCGGTATCAAGCGGGAAGATATGGAAAAACACTGGAATCCTGCGTTCCGCATCAAAATTGTGCCGGATGTCCGCGCCGTGTTTATCGCGGACTGCTTTACCCGGATGAAAATGTCGGATGAACAAAACAAAAAACTCGTCATGATTTTCCCAAATCCGTGGCCGGACGCCTACATTACCATCGGGGAACTGATTAACCGGTTCCGGGTGAATTGCCGGAACGTGCACATATTCGCGATGGACGAATGGGCGGACGAACAAGGCAGAGTGGCGCCGATCTCTTACCGCGCCGGATTAGGGTACTCCTTTCAAAAATATTTCTACGGCAGCATAGACCCCGAGTTTCGTATGCCGGAAAATCAGATGCATTACTTTACCAATGAAAACTACGCCCATTACAGTAAGATTATTGACGATACGGGCAACGGTGGCGCGGACGTTTGTTACAGCGCCTGCGGTTGGCCGGGACATATCGCCTTTATCGACCCGGACGTAGAGGAATTTAAAGCGGACAGCATTGAAGCCTTTAAAGAAATGGGGTCACGGTTGGTGACGCAGCATCCTATGACGATCGCCGAGAACTCGCTGTTTCCAATTTTCGGCAGCAGCGGCGATTTGGCCGCCGTTCCGCCAAAGGCGGTCTCGATAGGCCCCCGGGACATTCAGCACGCGCGGCTGCGTTTCGATATGTACAGCTTTACCGAAATAGACGGGCACACTTCCTGGCAGCGCCTGATTTCCAGGCTTGCTCTCTATGGGCCTGTCACCACGCAGGTTCCAATGTCACTCAACCAGGAACTGGAAACCCTCGCCTATGTCAGCGAAGCCATCGCGAAGCCTATCGAAATGAGTGAGCAGATGTAGCCCGTCTTACGGGCATACTCAGCAAATTTTTCGAAGAGGGCTTGTCGCACCCATCCGAATCATCAGCGAAAGCGTTAGGGGACGTTCTTTACGGGAAAGTGAAATACGGGTTCTGTTTTTGAGACCCGTGCAAGGGTTGCATATACGGCGGCGCGGTGTTGGAATACGAAGCCGAACGCGGACCTGCCCGAAGCCGGCGCATCCTGCTTCGTTAAATTTTCGGTATTTGCCGAAAATATATTGACATCTGAAAATTTTCGTATTATAATGCCCATGTCCCTTCCCCACGCCCGTGAAATCCCATGAAGCCGGCCGGCATATGAAAAAAACATCACAGCGAAACAGCATGGCCCCTCCGTTTCCATGGACAGGCCGAACGCCTTTATGATCGGCTCGAAACAAACGCGCCTTCCGCAAGCGCTCTGCCGGTCCGGTATGCGCCGGCGCATGCCGGCGGCAGATGCTTCCGGCCACAGCGTTTCCGGCAGCCGTATCGGTGCCGGCTCTTAACCCAGCCGGCGTATCAAGGCGGCGCCCTCTCTACGGGGGACGGCAATCCCATTGCGCGTCACAGGGACGCACAACCTGTCGCACAACCTGTCGCACAACCTGTCGCCATTCCTTCGTATCCTTCGGATACTCAGAAAAGGAATACGAAGACGAACACCTCTGCGGGCGGGCGCTTCGGGCGGGTCGGGACAATCCGCTGCCGTGGGACGGCCAGCGGCGCGGACAGGGTGAATACAGGACAAAGCCTATACCGGATCCGAGGCTTCGACCTCCGTCCTGGTAACGGTCTCACTGGGAATCCAGAGATACGGCTTATGATCCAAGGGATAGGGAAAGTCATCCTCGCTCAGCTCTCCCTCCATCAGAAGCAGCGCCAGTGATAACGCCGCGTTTCCCTGGGCTTCCGCGTTGTTGAGCACCGTGCCCAGCAGCGTCCCTTCCAGCAGGGCCTCCCTGGCGGCGTCGGTGGCGTCCACCCCAACCACGGGGATGGTCCTGCCATCCGAAAAATACCCCGCCGCTTTCAACGCTTCAATAGCGCCCAGGGCCATTTCATCGTTATTGGAAATCACACACTCAATCCGGTTTCCGTAGGAAGCGATGAACCCCGCCATCTTCTCCTGCGCGATAGAGCGCTCCCACATGGCGCTTGTCTCCTGCAGCCGCTCCAGCTGAATACCGGCGTCTTTCAGGGCTTTAATGGAATACACGGTGCGCAGCTCCGCATCCTGATGCCCCGGTTCGCCTTTGAGCATCACATATTGAAGCGTTTGATCCTCGCCTAAGGTTTCCGGGTGTTCCCGCACATAACGGGCGATCAGTTCGCCGCACATCTGGCCGGATTCCTTGGGATTATTACCCACATAAAAGGCCTTGCCGTACTCCAGCAGGTCCTCCAGCAGGGGTTCCCGGTTGTTGAACACGATGGGAATGCCATAGGGGGCCACCATGCGGATCAGGTAGATCGCGCTTGTCCTGTCCACGGCGTTGACGATCATGGCGTCCACGCCATCGGCCAAAAGCTGGCCCACCTGCTCATTCTGCAAGATCTGGGAGTTATGGCTGTCCCGAAAAAGGATCCTTGCCCTGCCTTCCGCCGCCTTTTCAATGCTGGCGGACACATGGGAAATAAAGGTATCGTTGCCATTATAGACCAGCACGCCAATGCGCGGCAACTCATCCCCCAGGGCGGCGGCCGCGCCGAGCATCAGCCAAAGCCCCGCAAGCCCTCCCAATGTGCGTCTCATCACGCGTCTCATCACGCGCCTCATCACGCGCCTCCTTTTCCGGTTTCAAACCGCGTTTCGGGCCGCCCGGGCGGCGCCCTCCTATTGCAGCAGCGGAAACATCAGCTTCACATTTTCCGAGTGGTACATGTTCTCCCTGGTCACAACCCTGGAGGGGACCATCACCCCATGGGCCTCCATCCGCTTCCCGTGGGCTTCCCGGACCGCCTGATACCCCTGGGCATAGGGCATTTGAAACGCAAGCCCCTGCATCACGCCGTCCGCCAGCAGCGCCACCCGCGCATCTCCCGGGTCCAGCCCCCAGCATTGCCTGCTTCCGGCCACCGCGGCCAGCCGCAACGTAAGCTGTGGATTCAGCGCAAATACGGCCGATCCCGGAGCCAGCGCCGCCACCCGTTCCGCCACCATGATCTTGCCATCCACGCGGACCCCCTCCGCCCGGGGAAGTCTATCCCTCAAACCCTTTAACACCAGCTCTTCCCACGGCTCTCCCGTGAGCAGCGCAACCGCTTCCCCCACATCTCCCCTGTTCAGGGCGCTTTCTCCCAGCATGACCCCAAGCGCTTCAAAATCCGTCACCACGGATATTGCCCCGGCCTCCCCGGTTTCAAAGAGGCATACCACGGGGAAACCTTGCGCTTTGCCAATCTCCAACGCCCGGGGCAGCGTGCTTTCCGCCCCGGCAGGCAGGATGATGCCATCCGGCCGAGCCTGGGCCACCTCCTCCAGCTTTTCCAAATAGGCAAGCTCCAAAGGCTGATTGCGCGCCGCGGTGAGAAATTGAATCTCCGCGCCAAGCTCGTTTGCCGCCTCCTGGGCTCCGTGCTTCAGCTGCAGCACCTCCGTGCCCAGATCGTCCGCCAGCAGCGCATAGAAACGCTCCCCGCCTGCCGGGGCCTCACTATGCCCGCTGAAACCCCAGGCCATGAGGCCCGCCGCCAGCAGCAGGCAGGCCGCGCTGATGAACCACGCCTTGTTCATGTTATCCCTCCAGGTCTACCGGCAGCGTTACGATCACCGTGGTACCCTTTTCCTCCACACTGATCACGCTCAGGCCATACTCCTGCCCGCAGGTGAGCTTAATCCGCTCGTTCACGTTCCGAAGCCCGATGCCGCCCCTGCCCGCAGGCGCCGAGAGGATGCCGCTGAGCTTCTGTTCCGGAATCCCAACGCCGTCGTCCTTCACGACCAGGAGCAACCGGTCCCCTTCCCGCTTGGCGGTGATCAGGATGGATAGCTTCTTGTCGTCATAAGAATAGATGCCGTGGTGGACGGCGTTTTCCACCAGGGGCTGCACAATCAGCTTCACGGTATAAAGCCCCGCCGCTTCCCGGTCGACGTTGATTTCATAGGTAAACTGATTGCGGAACCGCATTTGCTGGATGATGAGGTAGTTGCGCACATGCTCCAGTTCCTCCCGCACGGTAATCAGGTTCCTGCCGTGGCTGATGGAAATACGAAACAGCTTGGCCAGCGCGGAAACCATCTCGATTGCCTCCGCCGATCGCCCGCGCTCCTCCATCCAAATGATGGAATCCAGCGTGTTGTAGAGAAAATGAGGATTGATCTGCGCCTGCAGCGCGTTAAGCTCGTGAAGGCGCTTCGTCTCCTGTTCGGTGACGATCTGCCGCATCAGAAGCCGTATCCGCTCCAGCATATGGCCAAAAGCGGTTGACAGAGAACGGATTTCCTTAAATCCGCCACGGTCGACGGCCAGGTCGAAATCCCCCCGCTCCACCTGCCGCATGCGGTCCTCCAGGGAACGGATGGGCCGCGTAACATAGTAGGCGGTGATGGTGGCGGCGCCGACGGCAAACAGCCCGCCGCAGGCCAGCGCGATGGAAAACAGGCGCAGAAAAGTCATTTGCAGCCGCAGGATCTCGTCGATATACGCCACGCCCACCATCCGCCAGCGGGTTTGCTCAATGGTGTTGATAACCAGCACGCGCTCCCGCCCGTCCTGCACGTCCCGGCAAACCCCCGTAACCTGCCGGGCTACAGCGCTTAAATCCTCCGTGGCGATGCCCGCGTAAATCAGCTGTAATTTGGGATGGGAGATCAGCGCGTCCTCCTTGTCGATGATGAAGGCATATCCGCTGGTTCCCAGGCTGACGTTCTGCGTCAGCTGGGAGACGGCGGCATAGTTGTAATCAATCAGCAAAACCCCTGTCTTGGACGCGCCGCCCTCCATGAACTCGACGGCCCGGGACAGGGAGATGACCCAGCGGTATTGGTCTTTATAAAGCATCTGCACGGAAGGGTTGCTAAAATAGGGAAGCGTCCCCTCCCACTCCAGCGCCTTTATAAACCAGGAAGAGGCGGCGATCACCGGCGGAGGCACGCCCGCATCCTCGCTGGTGGCATAGATCATCCGCCCCTCGGCGTCAAACAGGGCCATATTGATGATGTCCGCCTGGCTTTCCTTCATCAGGCCGACCCGCGAAAAGCTCGTTTCCTCCCCCATGTCCATCTCCGCAATCAGGGACGCACTGAAATGCAGGGTGGCAATTATGTTTTCAATGTACAGCTCAATGCCATGGGTACTTTGCAAAGCGGTGTCCTTGGTGCGCTCCACGGCGTTTTGCTCCAGCAGGCCCGATACGCTGGGCAGCAGCACCCCGGCCAGGAGAAGCAGAATCAACCCTACGATCATCAGGGAAGACATGGTCATCATCATTGAAAGCCCCACACGGCCTGACAGGTTTTGGCGGGCGGACCGAATTTTACCCATGCGTCTCCCCCGTTCCCTTGCGAGCCTGGGTTGGCGCCACGCCGAAAAACTTGCGGAAGGAATAACTGAAGTAACTTGGATCGGGGATGCCTACACGCTGGGCGATTTGGGCGGTTTTCATGTCCGTGGAAACCAGCATGTTCATGGCGGCGTTCATGCGCAGCTCGGTCAAGTATTGCACAAAGGATTTTTGAAGTTCTTTGCGAAAAATCGCGCTGAGGTACGATGTGGAAATATGCAGGTGAGCGGCCGCCCTTTCAATGGACAGATCCTCCTGGGCAAAATGCCCGTCCAGATAAGCCGCCGCCTTTGCCGCCAGATGGCGTGAGGAGCTCTTGTGCTTCTCCGCCACGGAACGGGCGAAATGGGCGCAGAGCTGGTCCATCAGCCGGGCGGCTGTATCCACGGGCGGGCAGAGCATCAGCTGCTCGTAGATGTCCCTGTCTCCCTGGGGCGGCCTGGCGATATCCAAATCCCGCCCGATGCGCATGAATGTCATGAGGATTTCCAGCAGGTAAGCCCGGTAATCCCGGATGTTCATGCTGGTGGAACGGGGTACGGCCAGCAGATTTGCCACAAGCATGCGCGCCCGTTCCGCTTCCCCCATCTTGATGGCGTCGGAAAGCGCTTTCAGCGCGTAATCCTCCACCACCACGGCCTCGGAGCTGTCCGGCGCGATATCGCTGAAACAGAGAACCTCGCCCGCCCCAAAGGCCCTGGCATGGTGCAGAGCCGTTTCCGCCTGAGCCGCGCAGTTTTTCATCAGCGATACGGAGGAGACCTGTGTGGAAATCCCGATCACCAGCGGACAGCCGGTAAAGTGCTCCGCGCTTTTTTGAATTTCTTCCAGCACCTCCAGCGCCCTGCCCAGCGATTCATGTTCCATACCGGGCAGCAGCAGCAGCACCGCCAGCATACCGTTATAATGGAACGTGTATCCCGGCAGCTTTCGGCCCAGCACCTCCTCGGCGATGTTCTTCACCGCCAGCTTTGAGAGCTCCGGGTCCTGAATCTCCGCCCCTTCCGGCGAAACGCGAATGAGCGCAACGGCATAAGCCCGGCTGTCAAGAGGTATTCCGTACCGAATTGCCGCTTCTCCGGCCTCCTCCGCGCCCATGTCCCCGGAGGCCAACGCCCCCAGCAGCGTTTCCCGCATCACGGTCAGGCTGGCTTCAAAGTGCGCCTTCAGCCGTACCAGATCCGTCTGCCGCTCAAACTCCTCATCCATTCTGCGCTTCACGTCCAGCAGTACTTCCGTGATCTCCCTTTTGGACATGGGTTTCAGCAGGTAGCTCATCACCGAAATGCCGATGGCTTGCCGGGCGTATTCAAACTCCTCGTATCCGCTTAAAATGATGAACCGTACGGTGGGCAGGAAGCGGCGCATCTTCTCCGCCATGGCAAGGCCGTCCATCAGCGGCATCCGGATATCGGAAATCACCAGGTCCGGCTGTGTGCTTTCCGCCAGGCGCAGCCCTTCCACCCCGTTTTCCGCTTGGCCTACCACCATAAACCCAAGGGCCCGGAAATCCACCGTTTCACAAAGCCCTTCCCGTATTTCCGCCTCATCGTCCACGATCAGTATCTTGTACATGCAGGTCCTTCACCCCCAGGGTCAGTATCCGCGCCCCGCCATTGTTTTCGCGCCGGCGCCGCTTCGTACGTCCCTTCTCACCAGGCCGTCATCCCTCCGTCTACCACGATGTTGCTGCCCGTCATGTAGGACGAGGCGCCGGACGCGAGAAGCACAAGCGCGCCGGACAGTTCCTCCGCCCTTCCCGTACGGCCCAGCATGGTTTTGGCCTGCAGCTTCTCCAAAAAGGCCGTGTCAAAATCCGGGCCGACGAAGGGAAAGGGGCCGGGCGTGATGCTGTTTACCCGAATGCCGCGGGGCGCCAGATAGGACGCAAGGTAACGCGTAAGCTGAAGAACGGCCGCCTTGCCCGCGCCGTAGGCCGGGGGGCTGTTGGAACCGCTGTCCCCATACATTCCATGATCCGGCGCGATCATGCCGTACATGGACGCGATATTCACAATGCTGCCTCTGCTTTTTTCGAGATAAGGCACCGCTTCCCGTACGCAGCGGAAGACGATGCCGAGGGTTCCGTCCAGGCCGAGATTCCAGGCCTCGTCCGTAATCTCTTCCACTTGGTATGGCGCTTTCACGCCGCCCGCGCCGCCGCCGTACGCCGCGTTATTGATAAGGACGTCCAGCTTTCCAAAACGCTCATTCGCCCGGCGGAAAGCGTCCCGCGCAGAGGCGGAGGAGGCGAGGTCGCAACGGATATACGCCGCCTGCCCCAAGTCCCCGGGGCCCTCCTCCACGCAATCCATCACCACAAGGTTCGCGCCGAAATTCAAAAGCGCCCCGCACATGGAGCGGCCCAGCATGCCGAAGCCGCCCGTAAGAACGACGGCTTTCCCCTCCAGAGAAAAAATGGAATCCATCCGGCATCTCCTCCGCTCCCTCAAACAACTGTTCATGACCGATGCCCGCATCCATCGACGACGCATCGTCCGCCGATATACACCGCGCGGATATGGATGTCATCGTCAAACAGGATCACATCGGCATCCTTGCCAACCGCAAGGCTTCCTTTCCGGCCGTCCGCCCCGATGATGCGGGCAGGAGTCAAGGTGGCCATTTTAACCGCCTCCGCCAGGGGGATATCCGCGCCGACGGAAACCCGCAGCAACCGGTCGGCGGTGGCAACGCTGCCTGCAAAAGAACTTCTGTCGGGCAGCTTCGCCACGCCGTCTTCAACAATGACCGGAAGGCCGTTCCCTGCCGGACCCAGAACCGACGGGCCTTCTTCCATACCGGCGGCCCTCATGGAATCGGTGACAAGGCACATCCGGCTTCCGCCCTTTTGTTTATAAATGAGCTTTAACAGGCTGGCGGGCAGATGGCGCCCGTCGGCTATGACCTCCACCGATAGATCGTCAAGCAAAAAAACGCTTTCCACCAAGCCTTCGGCGCGATAGGCATTCACCCGCCTCACCCCTGTCATACCGCTGTAAAAATGGGTTACCAGCGTGAATCCGGCATCGCATGCCGCGGCCGCAACGCCGAAATCCGCCTGAGAATGGGCGATGGAAGCGACAATGCCCCGGGCGTGCAAATACCGGCCCAGCGCCAGCGCGCCGGGAAGCTCCGGGGCTATTGACCAGCGCTTGATGCCCGGGCCGCATTGCAGCAGGGATACCACTTCGTCCATATCGGGCGGGCGCATAAGGTCCGGTTGCTGCGCGCCGCACTGATCAGGCGAGAGATAGGGCCCTTCCAGATGCAGCCCAAGCAGGGCGGGCAGGCAGGGATCGGCATCGCGGGCGGCGGATTCGTAGCGGGCGATAGCCTGTTTCAGACGCCGGGTGGTTTCGGCGACGGTGGCGGGCATCAACCCGGTTACGCCGTGCCGCAGATGGGTGGAAAGAGCGGTCGCATAGGCGTCGGGGCTGTCGTCCATGAAATCCGCGCCACCCGCGCCGTGGGTGTGGATATCAATCAGTCCCGGCGCGATATAAAGGCCATGGGCATCAATAACCTCTCCGTCCGGAGGCGCTTCCCGCTCTCCGAGAAGGCTCAGGATTTTCCCATCCTCCCAGACCAGGCCTCCTGAAAAGCAACGCGTGGGAGAGATAACCCGGCCGCCAATCAGCGAGGTTTTCATAGGGCGCACAGGGAGGCGGAATCCCTGTCAAGATACAGATGGACCGTTGCGTGCTCGCGAAGGATGCTGGCGGGAACCGCCGGCGAAACCTCGGCAGTAAGCATCTTTTGTACCGCCTGCGCTTTGGCCCGGTACGGGACAGGGCAAATAATGGTTTTGCAGCGCAGCACCTGCCGGACCGACATGGACACCGCCCGCGGGGGAACCGCATCGGCATCCGGAAACCAGCCTTCCCGTACCTGTTGCGCCTTGCAGGTATCGTTCAGCGTTACGATGATATAGGGGTCGCAGGCGTCAAAATCGGCCGGAGGATCATTGAAGGCGATGTGGGCGTTTTCGCCGACGCCGATCACACCCACATCCACAGGCGCTTCGGCGATAGCCGCGCACAGGAGCGCGCGCTTGCTTTCCACATCTCCCTCGCCGTCTACCCAGCAAACCCGTTTTAAGGAAAGCTTGGATACAAAGCGTTCCTGCAGATACCGGCGGAAGCTGGCCGGATGCGATGGGGACAGGCCGACGTACTCATCCAGGTGAAACATTTCGACCCGTTCCCAGTCGAGTTCCTCTCGAACCAGCGCAGCCAAAGTGGTAAACTGCGAAGCGCCTGTGGATAGGACAAGCCTCGCCGCCTCTTGCGTCATGAGCGTTTCGCGCAGGGCGGATGCGATGCGGCGCGCGGCGGACCGGCCCAGCGCTTGGGGTGTTTCGCTTACGTATATTTTCATGGCGCCCCTCCGTTCGGTGCAATTAAGGAAAAAGCCGCCTCACAGGCGTCGCTTCCCCAGTGAATAACAAACGGCTTGCGCTTATCACCCTCTTCACGCAGCCAAAAAGCCGGGTGCGGGCCGTCGCAAAGATCCAGAGGCCGGGCCGCCGTCCGGGAGGGCGGCAGGGCATCGGCGGCGATGCGCAAACCCTCAGGCGTAAGCTCGCTCAAATTGAATTCAGCATAGCATATCGGCCCCGCACCGTCAAGGCCGGCATAAGGCTCGATGACCGCGTCCGCGAGATACGGTACGCCGCCGTGACCGGCGATGTGCTAGCAGCCGGCATATATTCCGCCGGCAACCGGGAATAACGTCCCTGCGCGCAATGACAAGGGACGCCGCGCCGGATGGTTTTCCGGACGCGGCGTCCCTTTTGTTGCCATAGGACCGGGTTACTCCAGGTTGTCTCCCACATCCCGTGAGGTGATGCCGATGTATACCTGGAACGGGTTATCCGGGTCAATGCCCAACGGGCTTCCAAGGAAACCGGGAGTGCCGTACGGGTACAGCAGGTCGAAAGAGGTGCCGTCACCGCCGCCCGTGCCGCCGCCCGTGCCGCCGCCCGTGCCGCCGCCCGTGCCGCCGCCTGTGCCGCCGCCCGTACCGCCGCCTGTGCCGCCGCCCGTGCCGCCGCCCGTGCCGCCGCCCGTGCCGCCGGAACTGGTGATCACAAGGTCGCCCGGGATATAGCTGGCGGACGTTAACAGATAGCAATCGGTCACGTTACGGCCGAATGCGTCCACGATCACCGCCGCGCCCGGGGCAATCGCGCCGGTGTATTGGCCCACGCCCACCCTGGGCGTTCCGTAGAGGCTGATCAAGTCAACCCGGTCGCCGGGCAGGAGCCCCGCCGCGGTAACCAGCGGGCTTGCCGGCGCGTTTTTAAGCGCAAGGCCGAACGTGCCCCGGGGACTGCCGTTATAGAGGTAGGATTGTCTAAGCGCAGTGACTTTCAGCGGCCGCTCGCCGCCGTTCGGATCCGCTTCACCGCTGCCCTTTGGGTGGACGGTCAGCGTACCCGGCACAAAGCCGCTGTCCGCGATGTAGTAGAACCGGGTCACATCCTCGCCGCTTCCGTCCACGATTTGGACCTGGGTTGGTTTCAGCGCATTCCGGTATACGCCGGGCCTCGTCTGCCGCGTTCCGTCGATGGTAACGCTCAGAAGCCTGTGTCCCGGCAGCAGGCCGGTGGCGGCGGCGATCTGCGGATTCTCATCCAGCAAAAGCCTTCCCACCTTGCCTTGCGGCGACCCGTTATAAATGTAGCTTTGGTTGGCGGCGCGTACGGTCAGGGGCTGCTCGCCGCCTTCCGGATCCGGAGTGCCGTTCCCTTTTTTGTAAATGACGAGGGTGCCGGAAAGGAAGCTGCTTGCTTCAATGCGGTAGAAGCGCGTTACATCAGCCCCGGCCTGGTCCACGATGACCGGCTCGGACGGCGCGAACGCATTCTGATACACTCCCGGATTGACGCGGGATTGGCCGGTGATGGTAATGTTCCGCAGCCTGTGGCCGGGCAGCAGGCCCTGCACAATGGCAATCGGCCGCGCGGCGGTTACCTCCAGGCCGTCGCCAAAGACGCCGTGAGCCAGGCCGTCATAGATGTAGGATTGGTTCGCGGCGATGATCCGCACAGGCAGTTCGCCGCCGGTTTCCGGATCCGGCTCGCCGCTGCCCTTTTTGTGAATGGTCATCTGTCCCGGAATGTAGCTTGCCGGGGTGATCAGGTAGTGCTGCTGGACTTCCTGCCCATACTGGTCGACAATCACGATGTCCCTGGGCGTGAGCGGGTACTTGCCGGGCTCGGTTTCCCGCGCGCCGTCGATGGTAACCCGCAGCACCCGATGCCCGGGCGCCAGCTCCCGTACCTCCATGTACTGGTCGACGGCCCAGCTTGCCGTGAGCGTGCCCACAACGCCGTGGGGTTCCTCATCGTATATGAAGCTTTGATCCTTTGCCCGCACGATGAGCGGTTTCTCCCCGCCGGTTTCCGGGTCGGGCTCGCCGCTTCCCTTCTTATGGATGGTCAGCGCGCCCTTGCCGAACAGGGCCGGATCCGCAAAGGCGTATTCCGCGGTGATGTCCGCGTTGCCCGGGTCGCGGATCACCGGCGCGGAAGGCGTAAACGCGTCCGCGTAAATACCCGGGAGGGTTTGCTGCTCGCCAAGGATGTTGACCCGGCTCAGCCAATCGCCGAAATTCAACGCCGGCTCGGTAAAGGCCACCTGATTCTGCTCGCCGGGGTTGATGTTCTGCACGTTAACCCGTCCCTGCGGTGTGCCGTTGTAAACGTAGGACTGGCCGGCCGCCACCACCCGAATGGGATCGGCCGCGTCGCGGCTTAAGATCACCAGGTCGCCCTTCACATAGCTATCCGCTTCGATGATGTAATTGCCGGTCACCTCCACATCCTGGCTTCCGTCCTTTTTGAAGATGCGAACATTGCCGGGCGTCAGCGCGTCCGTATAGACGCCGGCCTGAGTGCGCATGTCTCCGTAGATGCTTACCGTGCCAACGAAGTGGCCGGCAAGCAGGCTGTTCACCGTTACCAGCGGAGCCTGCGGGGTGCTGGCCAGGTTATCGCCGAAAGCGCCCTGAGGCTGGCCGTTGTAAGGGTACCTCTGTTCGTTGGCCCGTATATCCAGGGGCCGGTTCGTATCGCCCACACCGCGCCGCTCGATGATCAGCGAGCCGGGGATGTAGCCGGCGGCCTCGATGCGGTACTTATCGGTTACGTTTTGTCCGTAGGCGTCCGTAATCTGAATTCCGTAAGGAGAAAGCGGAGAGACGCCCGCCTCGACACGCTGGTTTCCGTTGATGCCCACAGCCGCCACGGTATGGCCGGGCAGCAGTTCCGTTACGTCCACAATGGGCATGGGAACGGCCGCCGGATTCAGATTCGGGCCGACGTATCCGTGGGGAGTATCGTCGTACAGGTATCGCTGATCCAGGGCGCGGATGATAAGCGGTTTCTCGCCGCCGGTTTCCGGATCGGGCTCGCCGCTGCCCTTCTTATGGATGAACAGCGTGGCGGCCGCGCCGAAAGTGACCTCATATTGGTCGGTGACGTCCAGCAGGCCGTCGAGGATACGGATCTCCGTCAGCCGCAGCGCGCTCGCATATTCTCCGGGCTCCCTTTGCTGCATGCCGGTGACCCGCGCCTGCGCCAGGGTGTGGCCGGACAGCAGGCTCCCGGACGCCAGGCCCGCCAGCGGATTCTGGGGATCAATGGGCCGCAGCGCGTCGGCTACGTCGCCCTGGTATGCGCCGTTATAGGTGAAGTGCTGATCCATCGGGCTCACGGTTATGCCGCGTTTCAGGATGGCCAGCGTGCCGGGCCGGTACGTAGCGCCGGTGATCTTGTAGTGCTGTGTCACGTCGTCGCCAAAACCGTCTCCGTCGCGGATCACCGCGCCGGAAGGAGTGAGGGGCTCCGTGCCGGGAATCGTGCGCTGCGCGCCGCCGATGGCGACGCTCGCCAGCTTGTCGCCGGGCAGCAGTTCCAGCACGGCAGCCATGGTTTCGGACCTGTCGGGGGACAGGGTTGTGAAGATACCCAGCTTGCCCTGGGGAAGCCCGTTATAGGCATAGGTCTGATCCTCAGCCGTCACAATCAGCGGACGCTCCACACCGGTTATCGGATCCAGGCCGCTTCCCTTTTTGTCCACGGTCAGTCCGCCCGGCCGGTAGGCGCTGGTCAGGTCGAAGCAGTCGGTGACGTCGGCGCCGCCGAAGAAGATGCGCGCATCCCGCGGGGTGAGGGGCGCGGGCGACGCCGTTGGCAGCGTCTGCTGCGTTCCGTCAATGGCGATCCGCCGGACGGTATGCCCGATGGGCAGCCCAACCACGGAGATCACAGCGTCCAGATTGCTCTGCACATCGCCGACAACGCCTTGGGGCTGTTTGTTATACACATAGTACTGATCCTTGGCCGTAATGGTAATCGAGCCGTTTTCGCCGGCCTTACGGATGGTCAGCGTACCTTTTTGATAGCTGTCCGCGGTCCACTCATAGTTGTCCGTCACATCGACGGTTCCGTTGTAGACCACGGCCTGCTGCGGCTGCAGATCGTAGGCTCCCGGCGCTACGCGCTGGTCTGGCGCGCTGATGAATACGTATTGGAGCCGGTCGGCGCCGGCCAAGCCTTGGGCAAAAGCCAAAGCGGCGGCCGGATCGGTCTGCGGGCCGACGATCCCCTTGTTTGTGCCGTCGTAGATATCGCTCTGATCCGCGGCGGTAATGACCGCGCCGCCGCCGTCCGCGCCCAGTTTTTTGATGCGCAGCGTACCGGCCGTATAGCGAATGGTCTCGTAGTGCTGTGTAACATCCTCAGAACCGTAGAAAATCTGCGCGTCTGAGGGAATAAGCGTGTAATCGCCCGCATTGGTTTGCGGCCCTCCGGCCACGGTCACGGTGCCGATATGGTGTCCGGGAGCCAGGTCGGCTTCCGCCGCCGCGCTGATTTGCGGCTGGTTCGTCAACGTTCCCGCGATTCCTTGAGGCTCGCCGTTGTAAGTATACGCCTGATCCTTCGCCCGGAGGACCAGCGGCCCTTCCCGGCCGGTTTCCGGGTCGACCACGCCGTCGCCGCGCTTGCGGATGGTGAGCAGGCCGTCCACATAGATCACCTCGCCCGCCGCCGCGTCCAGCATGTAATACATGCTGCGGTCAACGCCGTTTCCATCGGTGATTTTGGCCTCGCCGGGCGTCAGGACGGAGGGCGGTTCGGAAGGATAGACGCGCTGGACGCCGCTGATGCGGATGCCTGAGAAGCTGTCGCCCGGCAGCAGTACGCCGGCGGGCAGCTGCTCCGCCACCTTTTCCACGTCGCCGGCGGCAGTCTTCAGGCCGATATCGCCCTGGGGCGTTCCCGTAAAGGCATAGGACTGATCCTTGGCCTTGATTGTAAGCGGGATGGAACGGCCGTTTTCGTCCACGCCGTCACCGCGCTTCTGGATGATCAGAGAACCGGCCGCATAGTTTCCGTCATTCAGGGTATAGTACTCCGTCACGTCCGTATCGCCGCGCATGATCTTCGCGTCGGCCGGAGTCAGCCCGTAAGCGCCGGGCTCCGTCTGTTGCGCTCCGTTCAGGGTAACCCGGGTCAGCCGGTCGCCGTAGAACAGGCCCGTAACCGTCACCAGCTGCCCGGGCGCGGCGGCGTCGTAATCCACCGTTCCGACCGTGCCTTTGGGTTCCCCGTCATATACGTACAGCTGATCCAGCGCCGTAATGCGCACGCCGGCGTTGTCCGCGCCGATGATGTGCAGCGCGCCGGGCACATAGCTCTGCGGAACGATGTTGTAGTTAGCCGTTACATCCTCCGCGGCGTCGCCGGGGCCGTTTGCGATGACCACATTCTGAGGGGTGAGCGGCTTGGGATTGGCGCCGGTCAGCTCGGCCCACTGGACGCCCAACAGATCCACGCGCCTGACCTGGTGGCCGTTCACCAACGCCACCGCAGTCACCAGCGGGTTCATCGGGTCATTGGTAAGGCCGGTTCCCACCACGCCTTGGTTTTCGCCGTTGTAGGCGTACGTCTGGTCTTCCGCGGTGATCACCATGGGGTGCTCCTCCACGGTGCCGGCATGGAGCGGAACGCCGTTGCCCTTTTGATAGACGGTTAGCGTGCCGCTTCGATAACTGGAGGTTTCAATGAGATAGCAGTCGGTCACATCCCCGTCGTCGCCCCAGATGCGCAGATTTGAGGGAGTGAGGGTGTATGCGCCCGCGTTGACCGGCTGAGCCGCGGCGCCGTTTTGGGAAACCGCCAGGTCCACGTACCGGGCCTCCTGACCCGGCACCAGCCCGGCCGCGCCCAAATCGAGGGTGAGGCTTCCGTTCACATGATCGCCGTGAATGCCAAGCACCGTGCCGCTGTAGGTATACGCCTGCGGCGCCGCCGTAATGGTCAGCGGCCGCTCGCCGCCCTCCGGATCCGGGTCGCCGCTGCCCTTGGGGTACACGGTGAGCCGGCCGGGAGCATAGGTGACGTCAGCATAGAAGCCGGTAACGTCGGCGCCGGTCAGGATGTCTACGATGAGCGCGCCGGATGGCGTAAGCGCGGGCCTGGACGCATAGGGAAGATTCGCATTGGGTACCTTCACCTGCGTTCCGCCGATGGTTACCGCCGCAAGCCGGTGGCCGTTATTCAGGCCCTGGGCCACGGCCACGGAATCTGCGGACAACGCCGCGCCGACCCGGCCCTGGGGCGTGCCGTTGTAAATGTACTCCTGATCCATGGCGGTGATGACGACGACGCCCTTGGAGGTGATGGTCAGCGAGCCGTACTTTTCGGGCGGGAAGCTGTCAGCCGCGCTGATGAGGTACTTGTCCGTGCAGTCATTGCCGTCCGCGTCCCTGATGACGACAGGCAGTTCCGGTATCAGGGCTGCGGGCGTTGCGGTGGGATCGGTCTGCTGCTGGCCGCTCAGCACGACATTGGCCAGGTAGTGGCCGGGAAGCAGGCCGATGGCCGAAGCCGCCGGGCTGTCATCGTCTCGGCTGATGTTCTGCGCGCCGACTTTTCCCTGGGGAAGGCCATTGTACTCATATACCTGATGCGCTCCGAAGATGATCAGCGGGCGCTCGCCCCCGGTATCGGGATCGGGATCGCCGCTTCCCTTCTTGTGCACCACCAGATCTCCGCGAACATAGCTTGTTCCGTCGCTGTAGACGGTTCCGTCGATGTCGTAATACCGATCGGCGATGTTGACGCCGGCCGGATCGTCCTTGGCGACGATGACCACGCCCGTGGGTTCCAGCGCGTCGGCGTAGACGCCTGGATCGGTCTCCCTCGTTCCGTAAATCGTAACGCCGCGAACCTCATGCAAGCCGTCCAGCAGGCCGGGCACGCTGACCAAGCCGGCGTTGGCGGGCAGGGTCAGGTCCAGGCCGGCGCCCGTGACGCCCTTCGGCGTGCCGTCATAGATGTGGTTTTGACGCTTGGCGATGATTTGCAGCGGCGCCTCCCGGCCGGTATCCGGATCCGCCACCACGCCGTTGCCCTTCTTGTGGATGGTCAGCGTGCCGGGGAAGTAACCGGCGGGCGCAATCTCATAATATGCGTTGCGGGATTCGCCCTGTGCGTTAACAATATACACATCCGACGGCATGAGGTTTCCCGGGTACGCGCCGGGCTCGGACTGCCGGTCGCCGGTGATGTAGACGCTCTCCACATGGTCGCCGGAAAGCAAGCCCTCCGCATGGGCCGCCGGGTTGGACGCCGTACCGTTCAGGGTCTTGTTAACCTCTCCCTGAACCGCGCCGTTGTACACGAAGTACTGATCCCGGGCGGTGATCTTCAGCGGGCCGTCCTCGAAGCCCTTCTTTCTGATGTTCAGATCGCCAGCCAGATAGCTCCCGGCTTCAATCTTATAGTTCTTGGTCACGTCGTTGCCGGCGCCGTCCAGGATGATTGCGGACGACGGTATAATTTCCTTAAGGTAAGCGCCGGGTTCGGTCTTCTGGCCGCCGGTTCTGCCGGTCAGCGTAATGGTTCTCAGCGTCTGGCCGTCCACCAGTCCGTCGGCTGACGCCAGGGCGCCCTGAGCGCTGTTGGCCAGCGCCGCTCCGAAGACGCCTTGGGCCGTGCCGTCATATACATAGCCTTGCTCCGTGGCGGCAATAAGCAGCGGGGTCTGTTCCCCGGTCTCCGGATCAATTGCGCCGCCCTTCTTTTCAATGGTCAGGCTGCCGGGGACATAGCTGCCGGCGTCGATCAAGTAATAGGTATGGGTGATATCCACGCCGTCCCGGGTAATCGTAAGCTGGCCGGGCACAATTTCATCCGCGTAGACGCCCGCGTCTACGGCGTCGCCGGTATTTCCCTTGGAAAGCTGTACGGAAGCCGGAACATCGCCGGACAGCAGCGCTTCCTCGATGGAAACCGCCGCGTCCACGGCTGCCGCCCCGGTTTTGACGCCAAAGTCTCCCTTGGGAGTGCCGTCGTACACATAGCGCTGACCTCTGGCGGTGACGATCAGCGGCCTTTCGCGGCCGGTTTCCGGATCGGTTCCACCGCCCTTCTTCTGAATGGTCAGGAGGCCGTCCTCAAAGTTCTCCGGGGTTAGCCTGTAGCCGGCGCTTACATCCGCGCCGGAGGCGTCCACAATTTTGAAGTGAGCGATGGACAGCGTGTAATCTCCGGGTTCCACGCAGGGAGCCGCCGGATTACTGACGATCTCAACCTCCGCCAGCCTATGGCCGCTGATCAGGCCCTGGCCCGTCGCCGGCGCCGGGCCGTTGAAACCCAAAAGATCCACAACGCCGAGTACGCCTTGGGGCTGGCCGTTATATACATACAGCTGGTCGCCGGCGATGAGCTTCACGCTGCCGCCGCCGAATTCCACCACATTCAGGGTGTTGGGGATGTAGCTTTCGTCCGTAATCAGGTAGCAGGCGGTCACGTCTTCCTCGCCGGCGCCCGTGCCCTTCATGATCTTCGCGCCGTAAGGGGTAATGCCCGTTGAACCAACCTCCGTGAGCATGACTCCGTCGATGCCGACGAATGCCAGACGGTGCCCCGGCAGCAGCTCCGTGGCCTCGGCGACGGGGGTATTGGTATCCACCGCCAAGCCCGGGCCCACGATGCCCTGGGGCTGTCCGTTGTAGATGTAAGACTGCCGGACGGCTTCCACGATCAGCGGCGTCTCGCCGCCGGTTTCCGGATCAGGCCGGCCGCTTCCCTTGGGATGAATGGTGAGCGTGCCGGGCAAGTACCCGATATTCTCGTAGTTGGCTGTCACATCCTGCCCGGACCCGTTGTGAATCAACGCGCCGAATGGCAGGAGCGTTCCCTTGCCGTCCACCTGGTACACGCCGGGCAGCACTTGTTTCAGCCCCCCGATGTTGACAACGGCCACATGATCCGTGACCGCCAGGCCCCGGGGCGTCACCAGTGCGCCGGACAGGCCGGCGCCGATGTTGCCCTGAGGCTGGTCGTTATAGACAAAGGACTGGTCCCTGGCGGTGATGGAAACGGCTGCGGTTCCCGGGCCGCCGGCTTTCAGGATCACCAGCCTGCCCGCCACGTAGCTGGCTGCGTCGTCAATATCATAACACGCGGTTACATCCTCTCCCAGGTTGTCGACAATGACGGCCCTGGCCGGGATCAGAACGCTGTTGTACACGCCCGCGTTGATATACGGCACCGCCGGGGGATCCCTGCGCAGGATGTCCACCAGAGCCAGCGCATGGCCCGGAGCCAGGTTGGAGGCCGCCGCCAGCGGGTTGGGCGGCATGACGTCCAGCTCCGCGCCGAAGACGCCTTGCTCCAATCCATTGTAGGGGTACGTCTGGGTTTGCGCCGTGATGGTCAGCGGCGAGCCGTTTTCATCGCCGCGCTTCTTGACCTCCAGCGTGCCCGCCGCATAGGTCAGGTCATAGCAGGCCGTAACATCCTCCGCGCCGGATCGGATTTGCGCCGCGCTTGGCGTGAGGGGTTCCGTGCCGGGCGCCTGCAGCCGGCTGCCGCCGATAAAGAGGCCGGCGATCCGGTCGCCGGGGGCCAGGGACGCTTCCGCAAGGCCCGCGCCGGGGTTCGTCTGCGCGCCCACCACCCCTTGCGGCGTTCCGTCGTAGATGTAGGTCTGATCCTGCGCCTTCACGACCGCAGGCTTTTTCGCGATGGTCAGCGTGCCGGAGGCATACGTATTGGCGCTGAACGGATAGCTGTCATTCACGGGCCTGCCGTCGGCGTCCACGATGAGGGCGGAAGACACCGTAATAGCGTACGCGCCGGGCGTCTTCTTCGCGCCGCCTTCCACGCTGAGTTCCGCGCCGGCCAGGCGGTGCCCTCCCAGGAGGCCGTCGGCCCGTACATACAGGCTTTGCCCGCCGATGATCACCGGATTGTCCCCGTCCTCGGAGAGGACGCCCAATACGCCCTGTTCCAGACCGTTGTATGTATAGGCCTGGTTCAGCGCAGTGATCCTCAGCTCGCCGGAGCCGGCCGAAATGACGGACAGCTTGCCGGAAACATAGGTGGAGTTATCGATCAGGTAATATCCGGTCACGTCTTCCTCGCCGGGCAGTCCCTGATTTTTCACGATGACCGCCGATCCCGGCGTAATCGTGCGGGCCGGGTCGGAAGGACTGTCAACGTCCGTCTTCCGGACGCCGTTCAGCACAATGGTCTTAAGCGTATGCCCTGCGGGCAGCGGGTCCAGGATGCCCACCAGCGTCGCCGGCGGAGCGGTAAGGGTACCCACAACGCCCTGCGGGCTGCCGGTATACTCATAAATCTGGTCCATGGCCGTTATCTGCAGCGGCAGCGGATCGCCGTTTTCATCCACCCCTTTGCCCCGTTTGGTGATGATCAGGTCTCCGGCCGCGTAGCTGACGGCCCCGTAGCTGGCCGTCACATCCGTTGCGCCGGCGCCGGTTCCGCGATAGATCCTGGCTTGGGAGGGGATGATCTCGCCCGCGTAGGCGCCGGGTGTAACACGGCCCGCATCGGGCGTTTTGGGCGCAAGGCGTACGTAGGCGAGCCTGTCGCCGGAAGCCAATCCGGAAGCCGCCGCCCATACCGGATCGCCGGTCAGGGTCAGGGTACCGAAGACGCCCTTGGGCGTATCGTCATACACATACTTCTGCTGAGCCGCCGTGACGGTCACTCCTCCCCGGGCGCTGATGGTCAGCGTGGCGGGGACGTACGTCTTGTTGCCGGCGGCGGCATTGTCGATCAAGTAACAGTCCGTCACGTCCATGCCCGAGGCGTCCTCAATCCGGGCCGCGGCGATGGGCAGCGGATATTCGCCGGCCTGCGTCCGCCGGCCGATGAAATCCCCCAGTTGTACCGAGGCCAGCCTGTGGCCCGGCAGCAGTTCGGTGGCGGCGGCAAGGGCCTGACCGGGATAGGCGATGGTTCCCACCGTACCTTGAGGAGAACCGTTATAGGCGTACGTCTGATTCTTAGCCTCCACCACCAGCGGCAGCTCGCCGCCGGTTTCCGGTTCAGGCTTGCCGCTGCCTTTCGGATGGATGGTCAGCGTGCCTGAAACATAGCTGGAGCCCGGATCGATCAGGTAGTTTGCGCCGGCGTCGCTGCCGTCGGCATGCTCCACCGCAGCGTCGTATACGTCCAAATGGTAGGCGCCGGGCTTTACATGGCCGCTCTCCCGCACGCGCAGCTGTACCTTAAGGACGTCGGCGCCCTGCAGGCCCGTTACCGATACGTAGGGATTGGCGTCGCCCGCGCTGACGGTCAGTGCGCCGGTATAGCCCTGAGGCTGCCCGTTATACACATACTCCTGATCCTTGGCGGTTATTTTGACAAAGACGCCGCCGCCGGAGCTGAAAATGGTGAGTTTGCCCACGATATAGCTGGCCGCGGTGAGGATGTAGTTATCCGTTACGTCCGTCTCCGCGGGCAGGCCGAGGTTCTTGACAATTCTCGCGCCGGACGGGGTTAGCGGACTGGTGTCGCCCACGTTAACGCACTGATAGCCGGCGATATTCACGGTCTTTACCGCGTGTCCGGGCAGCAGGCCCGCCGTCTTCATCAGGAAGTCAGCCGGGTGACCGGAGATCTCCAACTGGTTGCCGACCACGCCCTGCGGGCTGCCGGTAAAGGGATAGCTTTGGTCCTGCGCCACAACGGTCAGAGGCTGGTCATGACCCGAGCCGCCGCCCCTCTTCTCGATGGTCAGCTTGCCGGGGATATAGGCGGTAATGTCATAGTTACCCGTCACATTCACGTTGCCGCGGAAAATTTGCGCATTGGCGGGCAAAATCTCCTGATTGTAAATGCCGGCGTTGATACGGCCGCCATCCGGCGTAACCGCGGTCAGCGTGACGAATCGCAGCTGGTCGCCGGAGGCCAGGCCGTCGGCCGCCGCCAGTCCGCCGGCATCCGCCGCCAGGTTGCCGCCAAAAACGCCGCCGGGCTGGTCGTTATACACATGGGTTTGATCGGCGGCCCGAATCTCCGCGGGACGCGGGGTGATTCTTACCTTTCCGCCGGCCTTGTAGCTGGACCCGTCGATAAGGTAGTATTGGGTGACCTCGACGGCGCCTTTATAGATCCTGATCTCCTGGGGCAGGATGTCGCTCTCGCCCGCATCGGTCCTGCTGCCGTCGCTCAGGCGCACGTAACTGATCACATGGCCCGGCAGCAAGCCGACGCCGGTAACATCCGCCACCAGCGGGTTGGCCTGGCCCGGGGCAACGCTCTGCGCGCCTACAAGCCCCTGGGGCTGTCCGTTATAGATATACTCCTGATCGGCGGCCTTCACCTCCAGCGGGTAATCCCCGCCGGTTATCGGATCGGTTATGCCGCTGCCCTTCTTGTGAATAATCAGCTTGCCAAGCACGTAGTTGACGCTTGTCAGGTTATAGCTGGCGGTCACG